>Ga0164297_10005229_pt1 | contig 11222 bp, 9 predicted proteins | sample GEODES058metaG_FD_113539 | JGI IMG/M metagenome (GOLD analysis project Ga0164297, IMG submission 113539) | Dystrophic lake water microbial communities from Trout Bog Lake, Wisconsin, USA - GEODES058 metaG | ecosystem: Environmental > Aquatic > Freshwater > Lake | place: USA: Trout Bog Lake...
AGATGAAAAGCGGCCAACGGATCGACCTCGATCGGCGCCACTGTCATTAATCCAACGGGGCGAATCTGCGTCGAGCCGTATATCTCCGATAAAAATGGCTCCAGATCCGCAATCCCAACGCCTCCCCTATCTTGACGCTCGGGTTCAAGATTTACCTGCACGAAGAAGCGTGAGGTTTTTCCCTCTAGGGCCGCATCAAATTTATTGGCGTGTGAGAGCGAATCAATGGAGTGCACAACATCCGCCCATCCAGAGATTGATTTGATTTTTCGGCTCTGAATCTGACCTTGGAAATGCCACTCCACATCCGATGGAAGTTGCTCGGATTTTGAAGCACCTTCATCATCACGATTTTCTCCCATGGCGCGAACTCCGAGGTCGTACAAAATCTGCGCATCACTTGTTGGAAAAGTCTTGGTTACTACCACCAGATTGATATCGGAAGGTACGCGGCCAGCCTTATCCGCAGCCTTCTCAATTTTGGCGCGGACATCCTCGAGATTGGCCTTCAGCTCTTCTGCACGACTCACAGTGAAATGATTCCCGCCTGACGAGCACTCTCATCACCATTGCGAAAGGAGAAATAATTCCTATCCTCCTTTGTGCAGATATCTACATCTGAAACCTCAACCCCGACTGCCTGCAATTGGAAGGTGACGCCGGCTTTGAGATCCAGAGCATGCAACTGATCAGTTGTTGAAGTGGCTGGCAAAGTGATGATCGATTCTTGATACATCTCGGGTGAGACCTCATAACAGCGAGCACAAATGCTTGGCCCAATAGTTGCGGTGATCTCGACCGCACCTAATTCACGCATGATTGCAACAGTCTTGGGGGCGATCTGCTTAAAGAGACCCACTCGTCCCACATGGGCGACACCCACCACGGTAGGTGAGGAGAAAGTAATCGGCATGCAGTCCGCCGCTAGTGCAGCAAGTCCAACGCCCTTTTTATTGGTAACCAGAGCATCGCAGTCGTACACCGACCCAGACCCATCCGCAATCAGGACGACATCGCTGTGTGTCTGATTCATAAAGACCAGTGAGTCAAGAGAGAGAACTTCTCGTAGGGATTCTCGGCGAGCAAGCTCTTTGAGATTACCTCCCCCGCGCGAGGTGAAGAGTGTCCGTGACATTTATTTCATAAAGTCAGGGACGTCTATCTCATCCTCGCTCACGAGATCTTCAAAGGTAACGCGACGACGTGCCGCTGCAGGCGCCAGAATACTGACTTCAGCCGTATCTTCGATTCCTGAAAGATCCAGAGCAACTGCAATCGGATCATTTACAGCGATCGGATCAGCCTGCCCAGTCAAAGAGGCCGCGCTGATAGTTGGCATAGGGGCGCGCTTAGGCGATCCACCATCGAAGCCAGCTGCAATAACGGTGATACGTACCTCATCACCAAGTGCATCATCAATCACTGTTCCAAAGATGATATTTGCATCGGGATGCGCAGACTTGGCAACCAACTCTGCCGCCTCACTCAATTCGAAGAGGCCAAGATCAGATCCACCTGCGATCGAAAGCAGAACTCCACGGGCTCCATCAATAGATGCCTCCAAAAGTGGGCTTGCAATAGCCAACTCTGCTGCTCGTGTTGCACGCGCTTCACCACGCGCTGATCCAATACCCATCAAGGCAGATCCAGCACCCTGCATCACGCTCTTCACATCCGCGAAGTCGAGGTTGATCAAGCCAGGAGTTGTAATGAGATCGGTAATTCCCTGAACACCGGAGAGGAGCACTTGGTCTGCGCTGCGGAAAGCTTCTACAGCGGTAATGGAGCGATCTGAAATCGCTAGCAATCGATCATTTGGAATAACGATCAAGGTATCTACCTCTTCACGGAGAAGTTCGATTCCCTCTTCGGCCTGGATAGTGCGATGTTTTGCTTCGAAAGAAAATGGCTTTGTAACTACACCAACAGTAAGTGCACCTAAATCTTTTGCGACCTTTGCAACGATAGGCGCTCCACCTGTACCGGTTCCGCCACCTTCACCCGCAGTAACGAAAACCATATCTGCACCACGCAGAACTTCTTCAATCTCTTCAATATGATCAAGCGCTGCTTGACGACCAACTTCCGGAGCAGCACCAGCGCCGAGGCCTCGAGTTGATTTCCGGCCAATATCGAGTTTTACATCTGCATCACTCATGATGAGTTGTTGCGCATCAGTATTGATAGCGATGAATTCAACACCTTTAAGTCCCGCTTCAATCATGCGATTGACAGCATTGACTCCTCCGCCACCAATTCCAACAACTTTGATAACGGCTAAATAATTCTGCGGTGTCGCCACGATGTACCTCTCCTAGGACTCTAAATCTTTACTTGAGACTTAAAGCACGATTTTCATCTGATGCGTAAAAGTAGGCTCCACTAGGTATTAGATCAATTACCGACACGTTTTCTAGAGAGGCAATGTCTCAACGCGATGTTGAGAGTAATTACTTCACTATTGGCGTGAGAGGTGCACTGAGATCAACGCTAGAAATTTTCTTATTTTCAGGCAGCGTCAGAAGTTGGCGTAATACCTTTACTTTAAGAGGAATCTGGGTGGCGCTCCCCCATGAGATCGTCAGTGCTCGATATCCCGTAATGGTTGTTGTGAGCTGGATCTGATTCAACGGATCAACGCCAAGGCTCAACATATGTGCCGTGAGATCTGCTGGGGTCTGAGAGAGAAAGGTTGCGATCGCACTTCTCGCCGCATTGTTATCGCTGGCGAAATTAATTGTTGGAATGGCGGTAGGTGGGTTGGGGGTAGTGAAGTTGTAACCTGAAGAATCAAAGTATTGGGTACCGCCTTGTGCATCGGTGTATTGCGCAATGGCGGTGCGTTCGGTAATGACGACGCGTACATCGTGGGCTAACCAACGTCGATTTACCTTGATCTCTTTGATCCACGTCAGATGTGCTAGATCCTGGTTGATTCTCTTAACGCTTACCCGTGCAATAGGTAATCCAATATGCAAATCACTCGGCTCCAACAAGGGAGTGATTATCGATTCATTTCCGGCAGCGCTAATTTCTATTGTCCGTATCGCGAGTGCCTTAGACCACCCCAAGAAATATCCAGTCACTCCTACCAAAAGGAGAAGAAGGAATATGACGGGGGCGTTATGGAAGCTACGTTTACGCATATCTCTCTTCGAGCGCTTGAACAATTACAGGTGCAAGAGAGTTAACATCACCTGCGCCTAACGTCATGATGAGATCGCCTTGCGTTGCTATATCGATCACTCGGTGCACCGCGGAAACCATTGAAGGCTCGTAAACTATCTTCCCTGATGTTGAGGCTCGCGTGATGAGTTGAGATGTGACGCCAGGAATGGGTTCTTCGCTCGCCGGGTACACCTCTAATACAAAGGCCTGATCTGCTAAATCCAGTGCCGCCGCAAATTCAGGTGCGAACGCCTGGGTGCGGGTAAAGCGATGGGGCTGGAAGATAACCAAAACACGTCCTGCAGTTGCATACGCTTGCGCGGTTTCAAGGGTGACACGTAGTTCAGTGGGATGGTGACCGTAATCGTCGATCACTTCAATTCCGTTCACAATTCCCTTATGTTCAAATCTGCGCCTTGAGCCACTAAAAGATTCCAATCCGCGAAGTAGCTCAGAGATCGAGGCACCCAATCTCTCCCCCACGGCTAAAGCTGCTGCGGCATTAAAGAGGTTGTGCAAACCCGGAATGGAGAGATGAAGTTCTGGAAGAACCTTTCCATTCTTTGTGACGCGTGCAGAAGCAGCGGCTGGATCTAATATAACCCTCGAAATATGAAATTCGGAATCTTCTTGCCCATAACTGATAATCGAAATGTCGGTGCGATTCATTCGTGAAAGCAGTTCGCGCACTCCAGGGTCATCGGTGCAGGCGACGAGAAAACCACCACTTTGAATAGTTTCAATGAATTCAAGGAAGGCCGAGTACAGATCTTCAATCGTCGCAAAGTGATCTACGTGATCGAGCTCAAGGTTCGTAATGATGGCACCTAGTGGGTGATAGGCAGTGAAGGAGCCATCAGATTCATCTGCTTCGGCCACGAAGATGTCGCCACTACCCAGGTGGGCATTTACTCCAGAGCTATTGATTAATCCGCCGATCGCAAAGGATGGGTCAAGTCCTGCAGCTTGAAGCGCCACGGTTAGCATGGAGGTGGTTGTGGTTTTTCCGTGCGTGCCAGCGACCGCTATCGAACGCTTTCCTTCCATCAAGATGGCTAAGGCTTGGGCTCTGGTAATGGTTTCGATGCCGGCAGCCGAAGCAGCGATGACCTCTGGGTTTGAAGCGGAAATTGCTCCGGATGTGACGAGGAGATTTACACCTTCAATGTGCGACGCGTCATGGCCAATAAATATTCGCGCACCAAGCGTGGCGAGGGATTGCGTAATCGCACTCTCACGAACATCGCTTCCGCTGACATTCAAACCTTCCGAGAGCATGATCCGGGCGATACCAGACATGCCTGCCCCGCCGATCCCTACAAAATGGATCCGCTTGCCCTCGAGACGAGCGATGTTATTCATGGCGTAATTCTTTCAGAGTTCGAAGTGCTATTTGTTCAGCGGCGTTGAGAGGAAAATCGGCGCATCTGCCGGTTACATGCCACGAATTCGCTGCATCGAGAAGACGCAAAGTATTTGCCGCCAACCATTCTGAGGTAAATGCTGCATTGTCGAGGGTTTCGCCACCGCCCAGGGCTACAACTTCGCGGGCATTTTCAACTTGTTCACCATTGCCAATTGGAAGAGGCACAAACAAGGAGTAGAGGCCCAACACTCCTACTTCAGCGACGGTTACCGCTCCACTGCGTGAGATCACCAGATCTGCAGCTGCATATGCCTGGGCCATCTCGTCGATGTAATGCATTGGAAGATAACCAGGTTTAGCAGAAGGAAGTTCATTCTGAGCACCTACGGCGTGGATAACTTGAACTCCAGTAGCGAGAATTTCATCAAGGGCTCCAGCGACAGCTAAATTAAATTTTACGGAGCCGAGGGAACCACCAAAGATCACAATGGTGCGCGCCTCGAGGTTGAGGTGAAAAGCTCGACGTGCATGGTGTTGAGCCACCAGACGATCTGATGGGCTTTTCTGAGCAAGGTCAACGATTGCACTTCGAAGCGGAATGCCAACTCTTTCTGGCGTGGATTCACCAAATGCGCGCAGTGATGTTGCGCCACAGAACTCTGCCAACTTGTTGGCCATGCCCTTCTTCGCATTTGCTTCGTGGGCGATAATCGGAAGACGATGAAGTTTGGCTGCAAGATACGCTGGAGCGGCTACGTATCCTCCAAAACCTACGACAATATCTGCGCTCTTTACCTGCGCCTTCACTTGATTGAATGTGCGTAAGAATTTAAGCGGCCATCTCACCAGATCTAGATTTAGCTTCCGTGGAAATGGAGTCTTATCTACAAGAGCGAGAGAAAAACCATCCGCGGGAACCAGACGGTTCTCAACTCCCCCTTGGGTGCCAAGAAAGAGGAGTTCGAATTCTGGATTGTGATCTTTAAACCAAAGAGCGACGGCGAGAGCAGGCTCCACGTGACCTGCAGTTCCGGCACCTGCAAAGAGAACCTTGCTCATTAAGAATTCTTCTTGCGAGATAAGATTGCGGCTTTAATCCGCGGATCGGTACGCGCTACATGCAGGACATAACCCACCCCAAGGAAGTTTGCTATCAGCGAGGAGCCTCCATAACTTATGAAGGGCAGGGTCACACCAACAACAGGTAGAACGCCGATTACCGAACCTACATTGATCATTACCTGCATCATGAGCCAGGCGCCAACGCCGGCGCAGGCATAGCGCGAGAAGAGATCGCGGGTCTGCATTGCGGTTCTAAAAATTCCGTAAATCAATGCGGCGTAAAGAAAGAGAACAACCAGAGTTCCAAGCAAACCCAACTCCTCGCCGATAACCGCAAAGATGAAATCCGTATGCGCTTCTGAGAGATTGCCCCATTTCTGACGGCTGGCTCCCAACCCAACTCCGAAGAGGCCCCCGCTTGCGAGTCCCATGACTGAGTGGGCTGGTTGCCATCCTGCAAGTTTGTAAACTGCAGGCGCAAAGGGGTTCAAGACCGCGGCAAAGCGGTGAAGGCGATAAGGCGCGATTGCAATCAGCGAGACCACACCCACAAGGGCCACTCCACCGAGCAGAACAAAATGTCTCATCGCCAGACCACTCACAAAGAGCATGATCGCAACGATGCCGAGGATAATCACGGTTGTTCCGAGGTCTCCACCTTTGAGGATCAAGGCGAGTGATGGAATTGTTCCGCCCAGCACAAATCCAACGTGGCGCATTGCGCTGCGTTCACGCACCGTCTCATCAAATTTTCTCAGCTGTGCGGCACACCAGAGAATCAACCCGAATTTTGCAAACTCGGAAGGTTGCATGGTGAAGCCGGCGAAATGAATCCAGTTGGTGTTTCCATTCACCGTTAACTTGAGATGCGGCACTAAAGGTAGGCAGAGCATGGCGATCGAAAAGAATAGTGAATATCGAACGATCCAAGCCCAAACCCGCGGCTTCCAATTTGCTACCAAAAGAATTGCTATAAGCGAAATTGCAAAGAATATTAATTGACGAAAGAAGATGGTGTACGTAGAACCTGATTGCTGGAGTGAAACCACGCTGGATGCCGAGAGCACCATGACAATTCCAAGTGCGCTAATAAATGTGAGTGAACCCAAGATGAGGTAATACGGTGCATCAACCCTTTGCAAGTAGTTTGAGTATTTCTGGCGCCGAGATGGCGGCTTGATGCTCATCGCCCTACAACCTCTCGTACCGAGGCCACAAACTTCTCTCCACGATCTGCATAATCTTTAAATTGATCCATTGAGGCACAGGCTGGCGCCAAGAGAACTGTGTCACCACCCTCTGCAAGCTCAAGCGCCTTGGTGACCACATCGCGCATTAATTCTGCTGAGTCTCCGGAGTACGGCATCAAGAAATAAGGAATGTGCGGTGCATGCTTTGAAAGCGCCGTTGCGATGATGGGGGCATCTTGACCAATCAAGATTGCCGCCTTGATACGTGTGGAGCACCGCTGGATCAGAGCGTTCATCTCCGCGCCCTTAGCTAATCCACCTGCAATCCAGATAGAAGAGATGTGGGACATGAGTGCAGCTGCCGCGGCGTGAGGATTAGTTGCCTTTGAATCATTTACCCAGGCAACTCCATCGCGTTCTAAAACCATTTCCAAACGATGTCGATCCAGGGTGAAATGTGCGAGTCCCTCGCGAACCTCTTCATGCGAGATTCCAATTGCTAGTGCTAAGCCAGCAGCTGCCATCGCGTTAGAAACGTTATGCGGAACCGTCGGCCTAATATCTGAAAGCTGTGCAAAATCGATTGCAACAGATGGATCTTCAACGAAGGCGCGGTCGATGAGCAAATTCTCGACGAGCCCCAACTCCCCCGGTTGTGGGGTATCTAGAAAGTAGAAAATCTTCCGACCCGGCCATGAAGTTCCGCGGAGCACGCTCTCACTATCTTCACCATTGATGATGGCGACCTGGCCTGCTTGGAGTAATTTTAATTTAGCGTTGGCGTAGGCGTCGAAGGAACCGTGCCAATCAATGTGGTCAGGTGCAATATTGAGAAGCGCGACCGCTTCATATCTGGCGTGGGTGCTCCACTCAAGCTGGAAAGAGGAGAGTTCCAAGGCTAAGTAGTCATATTCATCCCCCGAATTGAGAACTGATATGACTGGCTCGCCTACATTGCCGCAAGCGACTCCACTCTTCTGGGTGTAATCGAAGATCGATTGCACCATCTGAATTGTGGTTGTCTTTCCATTGGTACCTGTAAGCCCAATCCACTTCTGGTTCGGAGCGATCTCTTCCTTCACCTTCCAGGCGAAATCGATCTCACTCAAGATCTCACATCCACCATTGCGAAGCGCAATGACGATCGGGTTATCCAACCTCCACCCAGGTGAGACGATGGCAAGGTCATAGATTTCATCAACGCTGCGCTTTGCCAGCGGGGCTTTCTCATCAAAGAGATCTGCATTTACGCCGCGGGTAACCAGGAAATCAAGAACAGCAGTACCCGTTACACCAGCGCCGAGAACGGCGATCTTCTGGTTTGCGAGTGCTTGCAGGAAAGTCATTTAGGAGGTCACCCACTGAGCGTAGAAGAGGCCAAGTCCTGCGGCGACGCTGAGGCCGGCGATAATCCAGAAACGAATAACGATGGTTACTTCAGCCCATCCAAGTAATTCAAAGTGATGTTGGAGTGGGGCCATGCGAAAGACTCGCTTGCCACCTGAAGCTTTGAAGTACAAGGTTTGAATGATCACAGACATCGTGATGATTACAAAGAGTCCGCCAAGTGCAATGAGCAACATCTCGATGCGAAGTGTGATTGCAAGTCCTGCAACCGCTCCACCGAGTGCAAGGGAACCAACATCTCCCATAAAAATTCGAGCAGGTGATGTGTTCCACCACAAGAAACCGGCGCAGGAACCAGCGAATGCCGCTGCAAGTACCGCGAGGTCTAAGGGGTCACGCACTTGATAGCACTTGGATGCCAATACTTCGGCGCTAGCTAAACCACAACTCTGGCGAAATTCCCATACGCCAATCAAAACAAATGCCAAGAGGGTCATGATCGAGGTACCGCTTGCTAAACCATCCAGACCATCGGTGAGATTGACGCCATTAGATGTTCCAAGAACTAAGAAGACCACCCAGATGATGACGAAGACGGTTCCGAGAACAAGTGAGGTGTCGCGGACCGTGGAGAGGTGAAAAGAGATGGGAGTAAGTTTGAATGCATCTTTGAAGTGCAGGCCGGCGAAGGCAAACCCGCCAGCAACGAGCGCCTGTCCCAATAACTTCTGTTTTGCACGAAGCCCTAATGAGCGTTGCTTAACAATTTTCAACCAGTCATCGAATAATCCAACAAAGCCCAGACCGACGACCAAACCAATCACAAGAAGCGCTGATGCGCTGATGCGAACCCCATTAATAAGGTGTGAAGCAAAATATCCGATAACGGCAGAGGCAATGAGAACGACTCCGCCCATGGTTGGAGTTCCACGCTTTACATGGTGGGTCGTTGGGCCATCATCTCGAATATTTTGTCCATACCCTTTTGCCGCAAGGGCGCGGATAAAGATGGGTGTAAGGAAGAAGCTGAGAAGAATCGCGACCGTTCCCGCGAGCAGGATCTCTTTCATTATGCAGTAGCCTGCCAATTCGCTAGTAACTTCTCTGAAAGTTCATCGAGATGCTCTGCCCGTGAGGCTTTCACCAGCAAGACATCGCCAGGTTGGACGTGCTGCAACATTTCCAGCGCCTCTTCTTGGGTTAAGACGTAATGGGTGAGCATTTCATCACCGGCGTTGGGGTCGAGTTCGAGACCTTCCAGGTACAGGTCTGTTCCGACGGAAATCAAATGATCCACCCCCAACTCAGAGGCGAGTCTGCCAATCTGAAGATGTTCTGCGCGCTCGGACTCGCCGAGCTCGTGCATCTTCCCCAAAATTGCCCATGAAGCCCCGCCTCGCTCCTGCGTGAGATGCACCAGGGTTTGCAGAGCAGCTTTCACGCTCTCGGGGTTGGCGTTATATGTGTCATTAATTAATAGGTATTCACGCACATCATGGAGTTCCATCCGCCACTTGCTAGCTGGCTCTGCGGTGGAGAGCGCGGCTGCAACTGACTCAATCGAGATTCCAACTTCAAGGGCTGCCGCTGCTGCGGCTAGCGCGTTGGCAACCTGGTGGGCGCCGAGCAGACGAAGGGCTACAGGAGCGCGTCCAGATTCGCTGACGAGATCAAAATGGGCGAGCCCCTCTCGAAATTCAAGGTCTGCAGCTCGCACATCACAGGATGATTTTTCGCCAAAGGTAATTCGCTTGCGACCACTTCCCTCACCCATACGTGGGGTGAGGGGATCGTATGTTCCTAGGATTGCAACACCGTGATCAGGGAGTGAATCAATCAATTCTCCCTTAGTGCGAGCGATAGCTTCGCGACTTCCGAACTCACCGAGATGTGCGGTACCGACGACAAGAACAATTCCAATATGTGGCTTAGCAATCGTGCACAATTCCGCAATATCGCCCATATGGCGGGCGCCCATTTCTACCACGCAGAATTTCGATTGAGGTGTGACGTGAAGAATTGTGAGCGGTACTCCGACCTCGTTGTTGAACGATCCGGGTGGAACGATGCACTCACCTGCAACTCCAAGTACGTGACCAAGTAAATCTTTGGTAGTGGTCTTTCCGTGCGAACCGGTAATTCCAATAAATGTGCAGTGTTTGATCTGCTCGCGCACTGCTCGAGCAAGAGTTGTGAGTGCGACTCCCGCATCTTCCACGACGAGTGAAGGAATTCCTAAGTTAAGGGTCGTGATAGCAAAGCGTGCACCATTGTTGATCGCCTCTTTTGCGTAGTTATTGCCATCAACTCGCTCACCGGGGAGTGCAACGAAAAAAGTACCTGGCTCTACTCTGCGTGAATCGATCACAGGAACTTCGGTGATCACTGCATCGGGATCAAGGCCCACAATGTCGGCACCGATGATCTTGGCAATGTCAGCGACTGTTAATGGAATCATGCGAGCTCCTCAATTGCGCGGGCCAGCTCCACGCGGTCATCAAAGGGATGTTTCACTCCCTTGATCTCCTGCCCACGCTCGTGGCCTTTACCTAAAACAATCACACAATCTCCATCGCGCGCTTCTAGAACCGCAGTTGCAATCGCCGCCCTGCGATCTGGTTCCACGATCTCATCCGTTGTTGAATCCCCGACCATCTCGGCGAGAATCTCAAGAGGATCTTCACTTCGTGGATTGTCCGATGTAAAGATAGCAATGTCCGTGCCCGCACGAAGCGCGCGACCCATAATTTGACGCTTTGTCTTGTCACGATCTCCGCCGCAACCAAGAACCCCGATGACCCGTCCGCGAGTGAGTGATCGTGCGGCGCTAAGCGCTCTTTCGACCGCATCAGGCGTATGTGCGTAATCAACGAGTGCTAAGAACTTCTGTCCCACAAATACTGGCTCAAGGCGGCCAACGGGAGCGTGGAGTGCGGAAAGATAAGAGGCGACGGCGATTGGGTCTACGCCGCTCTCCACAGTTAATGCGATTGCAAGGAGAGCATTATCTAGATTGTGAAGTCCAAGTAACGGAAGTTCGCCCTCAATCAGAACTCCCCCTGCCCCGCGAATTTTGACTTCAAATCCTC
>Ga0164297_10005230_pt1 | contig 11221 bp, 8 predicted proteins | sample GEODES058metaG_FD_113539 | JGI IMG/M metagenome (GOLD analysis project Ga0164297, IMG submission 113539) | Dystrophic lake water microbial communities from Trout Bog Lake, Wisconsin, USA - GEODES058 metaG | ecosystem: Environmental > Aquatic > Freshwater > Lake | place: USA: Trout Bog Lake...
GAGGATGTCGCCCAACAGGCAGAAAGCACCTCAGAAGGGGTGGATGAGGGCGACACCGGTGCCGACACTCAGGCAACCGATGAGAACCCCACTGGCGGCAAGACCCCTGAGATGACCGGCGGAGAGGTCCCGCAACAGGACGAGGAGACCGAAGAGGACCTCGGCGAGCAGGTCTTCATGTACGACGAGTGGGACTACCGCATCGAGGACTACCGCCCCGCATGGTGCACATTGCGCGAGCAGCGGGCGACGCGAACCCAAGAGGCATTTGTCGCGGCAACCTTCCACGAATTTGGCGGCATCGTGAGCCAAATCCGCCGCAACTTCCAATTGATGCGACCGGAGCGTTTACGCAAAATGCGCTTCCAAACCGAAGGCGACGATCTCGATACCGATGGCTTGGTCGAGTACGTCGTCGAGAAGCGGGCGAAGATCACGCCGTCAGGTCGCGTCTACATCAAGCGCGACAAGAAGGACCGCGATGTCGCCACCGCCTTTCTTGTGGATATGTCGAGCTCAACCGACCGCAAGATTGATGGACGCAAGCGCATTATCGACATTGAAAAAGAAGGGTTGCTGTTGATGTGCGAAGCGCTTGAGGCGATTCGCGACGACTATGCAATCTATGGCTTCTCGGGCTCAGGGCGTGAGGATTCCCAGTTCTATGTGGTCAAGGAACTCGGTGAGAAGTACGACGATCGGGTCAAGGGCCGTATCGGCGGCATTTATGCCCGCCAGAAGACGCGGATGGGTCCGGCGATTCGTCATGCGACGCGCCGGCTTGCTGCCGCAGACGCCGCGGTGAAGTTGATGATCCTTCTCACCGACGGAAAGCCCTACGACTCGGATACTTATCAGGACAACAAATACGCCCAAGAGGACACCCAGGTCGCATTGCGTGAAGCGCGCCGGGAAAAGATCCACCTGTTCTGTGTGACCGTTGACCAAGAGGCTGCGGACTACTTGCCCAACATGTACTCCGACGCGAACTTCGTCATCATCGACGATATCCGCACATTGCCGCATAAGCTGCCACAGCTGTACCGCAGACTGACGACCTAAATCTGGCGCACGCTCTCGGTTTTCAGCGGCTGAGGCGGCCGCGATCAAGATTCTGCGGTCGATCAGTTGCGCGCGTCGTGGCGATCAGATCATCCGTACCGATGACATCAATGTGCATCCCATCGATCTCGATGGTCGTACGACGCCCCCATGCATGAGAAAACGCGACCCCGTCAATCGACGTGAAGAGAGTCATCCGTTTCGGGAGATACACGAGCTGCGCCATCTGATCGGGCCGGGCAACATCCTCGGACACCACACCGAGCGCCACAAAAATGAACCGATCGAGGGCGGCGATCACACCTGTTGCATGACCTGGATCGACACGGATTCAGCCATCAAAATCCCCTATGCCGCAGCGCACCATGCGCGGCCATGGCATCGCCACAAACCGCAAATACACCGCACATCATGTGCGAGAACGCACGCGACAAACTCGTTGAAGTCTCTGTCGGGTTGCATCCCGATCTCCAGACATCTGACGCCTCAGGATCTCGACGGCTGTGATTCGCTCCTGGAGGCGCACCGACTGCCAGTAGATGAGATCGGACGGGTGTTCTCGAGATCACACTTCCCAACGACGCAGACGATATGACGACCAGGCGGCGCTCAGACGCGCGTCGGCCCGTTGTCCTCGGTTGTTCTGGTGGAACGCCACCACGCACCGACAGAAGACGAATCCTTAGGGGGCGAGGAGCGCCAATGCGGCCTGACGGCAGACCGTCAACAACGGACCCGCGGCCACCGCGATTGCGATGATCGCCACGGCGCATGTCCCGGTCACCAACATCACCGGTGCGGGTACCGCCATCGTGGGCCCTTGGGTGTCGTCGACTGCACTGCCAAACCACATGACCCCCACCACACGCAGGTAGTAGCCCAGACTCACCATGCTGCCGACGGCACCCACAATCACCAGCCACCACAGATGCTGTTCGGCCGCCGCACTGAAGAGGACAAATTTGCCGACAAAACCGGCAAGCGGTGGAAAGCCTGCCAGAGACAGCATCGCAAGCGTCATGGTGAGCCCCAACCACGGGCGCTGACGCCCATAGCCAGCGAGCGCGCTGAGTTGCTCGCCATTCTCGACCTCGCGCTCCCGAATGATCACGATGGCAAATGCCGCCATGGTCATCACCGAATACGCCAAGAGGTAGTAGAGCACCGCTTGCGTTCCTCGCAAGCTCCCAGAGGCAACACCGATAAGAAGATACCCCGCCTGGGCAATACTTGAGTACGCCAACATGCGCTTGAGATTGGGCTGCACCAACGCCGCAATGTTTCCGATCGCAATACTCGCGACGGCAACCGCACCAATGGCAATCTGCCAGGTGTGGATGAGATCACCCAACGGGGCCCAGAAGATCCGCAAAAACGCGATAAAGGCGGTTGCTTTGGTGGCAGTCGCCATGAAGGCCGTGACCGGCGTCGGGGCACCCTCATAGACATCTGGGGTCCACATGTGAAATGGCGCGGCGGACGCTTTAAAGCCCAAGCCGACGATGATCAACGTCACCGCAATCCACAGGAGCGGCTCAGTGTGCCCGGGCGTCAATGCGAGGTTGTTGCCAATTTTGGTGAGTGACGTTGATCCGGTCGCGCCAAACAAGAACGCAAAGCCGTAGAGCAAGAAGGACGAACCCACTGCACCGACGATCAGGTATTTCAGGCCACTCTCCAGGGAGCGTTCACGCCACAATTCAAGGGCGCACATCACATAGAAGGCAACCGACAGGATCTCGATACCCACAAAGATGGTGATCAGATCCCCCGCACCTGCAACAAGCATCATTCCTGCAGCGGCGGTGACCACCAAAGCCGCAAATTCACCCCGCCGATCGACGCCGGCAGGCTCTCTGACCGAGAGCAGCAACGTGGCAATCGCACAGCCAATAAAGATGAGGTTGAACAGCATGCTTGCGCGGTCGGCGCGGTAGCCGCCGTTGAGTGCGAGCTGGCGCGATCCCCACAGCACCAGCGACATCACCGCGGCCGCAATCAGACCCACAATCGCAATGACGGTCGGGCCTTCACGACGTGCCCAGCGTTGTGGCATGACGCCTGCCATCAGCGCAAGCACGGCCGTACCAGAGGTAATCAGGGGCGGAGTGGCGGCAACAACGTTCACTGTCCGGGCGCTCCTTGGATTCCTGGCGTCGGTAAGGGGTTCGGCAACACCAGCGCATGAATCTCATTCGCCGGACGACCAATGGCAACTTGTGCCGGCGCAACGACGGTATTTACCGATGCACTCGAGCCACCAAGAATTGCCTGCGGCCACAGGGCGAGCAGCGCCATCACCCCAATCAGCGGCAACAACACGATGAGATCACGCCCGCGCAATTCCACACGACGTGCATCTGCGCCACGTTGTGGCCCATTCATGCTCGATTGATAGAGGCGCAACATGTACACCGAGGCGTAGATGACCCCGATCATCGCAATTGCCGATGCCCACCAATCGTGGTGGAACACACCTGCGAGGATGAAGAATTCTCCGGCAAAACTGTTTGAGCCAGGGATCGCAAGCGAGGCCATCGTGATGATCAAAAAGATCCCCGCAAGCCACGGGGCGCCGGCCGCTAGGCCGCCAATGTCGTCGATCATCTGCGTTCCGGCACGCGATGAAATCACACCCACGATGACGAATGCCGCTGCGACCACAATTCCGTGATTGACCATCTGCATGACCGCGCCGTTGGCTGCTTGTGGGTCGATTGCCACAATGCCTAAGGCGATAAAGCCAAGGTGCGCGAGGCTCGAATAACCGACCAACATACGCATCGTCGGCTGTCGCCAGGCAACCAGCGAGCCATACACGATGCTCGCAAGCGAGAGGAGAATCAGAGGGATCTGAAAGAACTCCATGCCTTTGGGAAAGAGCGGCAATCCAATGCGCAGGAGCCCATAGACACCGGCCTTGCTGACGATCGCAGCCAAGAGTCCGACAACCACAATCGGCGCCGTGCGATAGGCGTCGGGGAGCCAGCCATGGAATGGCCACAGCGGCAGCTTGATCACAAATGCCAACAGGAAGCCCGCCAGCAGCCAAATGCTCTCGGGACGCGAATAGGCAACGTTCTCAAGGCCCACCAGATCAAAGGTGAATTTTCCGGTGATCTGCTGCGCGGTAAACGCCGTCGCAACGATGGACACCAACATCAAGAGACTTCCCACCATCGTGTAGATCACGAATTTTGTGGTTGCGATCGCACGTCCCTCGGATCCCCACATCCCGATAAGAAAGTAGAAGGGCACCAACATCGCTTCCCAGAACACATAAAAGAGCACCAAGTTGCCCGCAGTAAAGAGCCCGAGCAGGCCCGCTTCACCCAAAAGGATCAGTGCCAAAAATGCGCGCGGCTGCTCCGGCGTGGCGATACACAGATACCCGACCGCCAAGGCAAAGAGCACCGTGGTCAACAGGATCAACCAGATCGAGATCCCATCCACCCACACATGCCACTCAATCCCGACCGATGATGCCCATCCACCATGCTCGCCAAGCTGTGGGCCACCCAATCCGCGATCAAATCGACCCAGCACCACAATGGACACCGCAAGGGCCACAAGGGCGGTCAGGGCAGCGTGTAGACGCGCCTGGCGCACCACGCCGACCGGAACGATCCACATCGACAACGCCCCAACGATCGGGACAAGAATCATGAATGTCAGCCATGGCATACCGGTCACCGTGCCAAGAAGACGAGAAGGCCGACAAGTGCTGCACCCGCGATGACCGCAAAGGCATAGCTGCGTACCAAACCGGTTTGCAATCGATGCAGCACACCTGCGCTGGTCATCGAGGTGCCGGTCGCAGCGTTGACAAGCCCTTGCGTAAAGTTTGGTTCGGCACTGCGAATCGCCGCATCTCCCAGATCGCGTCCTGGCTGAATGATCGAGAGCTCATAGACCTCGTCAAATCGCCATTGTGCAAGGAGGAACTCACGCAGCCCTTTGAGTGTGCCCGCAGAGGCACGGCGCCGCTCAGGTCCTGCACCAAAGAGCCACCAGGCCACCGCAATACCGATGAGTGCAACGACCAATGACATCACGAGAGTCACCGTCTGGAGGGTCGCAGATGGTTCGATGTGCGGGGCCGCGGGAATCGCAGGGGTCAGCCAATTGGTCAACAGATGCCAGCCACCCGGCACCTGAATCCATCCGCCGACAACCGCGAGCACACCCAAGACGCCCACCGGGGCTGCCATCGCCCATCCGGACATGTGCGGGTGATGGGCATAGCCACCATCTGGCTCCGGCCCAGCGAAGGCCCGAAAGAACATCCGGAACATATAAAACGCGGTCAGCCCGGCTCCGACGAGACCCGCAATCCCAACGGTGACACCTACTGGGCCCGCCGCCATCGCGCTACTTAAGATCTCGTCCTTGCTGAAAAATCCTGAGAAAGGGGGAATACCCGAGATCGCAAGACACCCCACCGCGGTACACACCGTCACGAACTTGAGGTGCCGACCAAGGCCGCCCATACGATCGAGGCTCTGCTCGCCCGAGAGGGCGTGGATCACGACACCGGCCGACAGGAACAGGAGCGCCTTGAAAAAGGCATGTGTCAAAAGATGGAACATTGCTGCGCTGTAGAGCCCCAAGCCCGCCGCCATGATCATGTAACCGATTTGGCTCACCGTCGACCACGCCAGCACCCGCTTGATGTCCTCTTGGACCGTGGCGATCGTCGCCGCAACCAACAGGGTCACCGCACCGGTAATCGCGATCGCATCTGACACATAGGGCGCCAATTGAAAGAGCACATTGCAACGGACGATCAGATAGACACCTGCGGTCACCATGGTGGCGGCGTGGATCAATGCCGACACCGGCGTGGGGCCTTCCATTGCGTCAGGCAACCAGGTGTGCAGTGGGATCTGCGCGCTCTTTGCGGCGCATCCCACAAACAACAAGACACAAATCATCTCGGCGGTAAATGAGCCATGTCCAAGCTGTGCTGGGGCGGTCGCAAAGACCTGCCCATAGTCGAGCGTGCCGAGACTCTTGGCGATCAAAAATGCGCCAAGCACCAGCCCGACATCGCCGATCACATTGATCACAAATGCCTTTTTGGCCGCGGCCACGGCGGATGGCTTCTCGTAGTAGTAGCCAATCAACAGGTAGCTCGCCAGACCCACAAGTGCCCAACCAACGATCAAAAAGAGGAAGTTGGCGGCCATGATCAAGAGCAGCATGGAGAAGATAAAAAAGTTCATCTCGGCAAAAAAGCGCCGGTAATCGCGATCGTGCTCCATGTACTCGGTCGAGTACAACACGATCAATGCGCCGATCCCGGTGATGATCATCATCATCATCATCGAGAGGGGATCGATCAGGATTGCAAGGTGAATGTTGAGCCCGTCGACATTCGCCCACTGCCATGCCGTCGAGACAACGTGTCGATTCTCAGACCCACGACCAAGCAGCGTGGTGTACATCGCAGCGCTCGCGACGAACCCAAGGGCAATCGTTCCCACGCCAAGCGTGCGCGTGAGTGCACGCTGCGGCTCGCTCGGCCACAGCGCCATGATGGTCGCCCCAACCAAGGGCAACAACAGCACAATCCATGCCAATACAGCGATCACGATTGTGCGGACCTCGTTGTCGACGCCGGCATGCGCATCAGCCTTTCAGACGCGAGAGCGCGTCAACATCGAGAGCCAAACGTTGGCGGTAGACCGCCACAATGAGCCCGAGCCCAATCACCACTTCGGCAGCGGCAACGACCATGACAACCAGCGCAAACACCTGACCGTCACTGACATTCCAGTACCGCGAAAAACCAACCAACGCGATATTGGCCGAATTCAGCATCAACTCGACTGCCAGCAGCAACATGAGTGGGTTGCGACGGGTGAGTACGCCCAAAAGCCCAAGCAAAAAGAGCACACCCGATAAGGCCAGGTACCAATTGGTGGGTACCCCGGTCGTCTGATGGGTCACGAGTGTGGCGGTCGTCATCATCGTCCACGCTCCCCAAGCACTGCGCGACGCGCCAGCAACACCGCACCAATCGCTGCGACAAGGAGCACCAATGAGGTTGCCTCAAATGGCACGGAGAACTGATCGATAAAGGCATTACCGATCGCATGCGGACTTCCAATATCCGACGTAATCGTCGGATTGGAGTGCACACCGGGCAGATGGCTGTTGACCAATGCCAGAAAGCCCTCGATCCCTAAGCCGATGATCGCGATCCAGGTAAAGACCTGATACTCGGCCAATGGGTCCGGGCCAAGGTTGGGCGGGCGTTCACCCAAGTAGGCGATCACGAACAAAAAGAGCACGACAACCGCGCCCGCGTAGACGATGATCTGGATCATCGCCACAAACGGCGCATGTTGCAGCAGGAAGATCAGCGCGACAGAAATCAAGGCGACAATCAGTGCCACCGCCGCACGAAATGGATTGCGTACCGTGACCACCGCGACACCTGAAGAGATCGCGCCGAGTGCGGCGATCCCGAAAAAGATGCGTTCGCCCACGCCTTAGACCCGCTGTCCTTCAGTGCGCAAAGGCGGCTGCTTTGGTGCCGGGGTGAGGAGCATGTCCTTGGTGTAGACCATCAGATCGCGTTCCCGCTCCGACAACTCATACGAGTGCTCGAGGGTAATTGCATCGAATGGACATGCGACCTCGCAGTACCCACAAAAAATGCAGCGCGACATGTTGATCTCGTAAATACGGGCGTATCGCTCGCCTGCTGAGACGCGATGCTCCTGGGTGTTCTCCTCGGCGACCACACGGATGCAGTCGGCCGGGCAGGCCGCAACACACAACGAGCACCCCACGCACTTTTCCAGGCCGTTGTCGTAGCGCCAGAGCTGATGCCGTCCGCGAAAACGCGGGAATACCGGCGTTTTCACCTCCGGGTATCCGAGGGTCAGCGGCTTTTGCAGCATTGTGCGAAAGGTGATCCCAAAGCCCTTAATTTGATCTTGGACGCTCATTGGCCGAACTCCTTGGAACCTGTCATCGCGATCACTTGGAGAAAAAGACGCCGACGATAATCGCCGTCACTACGAGGTTTGCAGTGGCAATAGGAAGGAGAACCTTCCATCCAAAACGCATCAGTTGGTCGTAGCGCAACCGGGGCAATGTCGATCGGATCCAGATGAACACAAACACCATCACGGTGATCTTGATGATCAGCCACAGAAATCCGGGAAGCCAGGGACCCAAGTAGCCTCCAAGAAATAAACATGCCCCGAGCGCGGAAATCACGATCACATTGACGTATTCCGCCATGGCAAACATGGCGAACTTCATTCCGGCATATTCGGTGTGGAAGCCGCCGACCAACTCCGATTCAGACTCTGGCAGGTCAAAGGGTGGCCGGTTGGTTTCCGCGACGGCCGTAATCATGAACACGAGAAACCCAATCGGCTGCACGAGCACCCACCACAGACCTGAGCGCTGGCCCTCCACGATGCTCACAAGCGACAGGCTGCGACTGAGTATCACGACACCGACGATCGAGAGTCCCATTGCGACCTCGTATGACACGAGCTGTGCCGCGGTACGTGCCGAACCCAAAAGGCTGTACTTATTTCCGCTGGCCCATCCGCCCAGCACAAGGCCGTAGAAACCGATTCCCGACATTGCAAACAACACCAGCACACCCACGCTGACATCGGCACCCACCATGGGGATGCGATACCCGAGAATGTGAATTGCGGTACCAAAGGGAATCATTGCGATCGCAGTCACCGCAGCAACGACCGAAATCACAGGAGCCATCTGAAAGAGGATCTTGTTGGCGCCCGCCGGAACAAAATCTTCCTTGAAGACCAATTTGACCACATCGGCAAGCGGCTGAAGATACCCCAGCGGCCCGGCCCGGTTTGGTCCGTAGCGTTGCTGGAAACGTCCAATCAGCTTGCGCTCCCAGAGCAATGCATAGGCAAAGCCTGTGACGACAACGAAGACGATCACCGCCGTCTTGATGACCATGATCCACCAGGGCTGCATCATCTATGCGCGCTCCACACGGACGAGGGCCTGGTGCTGATTGCGCGCGAGGGCGCCTTCAATTGGGTGCCCGGGCGCACCAAGTGGCCCGACGATGACGCCCTCTGGGACGCGCGTGTCACAGAGCACGGAAAGTGCGGTTGAATTGCCCGCGTCACTGACAAGCACCGCGCGGTCATGGTCATTGAGCCAAAGTGCCTGCGCGGTGGCGGGGTGCATGCGCAGCACCGGTGCGCTCACGGCAGTGCGCAGCGCGTGGGATCGGGCGGTCATGTCATCCCCGAAGGCATCGCGTGTGGCCACCAACACCAGGTGATCGGCGTCAGCGACGATGGCCGCAGGGTGAGTATCGGCTGTTGGCCACGCACCAACCACCGCTCCGTCGGTCCCGATGAGATCGGGTGTCACACCGCGAAATGCGGGGTGCGATGCAACGGTGTGCCCAAATGCCGATGCCGCAGTGCGATACGCCGGTGGGTGGCCGAGGTGGTGGGCAATGGCAATCAAGATCTCCCAGCCCGCAGCCGCCTGCGCAGGGCCTGCTGCTCCCGGACGAAGGCGCTGGGCGCGATTGGTCATCGAGACAAGCGTTCCTTCCTGCTCCCACATCGCAAGGGCAGGCAGAACGAGGTCGGCACGTTCGGTCATCGTTGAGGCGTAGGTGGCGATCGCAATCACCGGACCACCAAAGCCATCAAGCGCCGTCTGCCATGCGACAGAACCCGCTGCCTCAAGAGGATCTGCGTGCACGCACATCAGTGCATCAATCTCATCAGCGGCAATCGCCTCATACAGACCCGTCGTCGGTACGCCCAGCGCCGACAATCCAGCGCCATTCACATCGGCGCCAAGCAGCAGTTGTGTCGCATGCGGGGAGGCAGCAAGCAGACCCGAAAGTGCCTCGATCGCGCCAGGGTCCGATGCGAGATCTGCCTCGTCCCAGAGGATGACCGGGCGCGACGCCTGCGCGATCGCATCGCCAAGACCGGCAATCGCATCACCAAGACGACCTGGAGCAGTCCGCGTGAACTCACCGAGAGATTCAAGTGCATGCGGGCGGGCGCCGCAGCTGATCACGCGCGCACCAAAGCGTCGGGCTTTGCGGACGCGCAGCTCCACAATCGGCTGTTGGGCAGCGGGGTCACCACCCACAATCACGACAAGATCTGCGGCATCAATATCACCAAGCTGTGCACCCGTCACCGCCCGCAGTGGTGCACAATTCCCGCTTGTAACCCCGAGGCGCGCGAGAACAGCATTGGCAAGTGTGCCATTGGCGGCGAGATCCAGCGCGATACCGGCCTCTTCCAAGGTCGCGGTGCCGCCAAGAAGAATCCCGACCCGGCGACCGGTGAGTAGGCTTGCTGCCGCGGCCACCCCATCCTCAATCGACACGCTGCGATCGCCGACTGCCTCACGCACAATCGGCGTGGTCAGCCGGCTGGGGCTCATGGCAACGTCATAGCCCCAACGCCCCTTGTCGCAGAGCCAGCCCTCTTCCACAGCGAAATTCGGGGTATCACGTCCGGTAATGCGCTTGAGCTCACCGTCGCGCGTGGTGAGTTCGGTATTGCAGCCAACCGGACATGATCCACACACCGATGGGGTGTTGGTGATATCCCACGGACGGGCAACAAAGCGGTACGGAATGCTCGTCAGCGCACCGACGGGGCAAATGTCGGTGATGTTGCCAGAAAAACGCGCCTCATAGGCATCGCCGGTGAAGGTGGTGATCTCACTGCGCGCGCCACGCTCTTGCATCGTGAGTTGCCCATCTTGGGCGACATCCTGGCTAAAGCGCACGCATCGGAAACAACTAATGCAGCGCTCGCGGTCAAGTGCAATTCGGCTCGAGAGTTCGATGGGCTTCGGGAAGTGCCGCTTTGGCTCGATAAAGCGTGACTTCCCGGGGCCAAATTTAAAGGTGCGATCCTGCAGTGGGCACTCGCCACCCTTGTCGCAGACCGGACAGTCCAAGGGGTGCTGGGCAAGCAGCAGCTCCAAGACGCCATCTTGTGCATCTTTGGCCGCAGGTGAGTTGGTGCGTACCACCATGTCTTGGGTCACCGGGGTGCTGCAGGCAGTCTGCATTCCCCGCATGCCCTCGATCTCCACCAGACACATCCGACACGCGCCAATCGGCGGCCCAAGGCGGGGTTCGTAACAAAAGATGGGAATC
>Ga0164297_10005231_pt1 | contig 11217 bp, 7 predicted proteins | sample GEODES058metaG_FD_113539 | JGI IMG/M metagenome (GOLD analysis project Ga0164297, IMG submission 113539) | Dystrophic lake water microbial communities from Trout Bog Lake, Wisconsin, USA - GEODES058 metaG | ecosystem: Environmental > Aquatic > Freshwater > Lake | place: USA: Trout Bog Lake...
GATGGGCCTTTGGATATGCGAATGGACTCGACCCGAGGCGAGAGCCTTGCAGATTGGTTAAGCAAAGCTTCGGTGGAGGAGATCGCGCAAGTGATTCGTGAATACGGAGAGGAACGATTTTCGAATGCCATTGCAAAGGCGATCGTGTCCAGGCGAGATGAAAAAGGCTTACCCAGCGGGACTGCCGAATTGGCCAGGCTCGTGGGTGAGCAAGTGCGCGGTAAAGAAACAGGACAAGATCCAGCGACTAGAACCTTTCAAGCATTTCGTATTCACATCAATGCTGAGCTAGAAGAATTAAAGCAAGCGCTAGAGGCAGCGTTAAATGTATTAAAACCAGGAGGCCGTTTGGCTGTCATTAGTTTTCATTCTTTGGAGGACCGAATCGTGAAGCAATTCATAGCGCGTCACTCCAAAGATGAATATGATCGTCGCGCACCTTTTGCTGCACCTAAGGTTATGGCACTGAAGGCGCTTGGGCGCGTGCGCGCGAGTGAGCAGGAAGTAAAAGCCAATCCAAGGAGCAGAAGTGCAATACTGCGTATCGCAGAAAAGTTGGGGCAGCCTGCATGACGCGCATTAATATTCTTCTGATGTTGGCTGTCATTGCCAGTGCACTTTATTTGGTGCGAACGCAGTATGAGTCACGCAAACTCGTGACCGAGTTGGACCGTGCCAACGCAGAAGCTCACAAATTGGAAGTGGAGTACAACAGGCTCGATGTTGAGCGCGGCGCTGAGGCAACTCCTGTGCGGGTTGAGAAGTTGGCGCGCGAGCAACTCAGGATGCACTCGATAACACCCGCGATTACTCTTTATGCAACTCCAAACGGTGATGTATCCAAACTTGGTGGTGCTGTCAATGCAGTAGAGGGAACGCAGTGATCGGACGCAGCGTCAAGTACACCTCTAGTCCACTGCTGGCCAGTAAAACGCCGGTCTGGAGAAGCCAGTTTATTGTGGCTGTGATTGCCCTTGGCTTTTTGGGTTTGGTGGTACGCGCTGCATTTGTTCAGGTGTTAGACAACTCGTTTTTCAAACACCAAGGCGCTGTGAGGTTTGTACGTACCCTGGATCTTCCTGCAAGTCGGGGTAAGATTTTGGATAGAAACGGATTAATCCTTGCGTCCAGCATCCCTGTACCCAGCATCTGGGCAAGTCCTGAGGATGTGGATAGGGACCCCGAGAAGCTCAAACAATTGGCCTCACTGCTTGGGATCACAACCAATGAACTGGATAAAAAATTAGAGGACGAAGATAAAAACTTTGTCTGGTTAAAGCGCCAAGTCGATGAGCCTGTTGCACAACAAATAAGTGAATTAAAAATCAAAGGCGTTTTCTCACGCATGGAATACAAGCGTGTATACCCAGAAGGGGACGCAGCGGCGCATATCGTCGGATTTACCAATTTTGAGAATATCGGCCAAGAGGGTATGGAGTTGGCCTACAACACCCAGCTCGGAGGCAGGTCCGGTACCCGCCAAGTTATTAAAAATAGGCTGGGCCAAGTCGTTGAAGACATTGGTGAGATGGTCCCTCCCATGGATGGGCGTGACTTACAGCTCAGCATCGACTCTAAGGTCCAGTTCTTTGCGTATGAAAAGTTAAAGGACGCAGTGACCTTGCACAAAGCCCAGGCCGGCAGTGTAGTGGTCTTAGATGTGCAAAGTGGTGAGGTGTTGGCACTTGCCAACTACCCAAGCTTTTCACCAGAAAAAAGAGACAAGTTAAGCGGTGAGCAACTCAGAAACAGAGCTCTCACAGATACCTTCGAGCCAGGCTCAACGATGAAACCCTTTGTGGTCGGTTTGGCGCTTGAGAAAGGTATTGTTAAGCCCGAGACATTGATACAAACTGGAAATGGACACCTCAGCATGTCCGGTGTTGTGATATCGGACTCACACGCCCACGGAACGATTAACGTGCGTGAGGTGATTCAAAAGTCGAGCAATATTGGAGCTGTGAAAATTGCGCTTCAAATGCAGCCCAAAGATATGTGGGAGATTTATACACAGGTCGGCTTTGGACAAAAACCGCAGATCCCCTTCCCCGGAGCAGTCTCTGGGCGACTCAGAGCATACAAGACTTGGAGACCCATTGAACAAGCAACCATGAGTTATGGGTACGGTTTATCTACCAGTTTGTTTCAACTTGCACAGGCCTACTCCTTATTCGCAGGTGACGGTGAGATGATCCCGATGAGTCTGATCAAGCGGACCGAAAAACCAGTGGGCGCAAAAATACTCAGCGCTGCAAACACTTCGGAGTTGCGCGGGATGCTCCACATGGTGACAGGCCCAGGCGGGACCGCGCCACTTGCTCAAACGATGGGCTACTCTGTTGGCGGTAAGACTGGTACAGCTCATAAACAAGAGGGTAAGGGTTATTCGAGCAAGAAATACAGAGGATTCTTTGTGGGATTGGCTCCGATCGAGCAGCCCCGAATTATTGTTGCCGTCATGATTGATGAGCCCACAGATGGTCAGTATTTCGGTGGTGACAACGCAGCACCCGTGTTCAGTCAGACCGTCCAACAAACCCTTCGCTTGCTCGGAGTTCAACCTGATATGGCTGTAAAGCCCCAGGTGTTTAGTGGTGAGAAGGATTCATTGTGATCCAAAACCTAAACACCCACACCCAGGCCGCGCAGTGGCTCCAAGCAAAGACACAGGCAGAGTTAACGGTGGATAGTCGGCGTGTACAGCCTGGAGACGCCTTTGTAGCTTGGCCTGGTTATGCGCATGACGGCAGAGCTTTTGTTCAAAGTGCAATCGATAAAGGCGCGCTCGCTTGTTTGGTCGAAGCCGAGGGTGTTGAAGGGTTTAGTGCAAATTGGAATGAATCATTAGTTGCCAGTTACAAAGGCCTCAAAGAGGCTGGCGGTTTTATAGCCGATGCTTATTACGAGCATCCCAGTAAGGATGTGGGTGTTTTGGCAGTTACGGGTACGAATGGCAAGACCTCTATTGCTTGGTGGTTGAGCGCTGCGCTCTCAAAACTGGGAAGTCGCTGCGGTGTGATTGGTACTCTAGGAGTGGGTGAGGTGAGAACATCCAAAAGAGAGGACTCACCCCTAGACTTACTCAAGAACTTTAAGGCGAACGGATTAACCACCCCTGACCCTCTTACGCTTCACCAAAGTTTAAGCGCGTTCAAGGAGTCTGGCGTTCAATACTGCGCACTGGAGGCGTCCTCAATTGGTATTGTCGAACACAGACTAAACGGTGTCAGAGTCAATACGGCCATCTTCACCAATCTGAGCCGCGATCATTTGGATTACCACTCCAGCATGGATGACTATTGGCAGGCCAAGTCATCTCTCTTTGATAATTCTGAGCTAGTTTGTGCTGTCATAAACGTTGACGATCCTAAAGGTATTGAGCTGCGCGATAGGTTGTTGAAGAAGAATGATCCTAAATTAAAAATCATCTGCATCAGCGAATCGGGTGCTGGTGGTGGAGACCTCAATGCCCACGAGATCAGGTATCCGAACGCCAAAGGCGGTCTTGGATTTAAAGTGAGTAGTAAGGCTGGCCCGAGTGGGGGTGAGTCTGTAGTCATCGATACTCAACTGGTTGGGCGGTACAACGTTTCTAATATCTTGTGCGTTCTAGCTACGCTAAGTCATCTGGGTTATGAGTTAGGGGAGGCTGCAAAAGTTTGTGCAGAGTTACCCCCAGTCGCAGGTCGGATGCAGCGTATCAACGAGAATATTTCCCTAGATCCCATGGTTATTGTTGACTACGCGCACACTCCAGATGCTTTAGAAAAAGCATTAGCAAGCTTAAAGCCGCTCACCAAGTTGGGTGGGCAACTTCACTGCTTAATTGGATGCGGCGGGGACAGGGACTCGGGTAAACGGCCCCACATGGCGCAGGCTGCTCATGCAAATGCTGACAAGGTTATCTTTACAGCCGACAACCCAAGAACAGAAAAAGCACAAAGCATCGTCGACGAGATGCTCGCTGGCATCGCTCAGCTAGATAGCGCTAAGGTGTCGGTTGAGCTGGACCGAGCCAAAGCCATTGGACGCGTGATTCAAGAGGCGGGGGCTGGCGATATCGTGTTGCTAGCCGGGAAAGGTCACGAGGATTATCAAGATGTGAACGGCGTCAAAACACCGTTCTCTGATGTTGAACAGGCTGAAATAGCTTTGGCTGCTCGTGCCCTTTTAGGGAGTCGCAGTCTATGAATAACGCCTTGAGCTACCAAGACTCCATGAATGCAACTTTGTCTGAGATTGCCAATATGCTGGAAGGCTCTGAATGCATAGGTAATGGTCTAGCGAAAATTGATCGCCTGCAAATGGACTCCAGAAATGTAAGGAGCGGCGATCTATTCCTCGCTCTAAAGGGTGAGCGCTTTGATGCGCACGAGTTTTTGGCTGATATTGCAAAAACGCCAAACGTAAGTGTGATCGTCCAAAAGAGCTTCGCTCATAAGATTCGTGAGTATTCATTGAACGCTGTATGCGTGGAGGATACAAAAGAAGCCTTAGGTGCACTTGCCAAGGCATGGAGAGCAAAACATACGGTCCCACTCATTGGAGTGACAGGTAGTAACGGTAAGACGACTGTGACGCAGATGATTGCGAGCATTTTGAAAGCTCATGCAGGAGAAAATGCGCTTGCAACGCAGGGCAATTTAAACAACGATATTGGTCTACCCCAGACGCTACTGAGGCTGCGGGCGCATCACACCTGCGCTGTGGTTGAGTTGGGTATGAATCATCCGGGTGAGATTGAGTATCTTGCAAACCTTGCACAGCCAAGCGTTGGGCTGATTAACAACGCTCAACGTGAACACCAAGAGTTCATGAGCACCGTTGAGGCGGTTGCAAAAGAAAACGGACAAGTCATCCATGCGCTGGGTAGTGCAGGAATAGCCGTATTTCCCGCGGACGATGAATTTACGCCGTTGTGGACTGCAATGTGCGGCGCTAAAACCTATGTAACGTTCAGCGATCTACAAACAAGTACTGCGCCTGTGCGACTGTGCAGTAGCTCATTTGAAGACGGAGTTTGGACCATAAGCGTTCAAACGCCAGTCGGTATGCTAAAGACGCAGTTACACATCGCTGGGCAGCATAACGTTAAAAATGCGCTCGCTGCTATCGCTTGTTGTGTGGCTATTCAAATTCCATTGCCTCAAATTGCGCAAGGCCTGTGCGAGTTCCGCGCGGTCAAGGGCCGGTCTCGCCCGCTTCAATTGAATTTCAGCTCAAACACAGATCCTGCTCGTAAAGACGGGTTGGTTGATGTTATCGATGACACTTATAACGCAAATCCTGATTCAGTGATTGCTGCGATCAATGTGCTTGCTCACATGAGCAAGCCCACTTTGCTGATTTTGGGAGACATGGGAGAGGTTGGTAAAGATGGTCCAAGCTATCACAAAGAGGTGGGCGAGTATGCAACGCAACTAGGTGTGAACTGTGTTTACGCGTTGGGTGAGTTGACCCGTCACACTGTGGATGCTTTTAATCAAGGTACGTTGATGAATAAGGGGTCAGCAACAAAGGGATCATCGACAAAGGGATCATCGACAAAGGGATCAACCACAAATACCGATACCGTAGCCGTTCATTTCTCCAGTATGGAGTCTTTGATTGAGAATTTAACGAAATCGTTTTCAACTTCTCCAGCGCCCTTTAAGAGTGTGCTTGTGAAAGGCTCCAGATTTATGAAAATGGAGCAAAGTGTTCAAGCGCTTGAAATGCTTCAAGACTCGTTGCTTCAAAACAATAACGTGCAGGTGTCTGCTCAAAACAAGGAGAGCACATGCTGCTAAGTCTCGCCAATTGGTTGCAAGCACTGTCACCAGACTTTGGATTCTTTAGGGTCTTTCAATACATCACCTTTAGAGCGGTGATGGGGGCTATGACAGCGTTATTGATTGGGCTTGTTGCAGGACCCTACGTCATTAGGCGTTTGACTGAGCTCAAAATTGGACAACCCATTAGAGAATACGGCGTTCAGGCACACATCAGTAAAAGCGGAACACCTACTATGGGAGGTGTGCTGATCTTAATCGCCATATTCACGTCTACTCTGCTTTGGGCAGATTTGACCAACAGGTTTATTTGGATCGTGTTGATTGTGACGCTTGGATTCGGTGCCATCGGTTGGGTCGATGATTGGCGCAAAGTGGTCGACAAAGATCCAGAGGGCATGCGCTCGAGAGAGAAATATTTCTGGCAATCCGTGATTGGGCTGGTCGCCGCGATTTATTTGGTTTTTAGCATCTCTGAGAACTCAAACGCTAGGGTGTTTGAGCTCTTTGTGACTTGGGTTCAATCAGGCTTTGATGTGAGTTTGCCGCCAAAGGCGGGCTTACTCCTGCCGTTCTTTAAAGAGGTGAGCTATCCCTTGGGTGTTCTTGGGTTTGTGATTCTCACCTATTTGGTCATCGTTGGCTCGAGTAACGCAGTGAACTTAACCGACGGACTGGATGGATTGGCGATCATGACGGTCGTGATGGTGGGTTCAGCTCTGGGCGTGTTTGCGTACGTAACGGGTAGCTCGGTTTATTCAAAGTATTTACTACTACCGCATATCCCCGGTTCTGGAGAGTTGATGATATTTTGCGCAGCAATGGCGGGCGCAGGACTCGCATTTTTGTGGTTTAACACCCATCCCGCTCAGGTCTTTATGGGCGATGTGGGAGCTTTAGCCCTTGGGGGTGCACTGGGCACGATCGCAGTGATCGTTCGCCAAGAAATTGTACTTTTCATCATGGGCGGAATTTTTGTGGTTGAGGCCTTATCGGTAATGGTTCAGGTGGGCTACTTTAAGTACACAAAGAGAAAATTCGGACAAGGTCGACGAATACTGCTCATGGCGCCTTTGCATCACCATTTCGAGAAAAAGGGTTGGAAAGAAACACAGGTTGTTGTGCGTTTTTGGATTATCACCATGCTGCTGTGCTTGGTGGGTTTGTCAACATTAAAGCTTAGGTAGATTGAAGTTCAGTATGCACCATCTTAAAGGTCAGCACGTATTAATTTTGGGACTCGGCGCCTCTGGCCTGGCTATGGCGAAATGGTGCGTGAGCCGCGGGGCTAGTGTGAGCGTTGCAGATACGCGTGCGGCCCCTCCCAACCTAGCAGTCCTTCAAAGGGATTGTCCAGCTGCTCAGTTCATCGCCGGAGCATTTACAGCTGACATTTTGCACACAAAATCCCAGTCGACAGATGACGCTGCAAATGTAAATATACGAGCTGTGTTTAAAAGCCCGGGCTTAACCCCTGAAGAAGTTGCCCCCGTATGGAGTGCAGCGAAAGAAATGGGATTATGGGTTGGTACAGAACTTAGTCTTTTCACCAAAGCGCTATCAGAGCTTAAAGAGGAGATGGGCTATGAGCCGAGTGTGCTTGCAATCACGGGCACAAACGGAAAAACCACCGTTACTTCACTGACCGCTCAGATGCTTAGTCGTGGTGGGCTAAGAACGGTTGTAGCAGGCAATATCGGCCCAACACTTCTCGGCACATTGTCTGAGCAATTGGAACTCATCAAAGATATTCCTGCTGAATTAGATGAGGAAGATTTGGAGGGTCTAGACCCATCGACTGCCCAAGCGAACGCAGTGAATGAGGCTGATGTTTCAGGCCATACTTCAAGCGATGATTCAAACGATGATTCAATTAATGGCTCAGTCGATAGCTTAAAAGGTCATTCAACCGATCATTCAAACAATCATGCAACCAATCAATCAACGGATGAGCCAACCCAGGTGAGTGCACAAGCAGTGCACGCGGGCGTCGAGCAATCTGTCGCTCACGAAGTCGGTGCGGTTGACGTTGGCGACGCAACTGAGGCTGCTGAAGTTGCTGAAGTTGCTGAAACTGCTGAAACTGCTGAGGGCAGTGAACATAACCAAGACACTGAGGACGTGTCGATTTTGAACTTAATGCAAAAAGGGCAAAACCCTGAGCATAAAAAATACAAAAAACACCGCAACATCCTCCCCCAAGCCTGGGTCCTAGAACTCTCAAGCTTTCAGTTAAACGACTGTGAAGATTTCGAGCCCACTGCTGCAGCCATACTCAACATCACAGAAGACCATTTAGACTGGCATCCTGACATGCAGTCGTATATCAATGCGAAGTCAAAAGTTTTTGGAGAGCGTTCACATCAAATTCTGTGCAGGGACGACGCTCATGTTTTAGCACTCAGACCCGCGGAGCTTGACGCGAAAGCTTTAAAGAAAGCCAAGGCAGATGCTCAGGCTAATGAGACACAGTGGTTTGAGCGCGAAGTCATTACTTACGGGAGTGATCTGCCCAGTGAGCCAGGGCACTACGGACTGGAGACGGTCAACGGGATGACTTGGCTCGTCAAAGCAGTTGACCCCAGCGACGATTCAGGGGAGGTGAAGAGTCGCAGAAAGAAAACGCCGGTTCAAGCCGATGAGTTGATCATGCAAAGACTCATGCCAGCGGATGCACTGCGCATTAGAGGCGCGCATAACGCGCTGAACGCACTGGCAGCGCTTGCGCTGTGTAGCACCGCGCGCGCGACAAGCGTTGGTCATGGCCCCATGCTTTACGCACTTCGAGAGTACCGGGGTGAGCCCCACCGGGTCGAGCCCGTTGCGCGCATCAGTGATGTTGAATATTTTGATGACAGCAAAGGCACCAACGTAGGAGCCACGATCGCCGCCGTCAAAGGACTCGGTGCTGAGCACCGACTGATCGTGATCTTGGGCGGAGAGGGCAAGGGACAAGATTTTGCGCCTTTGTGCGAACCACTCTCCAAATACGCAAAGTTAGTGATTTTGATGGGTCGCGACGCGCCTGTGATCAAGGACGCAATCCAACACATTGATGTACCAGTTGTGAATGCACAGGACCTGAAGGCGGCTGTACAAATAGCCCACGATCGAGCCGAGTTTGGGGACGCAGTTTTAATGTCACCAGCCTGTGCAAGCTTTGATATGTTTGACAACTACGAGCACAGGGCGCAAGTCTTTGTCCAAGCGGTGCGTGAGTTAGCGCTTGAGGAGGGCGTTGTATGAGCGTAGGCTCCAACTACGCTAACAACAAAGTTGCACAAGCCGCTGGAGCTTCAACGCGGGTGTGGCATTGGTTTACGGGATTGCTGGGTGTATCTCCGCAAGACGGCCCCGATGCGTTACCCGTTAGAGTGCATGGGCGTGAGTTTGCCAGGACAGCAGCTGCGCCTGTGGGCATCAAAGGTTTTGATCAGCCCCTTTTATGGTCTGTTGTGACGCTGTTGCTTTGTGGGCTGATCATGGTCTATTCAGCATCGATTGCGATGCCCGATAACCCCCATACCGCCCATTACTCTCAAACCCATTATTTGGTCAGACACGCGCTCTCGCTCACGATTGGATTTATCGTTGCTTTGTTGGCGTTTCAAATTCCGATGGATGTATGGGAAAAGTACGCACCTCATATCTTCCTCGGCTCCCTCGTACTCATTGCATTGGTCCTGTTGCCCTTCATTGGTAAAGGAGTTAACGGAGCTAGGCGTTGGATAGCGCTTGGAGTGATGAATTTTCAGCCCTCTGAATTGGCTAAATTGGGTGTTCTGCTGTACGCCGCCAACTATATGGTGCGAAAGATGGATGTGAAGGAGAAGTTCTTCAGGTCCGTAGCCCCCATGGGAATTGCAGTCGCATTGGTTGGCTTTTTACTGTTGTATGAGCCCGATATGGGCGCGTTCATGGTGATTGCTGTGATTGCGATGGGAATCCTCTTTTTGGGGGGCGTGAACGCAAGGATGTTCTTTCTCATCGCATTGGTGTTGGTTTTTGCATTTAGTCTGATGATCTATTTCTCGGACTGGAGACGTGAGCGTATTTTTGCTTATCTAGACCCCTGGGGTGATAAGTACTCACTCGGTAAAGGCTATCAACTCTCTCACTCATTGATCGCACTCGGTAGAGGTGAGATCTTTGGTGTTGGGCTGGGCGGGAGTGTCGAGAAGCTTCACTGGTTACCAGAAGCACATACCGACTTCTTGTTGGCAGTGATTGGTGAGGAATTTGGATTCTTAGGAGTGTTCACCATCATTGCACTGTTCATGTGGTTGACGCGCAGAATTATGTATATTGGTCGTCAAGCAATCGCTATGGACCGTGTTTTCTCGGGCCTTGTAGCTCAGGGTGTCGGAGTATGGATGGGCTTTCAAGCGTTTATTAATATGGGCGTGAATTTAGGCGCATTACCCACTAAAGGCCTAACACTGCCCCTCATGAGTTACGGTGGATCAGCTATTTTGATGAATCTGATCGCACTGGCAATTGTGCTGCGCGTGGATTATGAGAACCGACTACTCATGCACGGAGGGCGGCTATGAATGCAATCAGCATAGAAGGCCTCCAAGCGTCAAGCCCCACGGCGCGAACTGCAATGGTTATTGCTGGGGGCACGGGCGGTCATATATTTCCGGGTCTTGCACTTGCAGGACTGCTGCGCGAGCAGGGCTGGCAAGTGCACTGGGTAGGCGGTGAGTCCCCCAGTATGGAGAGTCGATTGGTGCCAGCGCAGGGGTTTAATTTCCAAGCCATTGATTTTGCAGGCGTACGCGGCAAAGGTTTAACAAAGTTGCTTGGCTTACCCATTCGACTCATCAAGGCGATGATTCAAAGTTTTGTATTGATAAGACGAATTCGCCCAGATGTTTTAGTGGGGTTGGGAGGCTATATCACTGTGCCGCCTTGCTTGATAGGACGAATGATGGGTAAGCCGCTGGTTTTGCATGAACAAAACTCGGTTGCTGGAAGCGCCAATAAGCTCTTGTCCAAATTTGCCAAAAGCGTCTTCTGCGCCTTCCCCGGCGTACTTGAAGGACAGTGGGTGGGTAACCCACTGAGGCAGGATTTTAAAAATCAACCCACACCGAGAGAAAGATTCGCAAATAGAAGTGGACCACTTCGGTTGTTGGTTGTAGGTGGGAGTTTGGGTGCGCAGGCTTTGAATAACGTTGTGCCTGAAGCCCTGGCCATGATGTCTAGTGACTCCAGACCCAGCGTCATTCACCAAGGCGGCGCAAAGCAAATGAACGCTTTGAAAGACGCATACCGAAAGGCCAATCTGTATGAAGGAGCGAGTATTCAATTGGTGCCCTTTATCGATGAGATGGCAACTGCCTTTTTGGACGCCGATATCGTTATCTGCAGAGCAGGGGCGAGCACGGTCAGTGAGTTGGCAGCTCTTGGAGTTGCGGCAATCTACATTCCCTTTCCCCAC
>Ga0164297_10005232_pt1 | contig 11216 bp, 12 predicted proteins | sample GEODES058metaG_FD_113539 | JGI IMG/M metagenome (GOLD analysis project Ga0164297, IMG submission 113539) | Dystrophic lake water microbial communities from Trout Bog Lake, Wisconsin, USA - GEODES058 metaG | ecosystem: Environmental > Aquatic > Freshwater > Lake | place: USA: Trout Bog Lake...
GGCTGTATGGATAATTGACGAGTGTTTGACGAGTGTGTATTTTTGTGTGTTTTAGGTTAGGCTGTATGGATAATTGACGAGTGTTTGACGAGTGTGTATTTTTGTGTGTTTTAGGTTAGGCTGAACGGATAAATCACGAGCGTTTCATACGGGCTGGTATAACTTTGGTCCAGTTACATCTGTCGCAGCATTGACCGTCTTTCACGGGTTGGGAATTGTTTCCATACCCGTGGAAGTAGGTGTCGCACAAAACGCACTCGAAGATGGGACCCATGATTCTTTCTTACTAGTACTACGCACCTTTTCTCTAAGCTCGTAAAAGTCCCGTGATTCTCTCGACGGGTCTACTCGCCCCACTCACCCGCTACCATCCACTACCATCCACTACCAGACCCTCTCGTCAAACTCCCGTGTTTTGCTCGTCCATAATTTTTTGGGTAGCGTGGTAGCGGTAGTGGATGCTGCCCAAAAGTATTTTTTACAACCATAGAATATGACCCCCATTGACTACTCACCACATACTGGCAGTACAGTGGGGAGTACATATTTCCCCTATATAAACTTTATTATACATCCACTACCCACTACCATATTAGTATATCATATAGAAAAGACGAGAGTTTGACGGTAGTGGATAGGGTAGTGGATAGCAAAAAGCGGTAGTGGATTGATGTTTGGCGGGGGCGAGTGAGGGGGGGTCTTTTATTTGGCTTTCAATTTATAGTATTTTTCACCACGGTGGTCTTCAAGTACTTCGTAGTTGTCATTGACCACGAATCGTTTATTTTCAAGATCTAGTTTGTAATGCATTCTATTTATAGGTACATGTACTTTTCGTACATGTGGTATATTTTTCTTGGTGTAGTATAATGGTTCTAAATCATCAACAGATACTCTGTGAGCCCATTTTTTGACTTTCTGAGTCTCATCATAACTGGTCAACGTCATCCCATTATAAAAGTCTTCTGAACCGTACACACCCTTTGTATCAACAAAGTCCCAGATAGTTTCAATCAGGATTTTACTGCTTTTAACATCAATTTTCTTCACCATCAAAGCCGAACTCATCATTGTGTGAAGAAACACATTATTTGATGATATCTCAGCTTCATATTTTTTTGACATATTGTAGTACTTTGCCCATGCAACACGCTCTTCAGGTGTCTTGTCGTCGCTCATCTTGCTCGCTGCTCTTTTTATCTAATGTTCCGCCACGACGTAAGGAGGTTTCGCACACGTTTTTTGAAACTGTGTGTTTTTTAAAAATCTCATTTAAAATAAAATCCAACCGCGTAACAAGTTAACCACTCATATTTTAATTGATATTTTTCTAAAAAATCAAGAAACTTAGCATGTAAATCTTTGTTAAATAAATCTTCATCATATTTATCATATGCTAAATAACCGAGATGGTCTTCATTTCCATCAAGTATAGCCAATCCAAAACATGATTTATATTCTTTCAATAAATGATATTCAGGATTATTTAACCTTGTGTACATATTTGGAAACATCACTTTCAATTTGTTACATATCATCTTTTTATATTTTTCAATCAATATTGGTTGAGTCTTCTCGAGAATTTCAATTTCTTTCTTTGTGAACCCAATCATTCTTGCTCTTTTTACATGTACTTCCTTTTCTACCTGAGTAGGTTTCAGACACATTTTTTAAAAATCTCAATCCAACCATACAATATCACGGTCAAGTCCAATCTTGTAACAGTAGTAAAAGCAGTCAAAGTTACATGAGCTCTTATAATTATCTGGTGTTTTACCATCAACCAGTTTGAGGAAATGGATCCGCTTAGGAGGTATGATAATTTGAACACCTTTGTCTTTGAAGTTGTCCCGAAAGTAGCTTGTATTAATTTTTGAACTCGGCATTATCAATATGAAGGGCTTATCGAGTTCAGCTAATCGTTTCATGATTCTTTTACAATCACTGAATGGTGGGTTGCTTACGATGACCTCTCCAAGGTTGTGTTCGTAAAAATCCACATCCTGGTGGATGACATTGAACCCGAGTTCTGTCAAGTACTTGCCTGAATCACCGTTGCCGTAAAAAGCTTCCCAGATTAATTTATCTTTTGGTATGTATTGTTTAATATCTTCCCATGCGTGTTTAGGTGTCATATAGTCATCGTGCTTTGTAAATGTTTTTGTGTTGAAGCTCGCCATCTCTTCTGGTTTCTTTGAACATTAATTTCTATGTACTAAGTAAATGAACTCGGGAGGTGAAAACTTTTACGCAGGAAACATAACATGTAAATCCATAAACGTTACTGGCTCATCTCAGCCAACAACTTTGAACGTGTACGACCTGATTGCCAGCAACTCAGTACAAACAAACAATGTGTACGCAAGCAACATATTTCTTGGTACAAGTCTCACTTCATATGGACCTGTTGTATGGAACTTGCTGCCATCTAGTGGGGGTAGTGAAGGACTTATTTTCACTGGTGGTGAAATAACATGTGATTATCGTGTCAGTTCTCCGTACTTCCAATCAAAAGGAAATCTGTTTACGAAAACATTGACAGCGTCAACTGGAAATAATTTTGACGCTGGAAGTGATGCTTATCAGAAAGCTGTCATCACATTTAGTGGTAGTTCAGCCGCCTTTGCCAGTGTGTCTGGAGTAATCTCGCACGGAATCTTCTCAACTTTAAACTCAACAGCTTCCATCTCAATCCAAATACCTGCCAGCGCAAATTTGAATCTTGTAAGTTATAGCATAGGACAAAATAGCGGAGGGTCCTCAGGAGACTGGGCGTACAAATTCACACTCGATGGAAACATCGGAAACAATACAATTGTTGTCGCATTCACTTTTATTGAAAACAGTTATTAGAGAGCTTAAAAAATAATCTTGCGTTAGTATTATAGAATGGCGTTGTCAGATGTTGACGTCCAATTTTTGCCAGAAATCCCAGCAGACGAAATCAAAAAGGTTTTCGATTTGATTGAGACTGTGCGTTTGGAGATTCAGGAGGATGGACGCAAAGGATTCCCTCTCCACAGGGCATCTGTTTTTGGAATGTCCAAACCGCGCACGACTCAAAAGATAACCGAATCAGCAGCCGCCAAAAAGTACCCAGAAGTGAACCAAGCAATCCTCGAACTCGGTAAAAAGTACTGCCCCATTCCATTCAACACAGTCAATGTGAACAAGAACCTCATCTCAGTCAAGCACAAGGATTCAAACAATGTGGGCAAGTCCATGCTCTTGTCAATCGGCGACTACACGGGATGTAACATTGTGATTGAGAACCGCGTGTGTGATGCGCACAACAAACCAATTGTATTTGATGGTTCCAAATTAGAACACTGGAACACCAGTGATTTAAATGGGAAGAAATATTCACTTGTATTTTACACAATAACAGACGAAAAGAAACCACGAGACGAGCGAGACTCACACGAGCGTGAGCGAGAGCCAAGAGAACGAGCGCTAAAGCCCATCACTGATGAACGTAAACTTAAATGTAGAGAGTATCGTCAAAATAATAAAGAGATTGAGAGGGCTCGGCACGAACGGTACATGTCAAACCCAGAGAATGTGATAAAAGTAATTGAACGCAAAAAGGCAAACAATGTTCCAACTGAGTGCGCCGTGTGTAAGAAGATGGTTCTAAAATACAATATGCCTAAACACCTCATGACACACCCCCAGGAATAATAAACTCATTGAGGTTCCGTCTAAAACTCGAAGGATGATTGTCCTTTCTATGTAAATCTATCATTAAAAAGTCATGTTTTTCTTTATGTGCCTCTTTCACGAGTTTCATAAAGGTATCTGTACTCACTTCAGCGCTGCATTCCTCCGCAATCTCATCAAGTTCCTTTTGGGACTTTGTGTGAAACAAAATCAGAGTCGTCGCATTGTTCCTGATGCTCTTCGTTAATCCGCCACTCTGAGTTTTATAAGACTGGACGAGAAAGTACAGTGAACAACCCATGGCTCCTCCCGCCGTCAATTGCCCCAGATGTCTGTGAAGGATCACCATAGAATTCAGTTTACGTGAACCTTTTGAAAACATGGCGGAACCAAGGCAATCATCAAAAATGAGCGCCATACAACACCTGCTTGGATACTTGTACTTGGGTTCTTGAAAATCACCGCCTTTGAAAAAAGAAAGCAAATCATTGTCAGACACTTGAAACAGTTGATTGGTGTTTGTCAGAGCCTTTTGAAATGAGTTCCATCTTTTGACATCTGCCAAGTATTGTTCCCAATCACGTGCTTCGGCTTCAATCTTCTCTTTAATTTTATCGAGGATAGAGATGTCATTTGGGTCCTCGTACACATCATCTTTATTTATGTGAAGGCGTTTCATCAATTCCATATTACTGGACATCGTCGGAGAAACGCAGAAAATTCGATGATAGGGCATTCGTTCCATGAAGTTGACCAACGCCGTCGTTTTACCCGCGCCTCTGCATCCGACAAGAATCACGTTCTGATGACACTTGGGCATATCTGGGGGTGTTTCATAAGCAAAGGCGCTTCCTTTTCCCGGTTTAATTTCAAGCCCCTTGACTTTGACAGTATTCATCTACTGTACGCTGAGAAAAATTACAAGAGACCAGTCGTCAATTTACCATCCATAAGCCGTATAATAACCTGATACTGATTGAGATGTTCTGTATGTTCGTGTTCCACCCGAAGTAGATTGCGACCAACAGCTTATAGTGAAACCTGAAAGAGTCGCCGTTCCACCTACATAATAATCTTCGTAAATTGTTGTTGCCGAACTGGAACTTAAATTGTTGTCAGGAATAATTTTCATTACCCCATTAGGAAATGGTGTTGGGAAATTGACAGCGAGTTTTGCTGATGTGTTGGTTGTTCCTGAATAATAACCCATTTGAACTAAAACTTGTTGTCCTGCGTAGGTGCCCACAAATGCGTTATTGGTATATCCATACAACTGAAAAGATGGATTACCTCCAATACTCACCGAACCAGAAACGATAAGATTAGGACAGGCAAGTGTTTCTGTTGATGGTAAATAATTCAAGGCACTTCCGTCATTACTAAACACATTTGTAGGTGAAATAATTGGAACTTTGTAGCTTGAAGTTGAACCTGTTGCTGATTGGGGTAAAATAGTAACAGCATTCAATCCAATACCACCTGTTATATTAAAGACATCAGTATAACTTGATGGTGTCCCAGCACGAACATTAAAAGCTCCTCCCGTTGATGAACCGAAATAAGTATTAATTGGTGCAGATGAACCACCTTGAATAGTTAAAGCTACTGTTCCTGCGCTAATTGTAGGTGTTTGTAATATATTAGTATTAAGAGTTGAGGTTGATGGATTATATGTTAAAGGTAAAGTTGAACTATCTGCGTATATTCTTCCCAAAGTTGTTCCACCGAGAAAAGGAATGACACAATTAATATTTAAAGAACTTGTCAAAGATGGTGTCATATTTAAATAAGGTGTTCCAAGACCACCTGATAAACTAAAATAAGTTGTTGTTCCTGCTTTCAAATTAATGGTTCCGTATCCTGTATTCGTTATAATGTCTGTGTCGTATAGACCTCCGTTTATTGTGGTAGTAGAACCTCCGTTTATTGTAGGGCAATCTAAAACCATAGTAGTAAGAGTTCCTGTTGATGGTTGGTAAGTAAAGTGCCCCGACGCGTTGTCAATATCAACTGCTTGACTACCTGTTGAAGATACAAATGTAGGGTAAAGCGTAGCGGAACTGGTGCTGTTTGTTATATTAACATTACTTGCAGAGTTTGTAACCCACGCAGTACCAGTTCCAGTACTTGAAAGCACTTGACCAGAGGAACCAACTGAACTTGACGCGTCTGCAAAGGTTCCTGAAAGTGAAATATTCTTTGAAACAATAACATTTGAACAAGAAACATTTGAACCAACAGTGTTATTCAAAGTTACCAGAGTTCCAGAGTTGGCATTGTACGAAAAGTGTCCGCTTGTATTGTCTCCATTAACTGTGTTTGGACTTCCAAGTGAACTTGTAAAGATGGGATAATAAGTTCCAGCACTTGTTGTTGCAGCAACCTGTAATTGAGACACATAGCTTGGAGCTGCTGCCCAACTCGTAGCACCTGATCCAGTGTTTTTGAGATAGTACCCACTTGTTCCCGAAGAACCGGTTGAATCTTGAAGAACAGTTGGAGTCAAGTTTGTTATTGTTGTATTTCCATTGACTCCGTTCACAGATATGCGTGGAACCCCACTCGTGTTGATGTTGACACCAGAAGTCCCATTGTTGTTCAAGTTTAAAACAGTGTTCAGAGTTGGTGTTATGTTTGACGCACTTGTGATTTGACCGCCAGCCAAGTCAAGGTTTCCAGTTGTCAGGTTCAAGTTTCCACTCGTGGGTGTCAATGAGATGTTCCCAGTGTAGACAACTTGATTGGTGTTCACGGGTCCCGAAGAAAACCCTCCAGTTGACGAATCACGAGCCACGATGGTCCCAAGTGTATTGTTTGTGGTGGCGTCAAGAGTGATGTTCTCAGTTGTGTTTGTCGCCTGGTTGGCAGTAAAGTTTCCACCAGAAATGGTTACATGCGCGCCACTTGTGAATGAAAGAGTTCCATTGTTCACGGTCGGGGCGTTTGACCACGTGGGTGCGAGTGTGGTTCCTTGGCTCGTGAGGATCTGCCCAGCCGTGCCGTTAGGAAGGAATGCAGTCGTGTTGACACTGCTCTGGTAAGGTATTTGACCACCAAGACCACCAGTAAGGTTTGTAGCAGCTGTGGCACTTGAAGCGGTCCCTGACAGATTTCCTGTGATGGTTCCACATGTGAAGTTTCCAGTTGAGTCTCTGGCGACAAGGGTGCTAGGAGTGTTCGATGAGGTACCATCTGTTTGTATAACAATAGAAACATCTGGGGACGATTGATTCATGCTGATGGAGCCAGAACCAGATGCGTGATTTGCTGTTGAGATGGACAAGTTGGCATTTCCGACACTGGGTGCGGCGACCCAAGTTGGAACACTCGTCCCATTCGCTTGAAGAATTGAACCAGCACTTCCAGTTGGGATGAACCCAGTTGTACCAGACCCAGATTGCCATGGGATGTTACCAGCTGTCCCGCCGCTCAGATTGGTGCTTGTGGTTGACTGGGTCGCAGTTCCATTCAAATTTGCGGTGATGACATTTGCTGAGAATGAGGCATTGCTGTCGCGAGCCACCAGGGTTCCCGCAGTTGCCGCAGTTGTTGCATCCGATGAGACTGTGAAAGACACGGGGCTTCCAGTCGGTTGATTGGCACTGAATGAAGCGCTGCCAGTCAAGTGTCCCCCAGTACTCATAGTCAACACCCCAGCTCCTGGAACGATACTCGCGTCCCATTCAAGCCCTCCACTCGCGTTCGTAGTCAACACAGTCCCGGTCGTTCCTGGAGCTAGATAGCTTGTGGATGATGTTCCCGATTGAAGAACAATCGAGTTGGCAGTTGGGGCGCTGGCGGCGTAGAGACCAAGGGCTTGATTCGCACTGACAGCACTGGAAGCAACCCCGTTCAAGTTTCCGTTGAAATTGGTGGCTGTGATGCTTGTAGCGTTTATGATTGGAAAGGCGTTCATATTCAGAGGACTTGTGGCTGTGCCGACCCAACTACCGCCTCCACCCACAGGAGGGTCGAATGTGATGGCACCACTTGTGGCGTTGATGGACATTGAATCAACACCCGTGATGTTGTCGTGAATTACAAAGTTTCCACTTGACATCCCAACTGAAAATTGTGGATTTGTTGAGAGGATGTCCCCAGCGTTGTAATAATTTGTCAAACCAGTCTGGTCAACATTGCCATTTGTGTCTGCGATGAAGACTGTTGAACCAGTTGATGGATTCTTAATGATTAGCTCACCCTGAAGATTCATAGAGTCCAAGTAAAGTTTTTCCACGTACTGTTCTGGGGCTCCGAGTTGACGAACATAAAGGGTGTCAGTCTTGGAAGTGTTCCCGATGCTATTCATTATTATAGTGCGAACAAAAATATTACAGTACAGTAACATGATTTGTGGATACCAAAAAGAAGGAAGAGACCCTCATGAATTAGTCAACCACAGTGTCATACCAAAGCAAATGGTCAGGAAGACTGAGATGGAGTGCCAGGAACGTAAAGTAAAATTGAACCGAAAAGAGCTCGGAAACTTTTCAGTCCCAGTGTCGACTGAGATTGGACGTCGATTTGTCGGAGGAAACATTAATGCACAGAACCTCGGTCGATTCATTCCACTCGAGCGAAAGGCTCCTCCCAACTCGATTGTGATTGACATGTTTTCAGAACAGGCACGAGCTGACCTCCAGACCATCAAGGATGCCTGGCGTCAACAATGGATTACATCACTCGAGGCGTATGCTCGTCTCCAAAAAATCAAAAAAGAGATTCAGGAAGCGAACCGTCTCGACCTTGAAGCCCAACAGGCGCTGGAAGAGTATCACCGCGCAGCCTTCGAAGCCGAAGAAGACCGTCAACGTGATATGACTTTGATGGAACTTGCTCGTCAAGAGGAACGTGAACGTCAACAGGTGTTTGAAGAAGGTCGAAGCACTGGGCGACGTGAGGCGATGGAGATGCGTGATGAACTTCGAAGCGACAGGTACGAAGCCGAGTTGAGGAATGAGGTACCCTTTGAACGCGGACGAACCATGGAACGCCGTGCGGACCGAATGACACCAGGTTCGGGACGTGTACAGCGTGGACGCGGTTCCACCCTTCGATACACCACACCCGAGGAGGAACTTGATTACCAGCGCGAACGCAACTCTGAAGCCCAAAGGCGCTACAGGGACCGTCAGCGTGCCGAACTCGAAGCTCTCGTTGTACAGGAACAAACGATTGTGGCTCAGCAAATCAATCCACGCGATCTCCAACAGACATTCAATGAGATGACCCAAGAGGAACCACAGGCGGAGGAAGACCAAATCGTCGAGGAGGAAGGGTCCCGAGAAATTATGCTAGGTGAACACTAATTTGGAAAAGAACCATTTTTGACAGTCCAGCGCACTTTTTAATCTTCTGCCAATTTTAATCTCTGAGTATTTCAAAGGAATGTCTGAGCCTGTCAAGACCCCAGCCGCCCCAGTAAAAGATGCCTTGGAGGGGGTCGCCCCCAAAAAAAACCAGAAAACTCCCGCTCAGCTCGAATTGCTCGCCAAAGCCAGGGTTCGTGCCTTGGAGGTGCGCAAAGAAAATACTGCCCTACGAGCGAAACAACGAGAGATTGACCAGTTGCAAAAAATGAAGGAGCGTCAGGCTATCGAGGAAAAACACAAGGAATTATTAAAGGCAAGTGAGCCTGAGACACAGTTTGACATGGAACCCGAACCCGAACCCTCGTCCGAGCCGCCCAAGGCAAAGGCGAAAAAGAAGAAGATTATTGTTGTTGAAGAGAGTGAATCAGACAGCGAGGAGGAGGTTGTTATGGTGAAAAAGAAGAAGAAGACTCCAGCTGCCCCTCAACAGGTTTCCCAATTGGTTCCGAGGAGACCGAACCCATTGTTCATGTGATTAAAGTTTTGAGATAGCTTGTGTCTGTGTCGATTTGTCAGTCAATGTGTACGAGTAATAGTGATTGCCTTCTGGCGTTCGAATAATTTTAATGATTTCGTGGTTCATTAAAATTATACCAAGATATATAAATGAAAGTTCTCACTGAGTCCAAAGAGCCAGACGGAACAATCAAAGTCAAGATGTGTATGTGTTCGGGGAATGTATCCAAATGTAAACCAAGTGAACGTCCCGTGAAAGTGTTCAAGAGTTCTGAATCACTCGAAAAGTTTAAAAAGTCTTTTAGATTGTGATTCTTTATTTGGGTATCACCTTTTCACCTTTGTGAAGTTTGTACAAACCAGTTTTATGAATTGTTCCACCTTTTTTGAGAGAACCAATCACGGGTTGAATTTCGATACTTGATAAATCTTGTCCAGGTTGTTCAATGAGAACATGTTCTGTACGTTCTGTTGTCTCTTCTTTTCTTTTTCTCATGTGTTGGATTGCTTTTCCAGTAGCGTAACCAAAAAGTCCTCCAGCTGGCGCTCCAAGTATAAGATATCCTGGACCAGCTGTGTAGCCAGTTGCAAATGCACCCGCCATTGTCCCAGCAAAGATGGCTGCTCCAGTCGTCCTTTCGCCACGTACAAGTCTCGATGTTGTGTCTCGAATCATAGAAATTCCCATCATAAGGGGTGTTGGTTCAAATAATGTTTGGTCTTCACGAGGTGGCGTAAATAATGGATTGACACTACTCATTTTAATATAGTGTAATAATAAAATGCCGTACGTTATCGAGAGACATCATGGTGGTTTTCAAGTAGTCAATCCCCTGACGGGAAGAGTACACGCGAAGCACACAACCCTCGCCAAAGCAGAGGCTCAAGTGCGTCTATTGCACCAGAGGAGCGGGCACTAGTCTCTTTTTCCAGTGGTCTCTTGTATTACAACTTCGACACAGTATTTGACGAAATTGACCAGTCTCGTGGTCGTGGTCCATACACCTGTCCCTTGATGTTTCAAACTCATGACCGCAAACCTGACACGCCGTCGTGTTCAAGTACACTTCATACAATGAATCATAATCATCATGAACGAGACCAAGATGTTTCCATTTGTTAATTCTTTCAATCTTCTTGCCCTTGGGCGTTCGGAACCAGGTGGCGTGGTACACTTTTTGGTCGAACACTCGCGGTGCTCGGGGCTGACGCTCCATTTTATAGTACCCTGAGAAAAAAACTTAGAGATTCTTTTCTCAGGATAAGATAAATGAGCGACTCTGAAACCAAGCAGTTGAAGACCCCAAAAGAGAAGATTGAAAAGTCAAGTGCCAGGTACTATGCCAAGAAGGAATGTATCCTGAGGGACAACTGTATAAAAAACATCCAGAAGAACGGCAGGATTCCGTTTCTGTCAAGTATGGAGAAGCACGGAATCAGCTGGGAGGAGACTGCCAGGGCGCTCGAGATGTACATCAGGGACCACCCAGCCCCAGGGGTTGATGTTCCAGAGAGCGAACAGCTCAGAAAGTACAAGAAGTGTTTCCCGTCAAAGCAGTGTGATAACCTGACGTACTTGTGGAATCTTTATATCAACACCCACAAGTGTTACGTCTGCGACGAGATGTTCACCAAGGAACGCAAGAGAACCATGAACATCGATGACCACGGGTTTTTCACGAGTGTTTTGTGTTCGGTCTGTGCGGCGCCCGAAAAAACCCAGGACGA
>Ga0164297_10005233_pt1 | contig 11215 bp, 7 predicted proteins | sample GEODES058metaG_FD_113539 | JGI IMG/M metagenome (GOLD analysis project Ga0164297, IMG submission 113539) | Dystrophic lake water microbial communities from Trout Bog Lake, Wisconsin, USA - GEODES058 metaG | ecosystem: Environmental > Aquatic > Freshwater > Lake | place: USA: Trout Bog Lake...
TAGCTCTGGGCGTTAGCTCTGGGCGTTAGCTCTGGGCGTTAGCTCTGGGCGTTAGCTCTGGGCGTTAGCTCTGGGCGTTAGCTCTGGGCGTTAGCTCTGGGCGTCAGCACGAGGTCTCAGGATCGGGCGCAATCGCTGCAACCCGAACTTGGGTAGACGCGTTTGGCCAAAGGGACGTTCAGCGGGACTTGCAGAGGGAGCCGCCAAAGAGACTGCCAGAGGCAACGCCCCAGCGGAACTTATCAGCGGAACTTATCAGCGGAACTGACCAGCGGGACTTATCAGCAAGCTTTATCAGCCGCACCTGGCCAGCGACCGTCCTGTCGCCGAAGCTTGGCCGTTCACCACCGAAGGCGTAGACTGACAATCGTTATGCTGCTGGACCTGCCCAATATCCTGACACTGTCGCGCATCGCCGCCATTCCGGCCGTGGTGCTGCTGGTCGCACTGCATACCCCACCCGCGGACGCCCTCGCCTGCCTGCTGTTCGGCATCGCCGCGATCACCGACTATTTCGACGGCATGATTGCACGCTCCCGCAGCTTGCAATCGGATCTCGGCCGCATGCTCGATCCCATCGCCGACAAGCTGCTCGTCGGGGCGGTGCTGATGATGCTGGTCGGGCACGGGCGGCTTTCCGCGTGGGGTCTCTATCCGGCAACGTTGATCATCCTGCGCGAAATCCTGGTCAGCGGCCTGCGCGAATACCTGGCCGAGGTACGCGTCGGCCTGCCCGTCACGCAACTCGCCAAATGGAAAACCGGCGTGCAAATGGTCTCACTCGGCATGTTGCTGGGCGGCAATTCCACCGCGGTGCTGCTGGGTATCGGCTGGCTGCCGGTGTCCTTCATCGGTGAGGGCCTGCTCTGGCTGGCCGCCGGGCTGACACTCGTGACCGGCTGGGATTATCTCAAGACCGGTTGGCGCCACGCCTCGGAGAACAATTAAGCCATCCGTCGGAGCCTCATCGCCGCCGCCCGCGTCACGGCAAAACACCTGATCGCAGCCCGACTACGCCGACAGCGCCCCCCAATGCAGCCCCGGTAACCTCCGCCATGGTCGCGCCGTCCGATGACGGTTACAGTCGCGGGCGGGCAGAGGAAACGAACGGGATGGAACACAATACCCAGGTCCGGCGGACGCTGGCGCTGGCGGCGCCGTTGCTGTTCGTCCTGCTCTGGAGTTCCTCCTTCGTGGCGGTCCGCGCCGGCTTGCGGTCCATCACCCCGCTGCTGTTCGTCACCATCCGTATGGCCGGCTGCGCGCTGGTGCTGTTGGCGCTGATGGTGATCCTGCGCCAGTCCTGGTCCGGTTTGCGACACGGCAAGTGGCTGCATTGTGCGATCACCGGCGTGTTGATGAACGCCCTGGGCCTGATGGCGCCGCATGTCGGCTTGCTCACCACCAAATCCGCGCAGATTGCCCTGGTGCAATCGCTCAGCCCGCTGCTCACCGCCATCCTGGGTATCCGCCTGCTGCACGAACCGCTGCGGCCACGCCAATGGTGCGGCTTGGCCCTGGGCTTGGGAGGCGTCGGCCTGGTCGTCGGCCATGCCGCATTATCAAGCACCGCGCAGTTTCAAGGCATGGCCCTGGCCTTCATCGGCGTTCTGGGCATCGTCTCGGGCACGCTGTATTTCGGCCGCACCTGCCGTGACGTGCCATTGCTGCCCGGCGCCACGGTGCAGTTCGCCGCCGCAACCCTGGCAGCGATCCTGGGAACGATGATCTTCGAAGCGCCGCATGCCGATTGGACGTCGACGGCAATCGCAGCCACGGCCTGGAACACCATCATGGTCTCCCTCGGCGGCATGGGCCTGTATTTCTTGATGCTGACGCAAGGAACCGCCGCCCGCGCGGTCGCCAATTTCTATCTGGTGCCCGGGACCACCGCGGTCCTGGCCTGGATCTTTTCGCACGAGACCCTGACGCCGCCGGCACTTCTGGGATTGCTCGTCGCCTCCGTCGGCTGCTGGCTGGTCAACGCCACCCCACGCCGCCAACAGCCAAGCCCATCGCGATCCTCATGAAAGACGCCAAATCACCAACAGATAACCCGCGTAAGGCTGGTATTCAAAGAGAGTGTTGCTTACGCTATGCTGCGATGCAACAAGCCCGCGCATTCTAAGCGAGTGACCCCATGCCCCTGCACGTCGCCCTGACGCACAAAACGTCCTACCAGTATGATCGTCTCGTCAGCCTCGGCCCGCAGACCATCCGTCTCCGCCCGGCCCCGCAATCGCGGACGCATATCCTTTCCTACGATCTGACGATCGAACCAAAACCGCACTTTCTGAACTGGATGCAAGACCCGCAGGGCAACCACCTTGCCCGTGTCGTCTTCCCGGAAAAAGTCGATCGGTTCGAAGTAACCGTCGATCTCGTCGCCGACATGGTGACGATCAACCCATTCGATTTCTTCCTGGAACCGGACGCGGAAGCCTGGCCCTTCGCCTACGACGCGGTGCTCGAGCAGGAACTGTCCCCGTTCCGCCGGCTGGAAAGCCCAGGGCCGCTGCTGCAGGCGTTGATCGATCAGGTGAACGGCGGCACCGAACGCACGGTGGACAAGCTGGTTGCGCTGAATGCGATGATCCAAAGCCGCGTCGCCTATATCGTCCGCATGGAGCCGGGCGTCTTCACGCCGGAGGAAACGCTACAGGGCGGCAAAGGCTCGTGCCGCGATTCCGCCTGGCTGCTGGTCCAACTGCTGCGCCACTTGGGCTTCGCCGCCCGCTTCGTCTCGGGCTACCTGATCCAACTCGTCGCCGATGTGAAACCGCTGGAAGGGCCGGAAGGGCCGACCGCGGACTTCACCGATCTGCACGCCTGGGCCGAGGTCTATCTGCCCGGCGCCGGATGGGTCGGGCTGGACGCCACCTCCGGCCTGTTCTGCGGTGAAGGCCATATCCCGCTTGCCGCCAGCCCCGATCCGATCTCCGCCGCACCGATCACCGGTGTGATGGATAAAGCCGAGGTGGATTTCAGCTTCGAGATGTCGGTGCGCCGCATCAAGGAAACCCCCCGCACCACCAAACCCTACACCGAAGCCCAGTGGCAGGCGATCCTGGCCCGCGGCCAAGCTGTGGATCTTCGTCTGAAACGCCAGGATATGCGCCTGACCATGGGTGGCGAACCGACCTTCATCGCCGCCGATGACATGAATGCGCCGGAATGGAATACCGAGGCATTGGGCCCCACCAAGCGCGCCTACGCCCACCGCCTGCTGCGCCGTCTGCAAGATCGCTGGGCGCCGAGCTCGGTGCTGAACCTGTCGATGGGTAAGCACTACCCCGGGGAGCAACTGCCGCGCTGGGCGCTGCATTGCCACTGGCGCGCCGACGGTGAACCGATCTGGACAGAGCCCGCGTTGCTGGCCACGGATGACGATCGCGACACCGCCTCGGCCAAGGATGCCGCCGCTTTCGCCGCGGCACTGGCGGAACGGTTGCAGGTCGATCCCGGCCTGGTGATCCCGGCCTATGAGGATGTCCATTATTATTTGTGGAAGGAACACCGTCTGCCGGCCAACGTGCTGGCCGAGGATTCCAAATTGCGCGACCCGCTGGAACGCGCGCGTCTGGCCAAGGTGTTCGCGCAAGGGCTGAACAGCACCGTCGGCAGCGTGCTGCCGTTGCGCCGCGTGATCGATGGCGGCACCCGCCGCTGGCAGTCGGGCAAATGGTTCTTCAAAGCCGGAGAGATGTTCCTGATCCCCGGCGACAGCCCGATCGGCCTCCGCCTGCCGCTGGAATCCCTGCCCTGGGTCGATCCCGAAATGGCGGATTACGAGCCGGAAGCCGATCCTTTCGCCCCGAAAGCACCACTCCCCTCGCGCCAAGCCACGCGCCCGCGCGAACCAAGCTCGCTCGGCAGCAGCATCGAGGGCTTCCGCCCCGTCCAGCAGGAACTGCCGGTGATCGGCGTCGGCGACCCCAGCGTGGTGCGCACCGCCATGGCTATCGAGGCGCGCGACAACGGCCTGCTGCACGTCTTCTTCCCGCCGCTGTTCGCCATCGAGGACTGGCTGGACCTGACCGCGGCCGTGGAAGAAACCGCGCGCGAAATCGGCCGCAAGGTCGTCCTGGAAGGCTACCTGCCGCCTGAGGATGAGCGCATTCTGCATTTCTCCGTCACGCCCGACCCCGGGGTGATCGAGGTCAACATCCACCCGGTCGACAACTGGGCCGACCAGGTCCGCATCACCGAAGAACTCTATGAAGAAGCCCGCCAAGTCGGCTTGGCGACCGAGAAATTCAACCTCGACGGCCGCCATGTCGGCACCGGCGGCGGCAACCATGTGGTGATGGGCGGCGCCACGCCGGCCGATAGCCCCTTCCTGCGTCGCCCCGACCTGCTGAAATCCATGCTGGGCTTCTGGCACAACCATCCCAGCCTGTCCTACCTGTTCAGCGGCCAGTTCATCGGCCCGACCAGCCAGCACCCCCGGATCGATGAGGCGCGTCAGGACAGCGTGGCGGAGTTGGAAATCGCCTTCGCCCACATCAAGCCGTATCAGGAAAAGGCGCCATGGATCACCGATCGGCTGCTCCGCAACATCCTGGCGGACATGACCGGCAATACGCACCGGACCGAGTTCTGCATCGACAAGATGTACGCACCCGGATCGGCATCCGGCCGCCGCGGCCTGGTGGAGATGCGCGCGCTGGAGATGCCGCCGCACGCCCGCATGTCGGCGGCGCAAATGCTGCTGATGCGCTCCGCGCTGGCGGCGTTCTGGGAGCATCCGTACGAGCGCCGCTTGGTGCAGTGGGGCACGCGCGTGCACGACGATTTCATGCTGCCGCATTTCGTCGAGCAGGACTTCAAGGACGCGCTGGAAGAATTATCCTCGATCGGCTTTCCGCTCGATCCCGCTTGGTTCGCGCCGCATCTGGCCTTCCGCTTCCCCCATGTCGGCAGCATCGACGTCAAAGGTATCCAACTGGAACTGCGCAACGCGCTGGAACCTTGGCACGTGCTGGGTGAGGAACAGACGGCATCGGGCACCGCCCGCTACGTCGATAGCGCGATCGAACGTGTGCAGGCGCGCGTATCGGGTTGGGTGGACGAACGCTACACCCTGGCCTGCAACGGCTCCGCCGTGCCGCTGAGCCACACCGACCGGCAGGGCGAATACGTCGGCGGGATCCGCTTCAAAGCCTGGAACCCGCCCAGTTCCCTGCACCCGCTGATCCAGCCGCAAACGCCGCTGATCCTGGATATTTTCGATACCTGGAGCGGGCGTAGCATCGGCGGTTTGACCTACCACACCGTGCATCCGGGCGTCCGCAACTACGCCACGTTCCCGGTCAATGCCAACGAGGCAGAGGCCCGCAGACGCCCCCGCTTCTTCCCGTTCGGACACACGCCCGGCCCCATGGCCGAACCGTTGGTGGAACGCTCACGCGAGCACCCGCGGACCTTGGATCTGCGGCGGGTTTCCTAGCGCCGCACCGCACCTGCCGGTCTGACCGGCAGGCTGTCTGAACGGTGCCAAAGGGGCGGCCAAAGGGGCGGCCAAAGGGCGGCGGCCAACCGGGCTGCCAGAGGGATGGCCAGAGGGGCGGCTAGGCGGGCGGCCAGACGGCCGCCGCCGAACAGGTCAGGTCGCGATCAGCCGTAGTAGTCGGGCACGTAAAGCTCGGGCGGTAGCGTCGCGCGTTCGTAATTGGGATCGAACACCCGCTCCGGCAGCGCGATGGGATCGTGCGGCACGTCCTGATACGGCACTTGCGACAGCAGATGCGCGATCAGGTTCAGACGCGCGCGCTTCTTGTCGTTGCCTTCAACGATATACCACGGCGCTTCCGGGATATTGGTGCGCGCGAACATCTCTTCCTTGGCCTTGGTATACTGCTCCCACCGCACCCGCGATTGCAGGTCCATCGGCGACAGTTTCCACTGCTTGATCGGATCGTGGATGCGCATCAGGAAGCGGAATTGCTGCTCCTGATCCGTGATCGAGAACCAGTATTTGATCAGGATGATGCCGGACCGAACCAGCATCCGCTCAAACTCCGGCACATCACGGAAGAAATCTTCCACCTGCGCTTCCGACGCGAAGCCCATCACCCGTTCGACACCGGCGCGGTTATACCAACTGCGGTCGAACAGCACGATTTCGCCCGCCGCCGGCAAATGCGGCACGTAGCGCTGGAAATACCACTGCGACTTCTCCCTATCGGTCGGCGCGGGCAATGCAACGACGCGGCAGAACCGCGGATTGACGCGCTGGGTGACCCGCTTGATCGCGCCGCCCTTGCCCGCACTATCCCGCCCCTCGAACAGCACGACGACCTTCAGGCCGTTATGCATGACCCAGTCTTGCAGTTTGACCAATTCACACTGCATGCGCAGCAGTTCGCGGAAATACAGTTGGCGGTCGATGGTGCTTTTCTTGTGTTGCGCCAACAAGGCCCGCAAGTCGGCCGGGATGCGGCTGTCGTCGAGTTCCTGTTCCAATTCCTCGTCGAAATCGTCCTCGAGTTCGAGCGCGATCCAACGCTTTTCCATCTCGGCGCTGCCGTCGGTGGTCATGCATCCCTCCATTCCAAGCAGCACAAGATTACCGCGACGGCGCCGGCGGGGGATGACATGTTGGAGAAAGCGCCGGATTGCCGGCCCAGCGGCAGGGTGTTGTTTCAGACGAAGAGGTTTTCAGACCAACCATCCGGGTGATGGCCTCGCGGGCAGCATAATGCCAAATAGCCGTATCCCTGGGCATATCCCCAGGGTCATATGGCCAGGGCGCAATATTCCGGGGCGCGAGACCCCAAGGACCCATCCCCAAGGACCCATCCCCAAGGGCACAATACACCAAGGGCGCCATACCCCAGCGCCCTACCCCTCGTAAATATCCGGCACATACAACTCCGGCGGCAGCGCCCGACGCTCATAGTTCGGGCTGGACTGACGCTCGGGCAACGTAATCGGCTCGTGCGGCACCTCTTGATACGGGATCTTCGACAGCAGATGCGCGATGCAATTCAGACGCGCGCGCTTCTTGTCATTGCCTTCAACGATATACCACGGCGCTTCCGGAATATTGGTGCGCGCGAACATCTCTTCCTTGGCCTTGGTATACTGCTCCCACCGCACCCGCGATTGCAGGTCCATAGGCGACAATTTCCACTGCTTGATCGGATCGTGGATGCGCATCAGAAAGCGAAACTGCTGCTCCTCATCGGTGATCGAGAACCAATATTTGATCAGAATGATGCCGGACCGGACCAGCATCCGCTCAAACTCCGGAACATCGTGGAAGAAATCCTCCACCTCCGCGTCCGAGGCGAAGCCCATCACCCGTTCCACACCGGCGCGGTTATACCAACTGCGGTCGAACAGCACGATTTCGCCCGCCGCCGGCAAATGCGGCACGTAGCGCTGAAAATACCACTGCGTTTTCTCCCGGTCGGTCGGCGCGGGAAGGGCGACCGTGCGACAAAAACGCGGGTTCACGCGCTGGGTGATGCGTTTGATCACACCACCCTTGCCGGCGGCATCACGCCCCTCCAGCAGGACGACGACCTTCAGGCCGGCATGCATCACCCAATCCTGCAACTTCACCAGTTCCGATTGCAGGCGCAGCAATTCCCGAAAGTAGAAGCCGCGGTCGATGGCGCTTTTCTTGTGCCGCTCCAGCATCGCGCGCAGTTCCGTCGGGATGCGGGAGTCATCGATCTCCTGCTCCAGCTCCTCATCGAAATCGTCCTCAAGCTCCAGCTCGACCCACGATTTCGCCGTATCGTCTCCCGTCATTGTTCTCCCCGCGTTGCGGACCGTCGGCGATAGTGGACCCTAAATGGCGTGGTCATGACAAGTTGCCACTGACGAAACGCCCTGCCGTATCCTCGGCGACATCACGCCATGCGGCAGCGTCCGGGGCAGGAAGGCTGAGATAGGCTAGGCGTTTCCTCTCTTTTCGGCCCACAGTAACCGCTTCCAGGATCAAGCCCGTCATTGCCAGCAGCGTTGCCAGCAGCACCAGACCCGTGGCCAGAACGGCGGTGGGTAGGCGCGGCACCAGCCCCGTGTGCACGAACTCCAGCACCACCGGCAGCCCCAGCGCGAGGCCGGTCAGCAGCATCAGCCCACCCGCCAGCCCGAACACCTGCAAAGGGCGCTCCTGCTGCAACAGCAGCAGTATGGTCCGCAGAATGCGCCAACCGTCTCGGTAGGTGTTCAGCTTCGAAACCGTGCCGGCGGCGCGATGGGTGTACCGCGTAACCACCTCGGCGATGGGCATACGCATCTGCAGCGCGTGCACCGTAAGTTCCGTCTCGGCTTCGAACCCGGCCGCCATGGCGGGAAACGATTTCACGAAGCGGCGGCTGAAGGCGCGGTAGCCGGACAGCATATCCGACACGCCGCGGCCAAACATGGCGCGCACCAGCCCCGTCAGCAGCCGGTTGCCGAACCGGTGACCACGCCGATACGCATCGCTGCTGTCGCCGTGGCGCGCGGCCGTGACCATGTCCACCCGATCGGCCAGGACGCGCCGCACCATCTCGGGTGCCGCGGCGGCGTCATAGGTGCCATCGCCGTCGACCAGCACGTAAACATCCGCCTCGATATCAGCGAACATGCGGCGGATGACGTTACCCTTGCCTTGCTGGGGTTCCTGCCGCACCACGGCGCCGGCCGCCCGCGCCGCCGCAACCGTTCGATCATGGGAATTGTTGTCATAGACAAAGACCGTCGCGGCAGGCAGGGCCAAACGGAACGCGGTGACCACCGCGGCAATCGCGGCTTCTTCATTGTAGCAGGGTATCAGCACCGCGATGGGCAAGGCCGAGCGGGCTGGATGCTGTGTTTCGACCACGGGATCGGGCCTAAGATAACTGAGTGTCGATAACGCTTTAATCGTTCAAACCCATGGAGACAAACGGATCTGCACGGCACGCAGCCCCGCTTGGCCCGCGGCTGGCCACATTCTGCCGGACAGGGCGCACGCCGCCGCGCCAGTCAGATAATCCGATCGACCGCGGGCCATCGCCAGATACGCCTTGCAACCAAGCCGCCGCCACCGCATCACTGCGCCATCATGTCTGCCCGTTTTGATCCCCAAGCCTCCTGGCCACTGCTACGCCGCCTCTGGCGCGAGCAGGTTTCCCGCCACACCGGTCGATTGATCGTGGTGCTGATCCTGTCCGGCGCCATGGCCGCAGCGACGGCGCTATACCCGCTGGTGCTGCAATATGCTGGCCTGCTGTATTCGCGTCAGGAAGCGGCGCTGGCTTGGCAGATCCCGGTGTTGATCATCCTGGTGACGCTGCTGAAGGCGCTGACTTGGTATTTCCAGATGGTCGGCTCACAGAACCTGGTGCTGCTCGTCATTCGTGATCTGCAAGACCGCATGTTTCATCACCTGACCCGCACCGACCTCGCGCGGGTGGAACGCGAAGCGCCGGCGCAGTTGGCAACCCGCTTCACCAGCGACGCCACGGCCATCGGCAATGCGCTGGCCCGCGTCGTCAGCGGTGTGGCCGATATCGTCACGGTGATCGGCCTGGTTGCTTCGATGATCTACATGGACCCGCTGCTATCGCTGATGGCCGCCGTGCTCTACCCAATCGCCGCCGTGCCGATCCAGCGCATCGGCAAGCGCGTCCGCCGCGACTCAGGCGGCATGCAGGAGAAAATGGGCGAAACCGCGGCGATCCTGAACGAAAGCTTCGCCCAGGCCCGCGTCGTCCGTGCCTACCGGTTGGAAACGGTGGAAGAAAAGCGCGCCTATGACGCCTTCAATGGGCTGTATCGCACGTTGCTGAAAATCACCCGCAACCGCGCCCGCGTCGATCCGGTGCTGGAGGTTCTGGGCGGTGTCGCGGTCGCCGCGGTCATCGGGTTTGAGGCATGGCGCGCCACCGTGACAGATAACACCCTCGGCGATTTCAGCGCCTTCGTCGGCGCCCTGCTCCTTGCCGCTCGGCCGTTACGCGCCCTCGGGTCACTGAACGCGGCCATGCAAGAAGGGTTGGCCGGCCTGTCTCGCGTTTTCGCGGTGATCGATGAACCCCCCGCGGTGCTGGACCAACCTGGCGCGACGCCGCTACCGGCCGGGCGCGGCCACGTGACCTTCGATGCCGTCGGCTTTGTGTATTCGGACGGGCGCACGGGCCTGGAATCTCTGAGTTTTGAGGCAAAACCCGGCCAGACCGTCGCCTTGGTCGGGCCATCCGGCGGCGGCAAATCCACCGCCTTGGCGCTGATCCCGCGGTTGCATGATACCACCACCGGCACGGTGCGGATCGACGGTGCGGATGTGCGCGGCGTGACACTGGCCAGTTTGCGCGACGCCATCGCCTATGTTGGCCAGGACGCACTGCTGTTCGACGACACCGTCGCCGCCAATATCGCCATGGGCCGGCCGGGTGCCAGCCGAACGGAGATCGAGGCAGCGGCAGAGGCCGCGCATGCGGCCGGCTTTATCCGTGAATTGCCGCTTGGCTACGACACCCGGGTCGGCACCAATGGCGGCCGCCTGTCCGGCGGGCAGCGCCAGCGTGTTGCCCTGGCCCGCGCCCTGCTGCGCGATCCACGCGTGCTGCTGCTGGATGAGGCGACCAGCGCGCTGGACGCGGAAAGCGAGGCTGCGGTGCAGGATGCACTGACGCGTCTGCGCGCCGGGCGCACCACGATCGTGATCGCACACCGCCTGTCCACCGTGCGTGATGCCGACGTGGTCGTCACCCTGCAGGCCGGACGCGCGGTCGAAATCGGCACGCATGCCGATCTGATGGCGCGGGATGGGCTCTACGCCCGCCTCGTCCGGACTCAATCGATGGAACTCGCATCCTGACTGCGACGTGTTCGGCGCGTATTGCCAATCGACGTTATGCGGATGATTTGACGGAACGATAAATGCCCAATTTCTTCTACGAAATTCACAGCTTTTGGGTGGCGCTTCTTTTCATCGGCACTGCCGTCGGTCTTGTCATCTCGCTACGCCTATTGGCACGCCTCGTCTTGCCCGCGCAGTTCGGGCAGGAGAATTTCGATTTTCTGATGCGTCTTCAGACAATGGTCTCCTCGATCTGTGGGATGCTGCTGGTCTTTACGCTTGTGAATGCCGCCTCTAACGACCGCAGCGTCGATACACTCCTGACGGCCGAGGCCGTTCATATCCGCACGCTCGATCGCCTGCTGGTCTGGTTTGATAGCCAGCCAGCCAATGAACGCCGTCAGACCCTGCATGGCTATGTCGAATCGA
>Ga0164297_10005234_pt1 | contig 11214 bp, 9 predicted proteins | sample GEODES058metaG_FD_113539 | JGI IMG/M metagenome (GOLD analysis project Ga0164297, IMG submission 113539) | Dystrophic lake water microbial communities from Trout Bog Lake, Wisconsin, USA - GEODES058 metaG | ecosystem: Environmental > Aquatic > Freshwater > Lake | place: USA: Trout Bog Lake...
CGGGACCGTGGCAATCCGTTCCGACGCGGAGCGCACGGCGGGGCCTGCGTCAAACCGCCCCGCGCCGCGGTAGGGATGAAACAGCTTCGCGGGCGGGGTGTTGGAAGCCTGCCTACCCCGATGGGGTATAGGCGGATGCGCAACCCGGGCGGGTTGGCTTCCGATTCTTGGCTCATCGGCAGGAGATCCCTCATGTCGCATCGCTCGCACCACCAAGTCCCTGCGAACGACCACAACGTTCAGGAGGACTTCGGCGACTACCGATTGCTCATCGGAGAGCGAGATCCCGACGCCTACCCCGGCACCGGCCGGATGGACATCGCCTTCGGCCGAGGCGGGAGCGACTATCTCGCCGGCCGAGGCCAAGACGATGACCTGCAGGGCGGCAAGGGCAACGACGTCCTCCTGGGGGGCGCCGGCATGGACCACCTCGACGGCGGCAAGGGAAACGACGTCCTGATCGGCGGCGGGGCCGCGGACGCATTGCGTGGCGCCGAAGGGAACGACTATCTCAACGAGGGCGTCGGACACGGCGATCTTGAGGGCGGTCCCGGCAACGACATCCTGACAGGCGGTCCGGGAGGCGATGCCTTCGTCATCTCGCCCGACAGCGGCAACGACGTCATCACCGACTTCTCCGCCGGTCCCGGCATCCTGGACCACCTCGCGGTACGGGACCTCGCGCCCGAGGACCTCAGGTTCCAAGACACTTCCGCCGGTGTGAAGATCAGCTGGGACGTGACCGGGGGCGAGGGCTCGGTCCTGCTGGCGGGCGTCCGGAAGACGGACCTCGCGCAGGACGATTTCATGTTCACGGACGACAGGATGCTCATTCAGCCGACGAGCGCGGACGCGGACCACGTCACCGCCTTGAGCTACGCGAAGGACGAGGGCTTCAACCTCGGTGCCCCGAACCCGGGGAGTGACACCGGTTCCGCAAACACGTTCCGCTTCGACGAGTTCAACGTAAGGGAAGGCTCCAGCCAAGCCGATACGTTCCAAGGCACCGGCGAGCGGGACTACTACTTCGGCCTGGGCGGGAACGACCTGCTGTTCGGGGCTGCCGGGGACGACGATCTACGCGGAGATGCCGGCGACGACGTCCTCGGCGGCGGTGCGGGCCAGGACGACCTCAGGGGCGGCGCCGGCTCGGACCGGTTGTACGGCGGCGATCAGGCCGACAACCTCATGGGCGAGGACGGCAACGACAAGCTCTACGCCGGCGCCGGCCACGACATGCTCGACGGCGGCAAGGGGAACGACGAGCTGAACGGCGGCGACGGCGCCGACGCCTTCATCGTGGGACCCGATACCGGGAACGACGTCGTCACCGGCGGCTTCGACGCCGGCCCGGGCGCCTTCGACCATATCGCATTCCGGGACATCCTGCCGAGCCAAGTCACCGTTGCCGACGGGGGCTCGGCGCACGACGACGGGCACACCGGCGTCCTGGTCAGCTGGCAGACGGACCAGGGCAACGGGTCGATCTTCCTTGAAGGCCTGACGAAGAGCCAGATGGCCCAGGACGATTTCATGTTCAACGCGGACGACGGACGGGCAGGCGCCTTCGTGAACGACCCGGCCATCACGTCGGTCGGCTCCCAGCTCATCTTTCAATAGCCGGCGATACCTGCGGCTGGCGAGCCTCACCTGCCACGGTGTCTGAGGCAGGATGGTGCCCGCGGCACGGCCGCGAGCGCCCGACCATTTCCCCAAGCCGCCGGACCGTGCGTTCCCACGCCGGCCTAGATCCCCGGACCACCCCGTAGCAGGGCCGCCACGATGAGCCGCATCGAGAGTTCGTCCACCCCCGGGGGTGCCGAGGTCGGGGAGGAGGGGGGAAGGCCCGCTCCGCGGGGCCGAAGCCGCGCTTCCCGCGGTCGGTCTGCTCAGCGCCTTCGCCAACCTCCTCCGCCTGTCGACGACCATGCGGGGCGGGCGTTCGCGGAGGATTGACGCCGTCGACATGCGGGCCACGTCGCCTAGGCGTCCCAGGCCACGGAGGGGCCCTGCCTCGGGTGGGGGCGGTCAGCAGGAGAAGGGAATGGAGCGGATGCCGGCGCAAAGCCCAGTCCTGGGTGATTTCGGGTTCGTGGCCCTCGTGCTGCTCATGGCCATGGGCCTTGCGCTGCTGGCCGTGGCCGCGTTCGCGCGCGCGCCAACGCGGACCGTCCGCGCTCCCCCCGCGTGGGCGCAGTTCCGCTTCGGTTACGCGGTCTACGCGCTGATCTTCCTCGCCTTCGACATGGAGATGATCTTCATGTACCCGTGGGCGGTCGTCTTCGCCGACATCGGCATGAGCGCCTTCCTCGACATGCTGGTCTTCATCGCGCTCCTGTCGGCTGGCATCGCCTACGCCTGGGGCATGGGCGGGCTGCGATGGGAGTAGCGGCGGCCTTGGCGGTCCTGGGCGCCCTGCTCGGGGGGGCTGCCCTGACGCTCGCGGTCGAGCACGCGTTCGTTCGCATCGACCAGGAGGCCGGCCCGGCGCGGCACACCGAGCTGCGGCACAACCTCCAACTGCCCAACGCCGACCGATGGCTGCTGCCGGCCGGTCCGGTCGTGGCGCTCGCGGGCGTCGCGCTCGCCATGGTCGTGCTGCCCCTCGGCCCCGGGTTGATCGGGAGGGACCTCGGCATCGGCCTCTTCTACGTCATCGTCGTCGTGGATTTCGTGGTGCTGGGCCTGGCTCTCGCCGGCTGGGGCGCGAATACCCCCGAGGGGGTCGAGGCATGCTACCGCATCGTCGCCCAGCTCGTGGCGTACGTCGTGCCGCTCGGGCTCGCCTACGTCGGCGTGATCATGATGGCCCGTTCGTTGTCGACCGTAGTGGTGGTCGACGCGCAGCGCGGCCTCTGGTTCGTCGTCCTACAACCCTTGGGCTTCCTGCTCTACGTCGTCACCGGGCTGATGCAGTCGTATCGCGCCCCGTTCCTGGAGCCGTTCGCGGCCTCGCTGGGCGGCGGCGTGCTCGGTGTCGTGGGCGGCTGGTCCGCGCTCGTGTGGCGGGTCGCACTCGCCGGCGTGCTCCTGGTCGTGGCCGCGGTCGGGGCGGTGCTCTATCTGGGAGGATCCTCGGGTCCATGGCTCCCGGGATGGGCCTGGATGCTCGCCAAGACGTACGGCCTGATGGCGCTGATGCTCGGGCTCGGGCGCCTCGTTCGCCCGCTCTCGACGGCGGAGACGCTGGCCCTCTCCTGGAAGATCCTGATCCCACTCGGCCTCGTCAACGTGCTCCTCGTCGGCGGCCTGATCCTCCTCGGGGTGGGGCCCGGCGCATGATGGCCGCCTTCGATATCCTTGCCTTCGGGGCCTGCTCCTTCGTCGCCGTCGCCGGCGCGCTCGGCATGGCGACGACGATGAGTATGTTCCGCTCCGGCATCTTCCTGATGGCCTCGTTCATCGGCGTCGCCGGCCTGTTCATCCTGCTGTCGGCCGACCTGATCGGGCTGCTCCAGGTCATGATGTACATCGGGGGCTTCCTCGTCATGATCCTGTTCATGGTGCTGGTCATGCACGATCCCGGCGGGGCGATGATGGCCGGCATGGAGCTGTCCCCGCTGGAGCGCTGGTTCAGCAAGGGCCTGGTGCCGCGCGACGAGGCCACAAGCGCGGGACAGGACGACCCTGCGAGCGGCGAGGGCCGCAGCCACGCCGGGAACCGGCACGAGGGCCATGCCATGCCGCACGGCGAGGGACGGCACGGCCACGCGCGCGACCACGGGGGTGGTGCCATGCCACACGGCGCCCACGGCGGACATGCGGAGCACCGGCACGCAGACCACCAGCACGGGGATGGCGGCCACGGCGGAATGGACATGTCCATGGTGACGCCCGTGCGCCCCCTCGCGGCCTGGCTCGCAGCCGCCGCCGGGGTCGTCCTAGTGGGCATGCTGTTCCTGCGGCCGGCTTGGCCCGTGACCGACGCGGTACCGGATCCCGACTCGGCCCGGCGGGTCGGCAACCTTCTCATGGACAAGTACATGGTCGCTTTCGAGGGCGCAGGCTTCCTGATCCTGATTGGCATCTTCGGCGCCGTGCTGCTTGCCCGGCCCTCGACCCACCCGGACGACCCCTCGCGCGCCGCAAAGGCCGCCGTCGACGCGAAGCCGGAGGCCATCCGGGACGACCGATTGGCTCCGCTCGCGGAAGCGGGCGGCGCGCCCGAACCGGAGCACCACGGGAGCCACCACGGACACGAGGACCACGTCGGATGACCGTGCCGCTGACCGCCTATCTCGTCGTCGCCGCGCTCCTGTTCGCCATCGGCGTCTACACCGTCGTCGCCCAGCGCTCGGCGGTCATGGTCCTGATGGGGGTCGAGGTGCTCCTCAACGCCATCGGCCTGAACGTCGTCGCGTTCTGGCGCTTCACCGCGCCGACCGACTACTCCGCGCAGGTCCTCGCCATCCTGGTCGTCACCGTGGGGGCTATCGAGATGGCCATCGGTCTCGCCCTCGTACTGCTGCTCTACCGGCAGCGCCGGACCGTCGAGGTCGACGCCTACACCGACCTGAACGGATGACGGCGCTCCTGGCCATCCCCCTCCTGCCGCTCCTCGCGGCAGTCACGGCCCTCGCCGCCGGCCGGCGCCTGCCATGGGGCGGCGGCGAACTCGTGGTCGCCGGGGTCGCCCTCTCCCTCGTCGCGCTCGCGCTGGTCCCGGCCGGGGCAACGATGACCGTGACCTGGTTCGAGAGCGGGGACTACCGGCTGACCGTCGGGCTCGCGGCGACCCCTCTCACCCGGTTCGTCGCGATGGTCGTCGCCGGCGTCGCCGTATGCGTCGCCACCTACGGGGTCGGATACATGGGCGGCCGCCCGGACCGGCCCCGCTTCTTCGCCGAACTCGGCCTGTTCGTGGGGGCCATGCTGGCCCTCATCCTGGCGAACTCCCTCGCGCTCCTGTTCGCGGCCTGGGAGATGGTCGGTTTGGCGTCCTTCCTGCTGATCGGCTTCGAGCACGCCGCGCCGGGGGCCGCCGGTGCAGCCTCCAAGGCGTTCCTGATGACGAGGGCCGGCGACGTCGGCCTCCTGCTCGGATGGTTGCTGGCGCTCGCAGCCACGGGGACCACGGACGTCGACGCGCTCGCCGGGGCCGTCGAGGCGGGCAGGGTCGCTCCCGGCGCGGTGACCGCGATGGCGCTCCTCATGCTCGCCGGCGCGCTCGGCAAGAGCGCCCAGCTGCCGTTCTCCGCGTGGCTCCCCGACGCCATGGTCGGGCCCACCCCGGTCTCGGCCCTGCTGCACTCGGCCACCATGGTCGCCGCCGGCGTGTTCCTCGTCCTTCGCCTCGACGCGGTCTTCGCCGCGGCCCCGCTCGCGATGGCTGCCCTGTTCTGGGTCGGTGCGGTCACGGCGGTCTTCGCGGCGCTCGTCGCGACCGCCGAGGCGGACCTGAAGCGGGTGCTCGCCTGGTCCACCTGCTCCCAACTCGGAGAGATGATGGTCGCGCTCGGCCTCGGCGGCGCCCGCGCCGCGGCCTTCCACCTCGCGGTGCATGCGGCCTTCAAGTCAACCCTGTTCCTGGCGGCAGGCATCGTGCAGGAGCGGGCGGGCACGCGCGCGCTCGACCGCCTGGGCGGTTTCCTCCGCGCCCTGCCCCTCGCGGGAGCCGCCTTCCTCGTCGCGGCCCTCGCACTCGCCGGCGTTCCGCCGCTCTCCGGATTCTGGAGCGAGGAGGGCATCCTCGCCGTCGCGTCGCAACACGGTCCGGGGGCGGGGGCGCTCGTTGTGCTGCTCGTCCTTCTCGGCGGGACCTACATCGGTCGCGCGGGGACCGCAGCCTTCCTAGGCCGGCGCCGAGACCGGGCCGGGACCGGCAAGACCGCCTGGACGATGCGCGCGGGCACGCTCGCGCTGGCGCTCGCCGCGGCGGTACTCGGCTGGCTGCTGGCCGGCAGCCTCGGCGCCCTCCTGCCGTTCGAGGCCGACCCCGGGGCGGAGGTCTCCTTGCGGAACCTCGGCATCGCGGCCGGCCTCCTCGGCCTCGGCATCGGGGTTGCCAGGGGAAGGGGCGGATCACCCGCGCTCGGCCCGTGGCCGGCTCGGCTCGCCGCCGGGCTTTCGGCGGCCACGGCGGCCCCGGCACGCTGGACGACGCAGCTCGCCCGGCGCCTCGGACCCCTTGAGGACGCGCTCGACGCGGCGGCCCGACGCGTCGCCGGGTGGACCTGGGGCGCCGGCGAGGCGGCCGGTCGCATCGAGGTGCGCGGCTTCGCACGCCTGGGGGACGGGCTCGCGGCTTGGCTGGCCGCCGGGGGCGAGCGGCTCCGCGCGCTCCAAGCCGGCCGCCTCTACCTCTACACGCTCGGCCTGTTCGCCTGGGCCACGGCCGCCCTGGCGGCCGGCGCCCTCCTGCTCTGGCCCTGAACCCGAGTTGACCCGATGCTCACGGCGACGATCTTCCTCCCCCTCCTGACGGGCCTCGTCGTGCTGGCGTTGCCGCGCGGCCGCCCGGGTCTCGCGCGTCACGTCGCTCTCGGCGGCGCGATCCTGACGCTCGCCGCGGCGCTGGCGCTCTGGGCCGGATTCGAGCCAGGGGGAGGCCTGCAATGGCGGGCGACCCTGCCGTGGATCCCGTCGGTCGGGGCGGCGTACGACGTCGCCGTCGGCGGCCTCTCCCTGTCGCTGATCCTGCTCACCGCCCTCCTGCTCACGGTGGTGATGGTCTACGTGCTGGGCGAGCACGACCGGGCGCACGCCCACGCCTTCCTCTTCCTCCTGCTCGCGACCGGGCTGATCGGATTGTTCGCGGCGCAGGACCTGCTGCTGTTCTACCTGTTCTTCGAGGTCGGCCTGGTGCCGATGTACTTCATCGTCGGCATCTGGGGCGGGGAGCGGCGGCGGTACGCGGCGCTCAAGTTCTTCCTCTACACCCGCGCCGGCAGCCTCGCCATGCTGCTCGGTTTCCTCGCCCTCTACCTCGCCATGGAGCCCCACACCTTCTCGCTTCCGGCCATCGTCCAGGCGCGGCCGCTGGACCGGACCCCGCTCGCGGGCGGCCTCGTCTTCCTGGCCCTCCTCCTCGGGTTCGGGGTGAAGCTCCCGGTGGTGCCGCTGCACAACTGGTTGCCCGACGCGCATGTCGAGGCGCCGACCGAGGGCAGCGTCGTGCTGGCCGGTCTCCAGCTCAAGATGGGCGGCTACGGCATGCTCGCCGTGCTGCTGCCGACCCTGCCGGACACGGTCGCACGGTTCGGCTGGCTTCTCGTCGCGCTGGCGTTGGCCTCGCTCCTCTACGGGGCCCTGGCGGCGCTGGCGCAGTCCGACATGAAGCGGCTCGTCGCCTACACCTCCGTCAACCACATGGGCTTCGTCACGCTCGGCGTCGCGGTGGCGGCGCTGGCCGGCAACGAGGGCGTGCGCCGGCTGGCGCTCAACGGCGCCGCCGTGCAGATGGTCAGCCACGGCTTCCTGACCGGCGGCATGTTCCTGCTCGTGGGCATGCTCCAGCACCGCGCCGGCACGCGGGAACTCGCCCGCTTCGGCGGCCTGATCGGCGCGATGCCGGCCTTCAGCGGGCTGTTCGGCCTGCTCGCCTTCGGCTCGCTCGGGCTCCCGGGCCTGTCCGGCTTCATCGCGGAGTTCCAGGCCATCGGCGCCGCCCTGCAGCTCTCCGCCTGGGTCGCCGCGCTCGCCGTCCTCGCGCTCGTCGTGACGACCGCGGTCTACCTCCGGTTGATGACGGGCCTGCTGATGGGTCGGGCGCCGCCCGACATGCCGGCGCTGCCGCCCCTCACGGCGGCCGAGGCGGGCGCGGCGGGGGCGCTCGCGGCCCTGGCGGTCGGCATCGGCGTCCTGCCGGCCGTCCTCGTCGCGCTGCTCGACGGCACGACCGCAGCCCTGGCGCACCTTCCATGACCGGCGGGCAGACGATGGGCGGCTGCATGGATCTCGGCGCCGTCGCGCCCGAGATGGTCCTGGCGGGAAGCGCCCTCGCGCTGGTCCCGGTTGCCGGCTGGGTCCGGGGCCGGTGGCGCCGCCTGCCCGCCGCCGTCGCGCTCCTCGCCCTGCTCGTCGCGATGGGCCTGACCGCGCCGATGCTGACGGCCCCGCCGCGCGAGGCCTTCTGCGGCACATACGCCGTCGATCCGTTCCGGGGCTTCTACCAGTTGGTCATCGAGGCCGGCGCCCTGGTGAGCCTGCTCGCGCTCGGGTCCCACTTCCGCGGGAGCGAGCAGGAACCGCACCACCCGGTCGCGCTGCTCATGGCGACCGTCGGTGGCATGGGGCTCACGGCGGCGACGGATCTCGGCCTCATCATCCTGTTCCTGCAGATGGTGAGCTTCCCCTCCTACCTGCTCGTCCTGCTCGTGCGGAGCGACGGACCGGCCCAGGAGGCGACGCTCAAGTACTTCCTCTACGGCGCCGCCGCGCTGGCGGTGATGGCCTACGGCCTCACCTTCCTGTTCGGCCTCACCGGCAGCCTGAACCTGCGGGCCATCGGGGCGGGGTTGGCCGGCGCCGACCGGGCCTGGGTGGCGCTGGCCTTCGGCTTGGTCCTCGTCGGCTACGGCTTCGAGATGACGCTGGTGCCGTTCCACGTCTGGGCCCCGGACGTGTTCCAGGGCGGGACGGCCCCCGCCTCGGGCTTCGTCTCGGTCGTGCCGAAGGTGGCAGCCTTCGCCGGCCTCATCCGCTTCCTGCTGGCGGCGATGCCGGACGGCCTCGCCGCCTGGCCGACCGTGCTCGCGCTCCTGGCCGCCGCGACGATGACCTTCGGCAACCTGGTGGCCCTCCGCCAGGCGAGCCTGAAGCGCCTGCTGGCCTATTCGAGCATCGCCCAGGCCGGCTACGTGCTGATGGGGGTTGCGGTGGCCGGGCAGGCCCCGGACGCCCTGCCGGCCATAGGCTATTACCTCGCGGCCTATCTCCTGATGAACCTCTCGGCGTTCGCGGTGGTCGCGCAGGTCGAGCGCATGACCGGGAGCGACGCCCTCGCCGCGATCCGCGGCCTCGGACGGCGGGCGCCGGGGCCAGCGGCGGCGCTGGCGCTCGCCCTCCTGTCGCTCGCGGGCGTCCCGCCGTTGGCGGGCTTCGCCGGCAAGGTCTTCCTGCTCGTGGCCGCCATCGAGGGCGGCTTCGCTTGGCTGGCCGTGGTGGCCGCCGCCAACATGGCGGTGGCGCTGTTCTACTACGCGGCCGTCATCGCGGAGACGTACTTCAGGGACCCGGACCGTGCCGAGGGGCCGGCATCCGGCTCCGGCTACGCATGGGCGCTCGGCTTGTGCACGGCAGGGACGCTGGGCCTCGGCATCGCGCCGGGCCTGGGGCGCGGGCTGGCACAGCTCGGCGCGACGCTGCTGCGGTAGGAGCGGCCGTGCCGGAGGGTGAGGGAGGTGCCGCCTCCCAGGGGCGCCCGGCCATGCGGGATGGCGTCGTCGCGCGGGGCCGGACGCCATCTCGCGAGGCTCCGGCGCTCGCCGGCTTCGCTCAGGCCGCCCGAACGGTCCGGTCGCGCGCTGACCTCTCCGTCGCGCGATCCCCATGCCCCGCCGGCCCGAGGGCCTTGGTGACCTCCTCGAAGCGCGCGCTCGCGTCGGACCAGGCTTGGGCGAAGTCGAACAGCTCGCGCATGGCCGGGGCGATCTCCTTGTAGGCGGCCAGGGCTGCGACGAGCGCGCCGAGCGAGAGCTGACCCTGCACGACGAGGTAGCCGCCGATCGAGAAGAAGAAGAACGGGGTGAGGTTTGAGGTGTAGTTGTAGAGGCCCTTGAGCCGGCCCTTCAGGTCGTTGATCTCGATGCGCACCCCCTCAAGCTTCCGGGCCTGCCGCATCTGCCGGCTCAGGTCGGAGGGCTCGCACGCCTCGCGGCCGGCCTGCCGCGCGAGCGCGGGAGCGGTGAGGAGCGCCCCCAGCTCCCGCGTGGCATGCACCCTTTGCCGGACCTTCGCGTTCAACCGCCCCTGCAACCGCGGCAGGATACTCAGCTGGACCGGCAGCATGATCAGGGCTGCCATGGCCAGGGCGGCGTTCTGCAGGAGGAGGAACACGATGCTGGTCACGAGCGTGCCACCTTGGACGAGCGGCACCACCACTAGGCTGCCGCCGAAGTAGCCGATGGGCTCGATCTCCTGGACCGCGACGGCGGCTAGCGTGGCCCCCCGTTCGGGGGAGCGCTCGCCGCGCGCGCGACGGACGACGGCGAGGCGGAGGCGGCGCACGAGGCGCTCGTTCACGCGCCCCCGGACCCGACTGACCGCGTACTTGGCGAGACCGCTGAGCGTGAGCACGGCCAGGTAGCTGGCGCACAGCGCGAACAGCAGCTCGATGCGGCCCAGATGGAGGCCGACGAAGGCCATCTTCGGGTGACCGTCGCCCGCGTCATCGGCAAGCGCGTGGTTGATGATGTGCTTGGGGATCTCAAGGAGGAGCCAGGCCGCCGGCAGCGTCAGGACGGAGAGGAGCACGAGACGGACCTGCAGCCGCGACGTCGCACGCACGACGTAGGACTCCAGCCGCGCCGCCACGGCCGGACGAGAGCTCGGCCGTCCCGGCTCGTCCATGGCCGCGGCGGGTGGCGGAAGCGCCGCCATCCCGCGGGTGCGATGCCACCGGGCGGCGGCCCAGCGCAGGCCCGACCGGGCAGCGAGCCAAGCGGTCCAGCCAGGCGCCACGACGAGGACCAGGACGGTGACGAGGTCCACCCACCAGTGGGTGCGGGTGTGGTCGAGGCCCAACGTCTGATGGATCAGGTCGTGGATGATCGGCGGGGTAAGCAACGGGTACTCCTGGCGACAAGGCTCTGGCGGTTGTCCGGGCAGAAGGGCGCAGCGCGCCTAGCCCGAATACCTCCAAATAGGCTAAGGCCTGCCTCTCCCGGGAACGCCGGAGGGGCGTCCGGCAGAACGAAGGCCGATCACGTTGGCTCCCTTTCCGCGGCCCGCCCGCATGCCTGGCGTAACGGCCAAGCTCTGGACGGCGTAGGCTACCGCGAACCGCAGCGCGGCCGTTCCCGACCGGGCGATTTGGGGACCAGCCCCTTCAGCCCGGTCTGGAACCGCCAGGTTGACGACGAGCGTTCGTGCATCGTCCGCGACGATGCGGACAAAAGCCAACGCGTCGCGGCCGCGCTCTTCAAGCGTCCCGTAGAGGCCGGTCGCCTCGGGCTCCCTGCGGACGCGTAGGGCTTCGTCGATGATGCGATGCCACTCCGGCTGGAAGGTGATCAACCCGTACAGGCCGGCGTCGCTCTTCGAGGGCACGACCCC
>Ga0164297_10005236_pt1 | contig 11211 bp, 8 predicted proteins | sample GEODES058metaG_FD_113539 | JGI IMG/M metagenome (GOLD analysis project Ga0164297, IMG submission 113539) | Dystrophic lake water microbial communities from Trout Bog Lake, Wisconsin, USA - GEODES058 metaG | ecosystem: Environmental > Aquatic > Freshwater > Lake | place: USA: Trout Bog Lake...
AGCTTATAGACCGCCGAGCGGTAACCGCCCTGGCGCAGCGCTGATGCGCGCTGCGCCTGAGACCGGGCGAACACATCAAATACGACTCCATCTTGCAGCTGGCGGCGTGCCTATCGCGCTGGACCCGTTCTATTTTGATGCACAGCTCCTGCAAGCTGCGTGTGGCCCGCACTGCGTGTGGCCCCTTCACATGACGCGACAAGCGCTGCATGCGGCTAGCCTTGCCGTTACGCACCCCGTGAATGGGCAGCGCATGCGGTTCGAGGCACCTCTTCCAGCAGACATGGTGGCCCTGGCCTCTTGTCTGGGCGTCTTCGACCCCGACACGGGCGCCGTCCCGACTGACGGCTCCGTGCTCACATCAAGTGACGACGAGGCTGCATTGGTGGCTGCTCTGGGAGGGAGACAGACAGCTGAGCTCGACTTCGAGCAAGGCAACTGCGTGCCGATTCGGTATCGAGACGACCCGGGTGAAGGAGTCACCGCAGTTGAGCTCTCGGGGGGTGAGGAAGACGAGGATGATGAAGACGCGCCAGCGAATGCGTTGATTTGAATGCGTCACTGAACCACACATTTGGATGACAGCGGTTGAGCAGCGGGATGATCGTCCAGTGCGGGTGTCTTCTCCGGCGCCGCTGCCGCAGCCCCCGGGGCTGTCTTGGACGGAGAGTAGCCAACTGCGGCTGCTGCCGTGGTGAGCATGTCGCTCAACGAGCTGCTGCTGCAAGTGCGCTGTGGCTCGTCATTAGCTGCCGTGCCATTCTCCGCGTCATGGTCGCGCCGTGATGATTTGGGAGTAGATGTGGCAGACGTGACGCTGCCTTGAGACTCGCGCGCTTGCTGCTGGTCATCACGCTCAGGCGACGAGCCTGTGCCGAACACAGTGCGAGCCCATGACCGTGTTGCGCCCGCCAATGTGGATGCAGCAGCGGCGGCGGTGGTGCGCAGCGGCACAACTGGAAGTGGCTGTGGCAGCGCAGCTACGAATGCAACAACTGACTCGGTCCAGACCGCGAGATCAGCGCCAGCGGCAACGGCGGTGTTGGACGCCGCTGCCCCGATAAAGCAGTCATTTAGTGCGGCCATGTGTTGCGTGGAGGTCAGGTTGCTTTCAATAGCTTCTGCGCCGTAGCCGTCAGTCACACAGCCCACGAGCACAGGTGCTGCAATGGAATGGCATCGGTGTTGCTCCACCCCGAGCGCGGGGAAGAATGCTGGGTCGCCACCAGCCCCCAGAGGTGCTGCCCACGTGTCCATGCGCAGCTTGAAGAACTCGTAGGGCGTGCGCAGGAGATGAACCATACTGTCCTCCGACGCCGCCACACATTCAGCGAAGCGCGGATCTTTGGCGACGTACAGCATGCCATCCTTGTTATATATGCTAGCAGTGTCGACGAGGCTGGTGTATAGCCGCCGGCTGAGCGTATGGGCAGCCTTGTGACCTGCCGGCAGTGTGTCTAGGACCAGGGCACCAACCTGGTGGCTGTAACGCAGCGCATGGAGCAGCGCGAGACGGCCACCCAGGCCACGTCCGTAGAGGACAACGGGGGTGGTCACCTGCAGATGTGACTCGAGCAGCACCGCCAAATAATCGCTCTGCATGTGTGCCTCGCTCCGGCTGCCTTCCCATGTGAGCCCGCTGCGACCCGTGTTCGGGCGGTCATACAGCAAGCACGCCGTGTTTTTGCAACGCAGTGCCAACGTGATGGCCACATCGCGCATAGCAGCGCCCGCATCGCAGTCACCAGGCACTAAGACCACAACTGTGACGGGTGGCCTGTCCGGCCCGCTATTTTGAAGGAGTCTCCAAGCATCGCCAACCAGCTCGTACGCGACGGACAGGCCCGGATGTGGCGCTTGGGTGTTGTCGCTGCTGTTGGCCGTGCACGTCGCTCCTGCCGTCGCCCCAGTCACTGTCCTCATGGCATCGCTCGCGGCGTCTGATAAGCCGAGTGGATTGCGCACCGGCATCGCAAGCGAGTCTAGCTGCAGCGTGGCTACGCATGGCACGCACGGCACAGCCGGGTCCACGGACGGCTGGTGGAACGGCGCAGCAGGAGCAGATGCGATGGAGGCACTCCTCCCGGCTGTTGTCCCAGCCACGCCGCCAGCCTGTTGTTGCCCTCCACTGCCTGACCTCGCCTTGTCCGCCTCCTTGGCAGCCAGCGCGGCGATGTCGGCCTTGACGCTGCCCACCCTCTCTGGAGTTGCAAGCAGCCCAGCGGCTGCGTTCACCAGCCCACGCAAGCTTTCGGGGAGGTCCCAGTCCTCAGGGCTGACGCTTGGCGCGGGTGGCGACGGAGTTGGGGTCATGGGCGCCGGTGTGGGAGCAGTGTCGTCGGTGGGAGTAGGTGTGCCGGAGCTGTGCGTTCCGTTCTCCGCTCTTTCCTCCGTGTTGCCCTCTGGCTGCGTGTCGGTTGCTGTGTCGACAGCAGGCGCGGCAATCCCAGGCGAAGAAGGCGCGTCTTCGGCGTCACACGGGACGTCGGGAGCCGGTTGATGACTGTCAGGAACACTGACAGCCTCAGCGCACACCGCAGCCGGAGGCGGTGCAACTGGAGTCGATGCAGACGCAGCGCCCATCGCCGCGTCTTCCCCGCCGTTTTCGTGGGCGCCCGCCGTCTGCACCTCTGCAGGAACCTGATCCTGTTGCTGCGCTGCACTAGCAGAGCCTGTATTCCCTCCGTCCGCCGCTGCTGCCTCTGAGACAACAGGCACAGCGGCAGCAGATGCCACGTCTTCGCCAGAAGCGGGAACAGCCACTGTAGCGTTGTCGGCAGACGCGCCAGAAGCTTGCCCCACTGCCGGGTCGGTCATAGGAAGGTTGTATGCAACGCACGCGCCAGCCAGCGCCGGCGCGGCAGTGCCAGGAACAGCAGGGGAAGCGCACTGAGGCGAAGACACGGACACGCTTTGCTTTGTGCGAGGCGTCGAAATTGTGTGCTGCGCAATCCTCAACTCACTGCTGCTCGCCCGCCTTCCGCACATCTGTGTTCTCCAGATCCAGGTCCTTGCCCGTGATGCGCTTGTACAGGTCCAGCACATCTTCCGTCACGCTCTCGAAGTGGCTCGTCTCGTCGTACCCCTTACTGATGAAGCACCCATCCTGTGCCCCGGTCCCCAGCGGCTCGAAGATGTCGCACACGTCCACAAACACGTGGTCCACGCTCCCCAGCAGCGCAAGTCCGGGGCCCAGCTCTTCTTGCGCGCGAGCCTTGGACCCGCTCTCCAGGCGGCAGCTCACAAACGCAACGTACTTGCCCTTGGACACCACGTTGTGGCTGGAGCTGCAGCAGAAGACGTAGATGTCGCTCCGTCTGCCAGGCACCTGCTTGTAAGGGATAATAATCTGAGCGCTGCTCGCGTCGCTGGTTCCCGGGATCGGGTGGCTCATCAGGCACATGGCGCGCGCCACTTGCGCCGTGCGTCGCGTGCGTCCCGGGAAATAGGAAGGGTCACCAACCACAAGGGGCGCATGCGCTGTCTCCTCTCCTGACCGCACGCCAACCACGCGGCCGGTGGCGTCGTCGAAGACGGGCACACAGTCCGGCTTGTTCAGCATGTATGTGCCGCCATACACAGCGCTGAGACGCGCGAACGCCTGCGGCAGCTCACCCAAGCCGTAGAGCGGGTAGATGTATGGACTTCCGCCCCCAAAGCGCGCCATGGACTCGGCATACAGCTTGATGGCCAGCACGCTTTCCAAAGCCGGCTGCTCCATGTACTCGTCCGTGCGCTGCAGCGCAAGGCTGTGCCCGATGAAGTCGGTGGTGCCCTCATCCAAGCCGAAATACTCGTACACAGCGCGCATGGAGGTGCGGCGAAGATCCATACCTTGCCACGTGCGGGGGTCATCGGCCACATAATCCTGCACGAAAATGAAGAACGAACGCAGTCGCCGCTTCTCGAACAAGCCCACCAGCGGGCTGCGGATCGCCTCCATGTCGTTGGACGGCACTTTGTGCACTTGTTTGGAGCGTACGACAAAGGAGCCATCTACAGCTTTGAACTCGAGGTATTTCACCACGTCCGCGTACAGGAGCATCTGCACCAGCTTCCCGTTCGCCATGATGAACTTGGGGCAGCTGTCCACGTTGTAGTCGTTGCTGCGCCCAAGCTCTGCAGGAGGCTTCTCCCCTGGGCGGAACTTGTCCCACAGCTGTGCGTTGTGTTTGGCGCAGAAAGCGCAGTGCGAGACGTCAGATGTTGAAACGGCACTGTGACGAGGCGCGAGGCGCACAGAAGTCACGGGCCCCGTGAGCGCTGGCAGCCGTGAAGGTGCGGTCGCCACAACGAGGCAAAAACTGAAGGTTGGGACCACGCGCGAGACACGCACCTGCGTCAAGTTCAAGCTCGCACTCTCTGCCCCGTAGTAGTTGTTGCGATCCATATGCAGCACCTGCGCACGCGAGCGGGGGAGTGTGCACAAAGGGGGCACCAGCCTTTGTTATTTCTACACATTGACGAGCAGAACCCCACGCACAGCGCGCGGTGCTATATCTTCGAGTAGAGACGCTTGGCAGAGTCGCAGTTTCACAGCGCAGCGCGCAACAGCTGCGGTCCGTGGCGCAAACTGGGTGGCACATGTGTGCGCACCTTCATCCCCGACACGGACAGCAGGCCGCTGATGATGCATTCTGTCAGGCCCGTGCCCAGCACGATTGCATCGTATTTCTCGTCCATGGCGCTTCGGCGGAGCGCGCAGGGGACGGTGACGTGCGCAAACGTGGGCAAGTTGGTGATATGCCAATTAGCGGATTGCCTTTTCGACTCGCTTACATCACACCGCCTTGTCAGCAGCACGCTTGATTGCGGCCTCCCACTCGGCTTTGTACTGCAAGTACAGCGGGTCGGACATCATTCGCTCCTCATCAGCCTTCCTGGCGTTCGCAATCTTGCGAGTGATCTCCACGGGACTGTTGGACAGGTAAGCCACCACCAACGCAAAAGCACCCAGAAACGCCTGAGTCGCGGAGCGTGAACAGCCGGAAGTGAGAGAGCAGATCCATTCAGTGCCACGAGTATCACGCACCGCAACTCTGCCGACGTCGTCGAGCGTGGTCTCGTCCTTCTCCATGTAGCTCTTCTCGATTGTCGTGTATTTCAACTCAGCAGGCACCTTGGCAGGCTGGAAGTCCTCCTCGGCGGTGGCCTTGCCAGCAGCGAGCAGTGACAGCGGCAACAACGACAACGCGGCACGCCTGGGGAGCGCAGGCAGCGCGGTGGCTTCCCGACCAGCGCTACAGCTGGTGCGCAAAGCGAGAGCTTTCGGCGCAGCAACTTGGGTGGTAAGCATGGACGGAGAGGAACAGGCGAAGGGGTTGAGTTGCTTTGCTGTGGCGATATTACGTGGATTTATGCATGCTTCGACGCCGTAGGGCGGGTATAAGTGCCGCAGGCTGCCCCCAGTCTGATGGGGCAGCATCCTTACCCCCCGGGCCACTCAGCCGGGCAGACGCTCGCTTGGCCTGCGCTGCACCGTTGCCGCTGTCGATCCACTGCACTCGCAACTGGGGTTCGCTCACGTCCAGCCACTCGGAGAAGCCATCGTCGTAGCGCACAAAGTGGCACTGCTTCAGCCGCGCAGGGGCATGCGCAATGACGGTTGCGCTGAAGAATGCGCCGTCGTCAGGCCACCAAACACGCAGTCGGTGGCCCACGCGGCCCGCAGTGTCTGCATGGCCAGCGCGGGGGCGCTTTGCCAATTCTGACGCGAAGAGCGCGCGCAAGGTGTCGGCATCTGCGTGCGGCTGCGACTGTGGCAGATTGTAGGTCTGCGCGTTGACGAACATGCGCTCCACAGCAGACAGGAACTCTGTCCGGGTAGTGAAGGCGGCGTTGTGCAGATCCCAGCGCAGAGATGCCAGCGATACGGGCTGCTTGACGACTACGTAGTAGTCAGGATATATGACTGAAGACGGGAGCTCCTCGAACGCGAGGGCGACATACTCGCCGCCCGGACGGCGCACGCAGCTGAGCGCACACAGGGCGGCCATGGCGTGCGCCTTTGCTGAAGCGTCCCAGACGCCATCCGCAGCAGCCCCTGCTGCGTCCTCGCCATGCGATGCGTTGCTACGCCGCCGGCTCGGCCGCACTTGGGTCCCTGGCACAATATGCTCATCTTTCTGCGGGCGCTGCGGCGGCGGTGCTTGCGGCTCATCATCGCCTGCCCTGATGTGCTCACCAGCATGAATTTCCAGCTTCTTATTGCCCCACAAAGCAAGCTGCTCCACTTTACCATCGGCAGTGAATTTCAGCGTGTGTCTGTGTTGAACGGGATCGAAGGCAGTCACGATAGCATGGCGCCAGGTGTCATCGCCATCGTCATCGAGCAAGCCGCCCTTGCGAGCACCGCCACGAACGACAATTGGAATGCCGACTGCCCCGGCTCCAGCTGCGGCAAGCATACCAGCACCTTTGTTTGGATACTTTTCAAGCCACGCGGACGCGCGACGCGCGAAACAAGCTGCTGGTCCGTCACGACCACCGCGGCATGGCGCGCACAGGCCACCGCAAGGCGGCAAGTCAGAGGTGGCAGCCACAGGAGGAGGCAGATCAGGCGCTGCCGACGCTCTCGCACGCTTAGACACGTGCATCAGCAGTGCCGCGTCCGCGTCCTGTGCTGCTGTCACTGATGCACCGCGCTTGCTCCGATGTGCAACTGGCGAGGCCACAACTACATCATCGTCGCCTTGCAGCGGTGCGGCGCTGAACAACCGCGCACCGCTTCGCCGTGGAGCCGCTGCAGGCGAGAGCGCAACCACACCATTATCTGGGTGCTGATGGTCGCGCCGGGGCCGCTTCACCGTCGTCTGCGGGACGAGCTGATCAGACAGCGCTGGCTGATTGATCGGGCTCACAGCTCCCTGCTGCCTGTCCGCCGCCTGCTCCACAGCATCATCGTTTTCAGCAGCAGCTGTCAGCAGTGCACGGCGTGCACCCGCGTGGATAGGCGCAGCGCCACGCGCTGTACGACGAACAGCATGCACTGGTGACCCACCCACGCCAGTGGATGGCTGCGACGGCGCCAGGGCCGTGCCAACGCCGAGCGAATGCACTGCGCCCGACCTCACATGTCTCGCTGACGCACCACCGTGTTGAGGCGGCGGTGGGGCTCTCATGCCACCCGCGTGTCGAGTTGTTGCTTTGCGCTTCAACGCCAGCGCTGCCATTTCACGCGCTGTGACAGCCTTCGGAGCAGCTGGCACTGTGCGTGCCTTGCGAGAGCCTGCGCCTGTATTCTGCTGTGACTGGTCCGCATCGCGCGGGGCAGCAGCAGCAGCAGCGCCGCGGTTTGCGGGCTCAGCCGCGGCTAGCTGCGCAGGCGGCACCTCCACCGGTTGCTGCATGTCCACATCGGGGGCGTTATCCAGCGGATGCGCGATCCCCAGCATCCGGTACAGATGCTTCACCGTCGCCGGTGCGACAGGGGCCACATGGGGCAAGATGTGCGTCCCGCAGAACTGCGACATGCCTTCAGCACCGATGGGTTCCAGCAGCATGGCACACGGTGCAAGCAGCTTGTTCACTTGCTGAGCAGCAGCTTTAGCGTTCGCAGGCTCTGTCAAGCGCGACCCTTGAGATGCGCAGCCGTCATCATCATCACGTACGCGCAGAAGGAGCCAGAGGAGCAGAATCGACGAAAGAGTGTTCCTTCGCCGTTTCTCATCGCGGGAACATTGTGGAGCAGCCAGTTTCAGAGGCAGCGCGTCACGTAGCGACCCTAGCACCAGAGCGCTGTGCTGAGGCGCGCAGCGGTCGAGCGCGTCAGCCACCAAGGCGGCTGCAAACTCCCCACAAGGGGGACTGGTCTCTTCAGACGCAGTCAAATAAGCCGCATGTCGAGCCACGCAATCGGCAACCACGTCTTCTGGTGCCTCCCAGACGCGTGGTGGAACCGGAATAGGCAGTGCGCGCAACTCAGCTGCCCGGCATCGCACACGCTCAGCCAAAACATTGCCAGCATCCGCGTGCTCAGCTCCAGACGGGGCGCAGGCGAGCAGAGACGTCGCCAAGCTTGCCAGCACTTGTTGCCGTCCGCGAGATGTTGGCGGCACTGACGCCTCCCACTGGGAAGGTTGGATGTCGTCTTTGGAGGCTGCGTGATGGGCAGCGAGAAGGGCGGATGACACGACAGGCCATGCGCTGCGCGTCGCGAGATCAGCAGTCGCAGAGATGGTTGCTCCGCCGTCTGCAGGGAACAGCGGCGCGAGTAGACCCGGCGCAGCTGCGAACCCGCTGACTGGGTCATATGAAAGGCTCGGTGCTGATTCACCGGCATCACCAAGCGCAGCGGCAGACGTAATCGCTGCATGCGCGTTGCGACATGGCAGCAGCATGGCGGTGGACTGCGTGTAGGGGACAAGAATCGCGGAAGCAGAGTGTGAACTGGTGCCACTGCTGCACGTGATGGTCACCCGCGCAGCAGAGCCCGCGCAGCAGAGCGCGTGCAGGGCGGCGCACACGCCGCTATCTGGAGGCGCGCGGAGGCATGCCCGTTCCGGCACAGGGTGTCCGCATGGAAGTGACCCTTGTGTGAACATAGCGCCGGTGACGGACACCACGACGCGGATGTGCTCCAGTGGCCCCAGTGCTCTATCTGGGAAGAGAAGCTCTAGGTGCTGCACCTCGGCGGTGCCTAGCGTGGAAGCGGGGGCATCTTGACAGGAGACCACCACTTCCGCAGCTATTGCACCTCCGCTGCACGCTTGTGGCCCACCATCTCGATGCCGACGGACGGCCACGCTCAGCAGGGCAGGCACGTCCATGGGCGGCGGGAGGAGCTGCATGCTGGCTAGAGGGATGACGTGGCTGCTGGCTTCCAGGCGCCTCTGCACTGAGTGTGAGGTGTCCACGCACACCAGGGAGGCGCCGGCAGAGCGCGCAGCTACCACCTGTAAAGCATCCATCCACGCAGATGCAGCTGGCGGCTGTGGCGCGCGAGTGAAGAGCAGCAGGAGGTTGGTATTGCTGTGGGCTAATGCTACGCCAGTGGGCTGTGGCAACGCGTGAACAGCTCGCGCGATGGCTGCCGCCACGGGATCCGCTGCGCCGTTGGAGCTGCTGCGGGTGCGCTCCACAACCGGCGGATGTTTGTGGAAGTGCTTCAGAAGGGCAAGCAGGCGTTTATCAGCCTCTCTGCAGATGCAGACACACAGACAAGTCAAAACCAGCACACACACACACACACACATGCACAACAACCATGGCAAAAGCCATGCATAGGCACACGCACTTGGTGTCTGCTGCGGTGAACCAGGTGCAGCGAGTACACTCCGTCTCTGGCGCACCGCCTCCTTCGCCTGTCGCGCCGCCGCCCTCCGCTGTTCCAGCGCTGGCTCCACCACTCACAGCCTCCTCTGCGGCGAGGGCTGCGGCGAGGAAGGCGTGCTTGGAGCACTGCGGACGGAAACGAGAAGAACAAAAGGCGGGAGAGGGAGCGTTGCGGGGTGTCTGTCAGTGCTTTGCCCTTCACTTGGCGGCCCTGTTGGCCGTCGCGAGCCAGAGAAGCAGCGTCGCTGTGCGTGTCTCTGCTCGCACCTGGCTGCTGAACAGCAGGAAAGTCCACGCGCCGCGTGCAGGCAGGGCTGCTCGGGCGTTGCAGATGGAGTTGTAGACACCCCACGCGCCGCCCAAAGGGTCACTCCCGCGGTCGTTCTGCAGAGTAGAGGCATCGATAACGAAGAGGACGCGGGTGTAGCGCTGGTTGCCTGTATTGCCAGCAAGCGAGCTGACACCTGGTGCAGAAGGCTGCAGTGCGGCCCCGCGACCGGGAGCGCCACCTTGCCTGGGCGGCTGGCCCATGGTATGACTAGCGGTGCATGGACTAGAGCGCTCCTGCGTAGGCGTTGACGGTTTGAGCCACGGTCCCGCCTCCACTCAAAGTTTACGCCTGCTCGCAGAGACATCTGCGCGTTAGAGGTGGCGTGGTGTCGCAGGATTTCGAGTTGCTGGAGGCGCACGGCGCGCCTGCCCAGTCATGGCAGGGACAGCGCCAGACTTCAGCACAGATGTCAATCCATATGAAGTGCTCGGCCTGGGCCTCGGCTCGCCGCAGCTGTCAGCTGCAGACATCAAGTCTGCGTACCGCAAGAAGGCGCTGCTGCTGCATCCAGACAAGCGGAAGCAGACGGAGCGAGCAGGCGCGCCCACTGTGCTGGACCTGCACACTGCTGTGTTGCCGCCCCGCGTTGCTGCTTCTCACACGCTACACCTCCGTCTGCCAGTTGCTGAGCGAGAGTTCAACGAGTTGCAGAAGGCGTATGAGATCCTCTGGTGCGTCCGTGGAAAGCACAGGCTGAGCGCCCAGTGCCCACTCACGCCCCCTGTCCGCCCACTCTGCAGTGACGACGCCGCTCGTGCTGCTTGGGACGGCTACGCAGCTGCTCGAGCGGCGCGTGCAGAGCGTGACCGCGGCCTAGACGAGCGGCGAAAGAAGCTGAAGCAAGGCACGCCCACCTCCTTGTGCCTGTGCCCGCAACCGCTCACGCGTCCGCTCACTGCCATGCAGACCTGGAGGCACGAGAGCGCGATTTCGCAACACGGCGCAGTGACGAGGAGTTTGCGAAAGCAAGGTTGAAACAGGAGGTGTGCCCACAGCGTGTCTGTTCGCGCCGTGTGTTCCCTCGTTCTCACTCCAATGCATCGCAGATTGAGCGCCTCCGCAAAGCAGCAGCAGATAAAGCCGCGCGCGCGCAGACTGCGAACAATACAGCGCCGCCGCAGCCTGTGTCCGCAGAGGCCGCCACCCAGCTCGCGCGCTCACTGAAGGCTGCATGGGATCGCAGCCGCGGCGGCGATTACACCGCTGCTGAGTTGCGTGCCGTGTTCTCTGCATTCGGGGATGTTGACGACGTGCTCATCCGCGATGTGAGCAACGGGAAGGCACACAAAGGCAGTGCGCTCATCGTCATGGCGACCGCACAGGGCGCAGCGACTGCAGCGGCGTCTCCATGTGGGGATACAACCCGACCACTGCTTGTCGTTCCCGCTGCAGGGAAAGCTGCCTCAAACGCGGCCAATGGCGGCCCTGCAGCTCCGCCGCCACGGCCATCGGCACCACCATTATTTAGAACAGACGCGACACCACATTCGCCGCCTGCTGGCAACGGAACAGCAGCAGCTAGCACCTCCGGATTCCCTAGCTTCAGTTTCGGCGGCGGCGGCGGCGGTGGCGGTGCGGTTCCACAAAGAAGTGCTCCGCACGGCATC
>Ga0164297_10005238_pt1 | contig 11209 bp, 7 predicted proteins | sample GEODES058metaG_FD_113539 | JGI IMG/M metagenome (GOLD analysis project Ga0164297, IMG submission 113539) | Dystrophic lake water microbial communities from Trout Bog Lake, Wisconsin, USA - GEODES058 metaG | ecosystem: Environmental > Aquatic > Freshwater > Lake | place: USA: Trout Bog Lake...
GTCATCGAAGCGGTCGTTGGTCACGGATCGATCCCGCTCGCCATCATCGCGATGGCGTCTGCGGCAGTTGCGGTCTTCGCGTACCTGCGTCTCGTGGCGACGCTGTATCGGACCGAGGACATCGCAACCGTTGATCTCGGCTACGACGACTCGCTGACCGATGGTCCGGCTGCGTTCGCCATTGGGCTGAGCGTCGTGGTGACGATCTTCTTCGGCATTTTCCCTGCAGCGTTACTCGACTTCGGTCGTACTGCGGTAGCCCACCTCCTTCCCTAGTGGCTCCCACCCTCGCACTAGCGACCTGCGCGCACTTGCCCCAGCTCGATCCTGATGCGGTGCACCTCGTGCCTGCCCTCGAAGCACTCGGTCTGACGGCGACCCCCATGGTCTGGGATGACCCCGAAGCGCCCTTCGCTGATGCTGACCTGACGGTGATTCGAACCTGTTGGGACTACGTACCGCGGCGTGAGCAGTTCTGCTCGTTCGTCGACGCACTCCCGCAGGTCCTCAACGATCCGGCGACTATTCGGTGGAACACCGACAAGGTCTACCTCCGCGACCTCGCCGCAGCGGGTTTCCCGATCCCGACGAGTCACTTCGCCCCGCCGGGAACCGCAGTGGAGTTGCCACGAGGTCGCTGCGTGCTGAAGCCCACCGTTGGGTCGGGCTCGCGTGGCGCCCATCGCTTCGAGGTGGACGAGCACGAAGCGGCACTGCGCCACGCAGCGAAGCTCCAGGCCAAGGGCCTCACCGTCCTCACCCAGCCCTACATCGACGCCGTTGATACCGAGGGGGAGACGGCCATGATCTTCTTCAACGGCGCCTTCAGCCACTCCATCACCAAGGGGGCAATGCTGCTCGCTGGTCCGGGCAGCGAACTCGATCCGACCGGACTGGCCTTCGCCGAACGCATCACGCCGCACGAACCAACGACGGCCGAGTTCGATCTCGCGCAACGCATCGTGTCGTGGTTGACGCCCACGCCGCTGTACGCCCGCGTCGATCTCCTGCCTGGGCCAACCGGCCCGTTGGTGGTTGAGCTTGAGCTCGTCGAACCTGGCCTCTTCTTCGGCTTCACGACCGGAGCTGAAGACCGATTCGCTCGAGCGATCTCAGATCGGTTCGTGGCCCTCGGGTACTAGGTCTGCGTCGATCATGGCTCCGCCGGAGCCGATGACGACGGCGCTCGAGCGCTTCTTCGAGGAGAAGAGCCGGCCGAGGACGGGGACGTCGGAGACCGATTCAGCACGGAGGAACGAGATGACGCTGGGCAGGAACAGCTCGGGGGAGTCGTAGACGATGTAGCGGGGCTGCCAGGTTGGCTGGTACTTATCGTTGAACTTCCACAGCGACTCAATCTGGAGGTACCCAGAGAGGCGGAGCAGTGTCCACCGCTCGACGCGTTGGGCCAAGCTGATCTGTCCGTCAGCGGCGAGCGCTGATCGAAGCACGGCGAAGTTGAGCGAGAGTCCCGATGCCCCTCGAGCCTTCAACTCCTCAATCGTGGCGCAGAGGGCGAAGTCGAGGAGCCCATTTGGATGGTTGCCGAGATCGCGGCGCATGAGGTCGAGGGAGTAGCCGTTGATCGCTGCCGAGGGAACGAACTGACACATGGCGACGGCTCGTCCGTGCTCGTCACGCACGACGGTCAGCAGGAGATCACTGTCGTCAGGGTGGAACATGCGCCCGAGCATCATCGAGAAGCCCTTCTCCTCAGCGCCCTTGCGGTTGGCAGTCACGAGGGGGACGAGTTCGTCGATCTCGTCGGAACGGCACGTGGCGGGATTGATGAAGTGTGCGGTGTAGCCATCTCGCGCTACCCGGCTCGCTGCTTGGCGGAGCCCCTTCATCTTGTTGCCCGACAAGGAGAACCGCTGGATGTCAACGACGGCCTCGTCACCGATGTAGATCGACCGCATTCCGGCCGAGAGGTAGAGCGGGAGCCACTCCTCTGCTGCGCCGACGACACCAACACCCCAGCCGCGCGCGTCGGCGAAGGTGAAGAACTCCTGGAGGACTTCGTTGCGCTCAGCGACCGGCCCAATGGGATCAGGTGAGGCGATGCAGATCCCACCGAAGACGGCGTAGGCAACGACGGAGTCGCGAGTGAAGAAGAACTGCTTGTCATCACGTAGCGCGAAGTAGTCGAGCGTGCCGCGACCATGGCGGGCGACGAGGTCCCGGGCGCGTTGCATCGCTTCTTCACGCTGGGGTCCTCCTTCGTCATGGCGACGGCGATCCACCACGGGTCGGGTGAGGAGGTAGAGCGCAGCGATGATGATGGAGAACCCAATGGCGCTGATGACCGGGGTCACCCAGTCGGCGACGGTATCGGGAAGGGCGATGGAGGTGATGCCCACGAGGCGTTCTGCCAGGGCGACGATCAGGGTCCCGGGGCTCGGGAGATCGCCGGAGCGAGCGGAGAGCTCGGTGGCGATGAACGCCATGGCGAGGGCGCAGAACACACCCAAGATGAGCACCGTGACCCCAGAACGCAATGATCCTCGATCGGTGGCCCCGGTGAAACTCCGCCACTCGGTGACCGCCAGCACCAAGGCGGTGGCCGTGAAGAGCTCACCTCCGAGGCTCGCTGCGTGGACGACGTGGAGCACGGTCGAACCCGACAAGAGGAGCACGGCGACGAGCCAAGGGCGTCGCTGGCCACGGAGGACGCCGCGGGCCACCATGAGGAGGGCAATCCCGGTGATCGCCACCAGCGCCCCCGCTGCTTGGGAGATGCCAACTGGCAGGACTTGGGAGATCGAGAGGAGCCGACCGCGCAGTGGTGGAGCAACCGCGACGAGGAGGTCGACGAGGCCACTCACCACGATGGCGGTCGCCACGAGTCGACGAATCCGCCGGGCCCGCCGACGGGTGACCGCGACGCCTAGCGCTTGTGGCCAGATCCGTCCACTCGGCCACGAGGCCACGGTCATCACTTCGAGGTCGCCGACCGCCTTGTAGCCCTTGACGACCGGCGTGCGGCTGACGAGGCGCTCGAGGCTCGTCGTGCCGGGCAGGTCGACGCTGGCACGCTTGAGTCGGACGGCGAGACCCCAGCCAGTCTCGAGCTCCACGGCGGCGAACTGGTAGGTGGCAACTGGTACTGCGGGGAGACCGAGTCGCGCTCGACGGAGTTCGATGACCTCGCCGCAGGTCCCCGGGACCGCGAGGAATCCGACGTCTCGGTGGTGGAGCTCGGCGGCAAGGGTGCCCGAGATGATCAGCCCGCGCCATCCCTCTCGGAGGAGCTGCCGGGCGGCGCTGCGGCGATCGAGACCACAGAGGCTCACGTCGTCGGTTGATGGGTCGAGTGCAGCGAACTCCGATGCCGCAAGCCGGCGAGCGATGAGGCTGGCGAAGAGTCCAACGAGGACCTCGATCGCGATGACGACGCCGAGGGCGATGGCGACGCGGTTCGGCCACGATGCAGCGTGGACGCGATCAACCACTCGCAGCACGCTGCCATTGCGGTGGGCCAAGTGGGAGATGGCAGAGAAGACAGGGCTAATCGCCAGGCTGACGAGCGCGGCCACCGCCACGATCGGCGGTACCCACACGAACCGGCGTAGCCGACGGTAGAGGACTCGAGCGGTGACGAAGTCGCTCCGTTGCGCCGTTGATGTCACGCGGTCGATCCCAGCGAGCCACGGACGCTTCGCGGTCGCTTCGACGTCGCGCGCTTCGGTCGGTGCGTGGGTTCCTGCGGCGACGAGCACTCGCTCGATCCCAGTGTTCGTCGTGCAGTGGAGGGCGACCATCGGAGCGAACTCCACTCCGTGCGCCGCGAGGAGGAGTCCGGACGGTTCGGTGGCGATCAGGGGATCCCGCCATCCCGGCAGGACGATGAAGCGTCGATTGGGCTGGTGGATGAACGCATCGAGCGCGGGGAGGAACTGCTCATGGACGGTGAAGGCGTCGGCGGCCGCTTCGCCATCGCTCGTGAGGAGGTTTCCAGCGACGATGCACGTACCAGGCCCCTCCCAGGCGAGGAGGCGATGGGCGAGTTCAGACACTGCGGCACGCGACACCGGCGTTGGCGTGCTGGAGAGGCAGAGGTCGCCAATGACGACGACCCGGTGGCCGAGGGGGATGTCAACGCGCAGTGCGCCATTCGTGATGGTGGGCAGGTCGGTCGGCGTCGTCACTGCTGTCTATGTTCCCATCTCCACGACCCGTGCCGACGATTCTCGCGGGTCGACCTCCATGGTTGGTCCGCAAGCGCTGGTTGCTACCATGGTCAATTTCGGAAGTGGAGGGGCGATGCGTGACGGTGATGGTGCAGTGCTCGAGGGCTACCTGCGACGACCTGTCCGTCCCGACCAGGTCTTCCTCTCGCCACAGGAGAGCTTGGCGCTCCTCATCGACGGCGGTCTCGTCGTCGATGACGAGGCCACGGCGTTGGCCTGGATTGAAGCCGTTGGCTACTTCCACCTGAAGGGGTACCTCGAGGCATTTCGGAAGAACGGCAACTTTGGAGAGTCCACGCTGTTCGAGCACGTCCTCGAACTCTTGAAGTGGGAGCGATCGCTGCGCAGCATCCTGCTGACCCAAATCGGGAACTTCGAACTCCGATTCAAAGTTGCACTCGTCGACGTCATTGGCCAGGGTTCGGGAACGGGTTACCTCGAGTGGTCCAACTTCGAGCCGAGGCACCTCGAGACGTGGAAGAGGATTCTCACCCAGGTCCTCGATCGGGAGGTATTCCGAGGTCGCGAGCGCTTCCTCAATTCCTTCAACGTTCCCGATGACTCGGCGCTCATCCCGCTGTGGCGCCTCGTTGAGGTCATGAGCTTCGGCGAAGTCGTCAAGCTCTACATGTGCTTGGAGGCAACGCTGAAAGGTGCAGTTGCCCAGCGGATGGCGAATCCTGACGAGTGCGACGGCATGCTCACGGAATGGGAATTCGACCAGATGGTCTACGCCCTCAGAGATTTCCGTAATCTCGCGGCACACTTCCGCGTGCTCTTCGACAAGCAGTTCCGATGGTTTGGCGTCGGCTCGGTGCCGCACCAACGCCTCGCGCAGTCCGCCTACCTCGCCGACATCGGCGCCGTGCTCACCACCTTCGACATCATCACCCTCCTCATGTTCGTCGAACCCAAACTCGAGCGGGGAGAGGACCCATGGCGTGCACAGGTGGCTGAGTTACTGCATCGGGCGCCGACGTGTCGGGCCAACATCACGGGGATTCTCGGAGCGCCGAGCGATTGGTTCACCCGCCCATACTGGAACTCGGGAGGGGCACCGTTCACCGGAGCATCCCCAACGTCGCAACCGTTGGGGAAGGCGATGAGCCAAGGAGAGCACCGCAGAGCGAAGCGCAAGCGTGCTCAAGAGCTGAAGAAGGCAGACGCCGATCTCGCCAAGATGCGGAAGCGCAACCGTCGACGGGGGGACTGAGGCGGGGACTCAGCGGTCGTGAGCCATCCCGCTAGGGTGCACCTGTGGCATGGGGTGGCGAGCGAACCGGACAGTGGCATTGGCGCAATGGGCTCATCGAGCCGTCGCGTGCGGTCATCTTCGATATCGACGGCGTCCTCTCTGACGCCGTTGGCCGTCAGCACTTCTTGGAATTTGGTCGCCGGGACTGGTTCGCCTTCTTCGAAGCCTGCGGCGATGACGGGGTCATCGAGGAAGTCGCAACGCTGCTCCGCCTCCTCGACCCCTCCCTCCAGATCATCTTGCTGACGGGTCGACCCTCTCGGGTGGCGCCGCAGACCCTCGCCTGGCTCGAGCGGTACGGCCTTCGATGGGATGTGCTCATCATGCGTGACTGGGGCGAGAACCACGCAGCAGCGCAGTTCAAGTGCGACGTGGTCGACGACCTCCGTCGATTCGGGTTCGACCTCCAGCTCGCGCTCGACGACGACCCGGCCAACCATGCGATGTACGTCGCAGAGGGTGTCCCCTGCATCTACATCCACTCCGGCTACTACGACTGAGCGCCGCCGAGGAGTTGCTCGCGCACTGCTGCCGCCGCGGTGCGACCTGAGCCAATGCAGGCGGGAATGCCGATGCCGTGGTACGCGGCTCCACAGACGGCCAAGCTCGGGTGCGACGCAGTTGCTGCCTCGATTCCTTGGACGCGGAGCGCGTGGTTCACCCGATACTGCGGGAACGCATCCATCCACCGAGTCACCGAACTCTGCCCAGCGGGAATCGAGACGCCGGTGAGCTCTGCGAGTTCGTCGCGAAGCGCTGCGGTCAGTTCGAGGTCCGTCATGGTGGTGAAGCGCAGATCGTCGATCCGTCCCGTGGAGAGACGGACCAGTTCGGTGTCGGGGCGACTGAGGTGCGGCCACTTGCGAGACATCCAGGTGACCGCCGACGCGAGGAATGCACTGCCATCGCGACGCCGAGCGATTGCGGGGATGAGCAAGCCGGTTCCGTGACGATCCTCGGGGAGGACGCCGGAGGGCACCACCAAGGTGACCGTTGCAACCGAGGCGTAGTCAATGGCGCTCAAGAGGCCGGCCAGTTCGTGGTCCACCTCGGCGAGGAGCTGTGCGGTCACCGGGGTTGGCGTGGCGAGGATGAGGCCGTCGCCGACCAGCGTCTCACTCGGCGTCGTCACCGTCCAGGTGCCCGTCCCGAGGGGAGCCCGGTCGATCGTGGTCACCGGGGCACCGGTGGTGATGGTCACGCCCCGCCGCAGCAACTCCGCGTGGAGGAGTTCGATGAGCGACGACGTGGAGTCGTGGAGTGCGTGGAAGACCGGAGCGGGGGGAGTGTCGGATGGGGGAGCAGCGGGGAGGCTCTTGGCCATGGCGTGCATGAGGGAACCGCTGTCGCCGGCTGCGGCGAGGAGCGGAGGGAAGACCACGGCGGCGGACATATCGGCGACTCGACCAGCGTGGATACCGCCGATCATGGGGTCGACCAGGGTTGCCACCACCGCTCGACCGAGCTTGCGCTCAACGAACGGCCCAATGGCTCGATCGCCGAGCGGCCCACGCAGATCGCGGCGGGGTGCGACGACGTCGAGGCCTGCCCGGATGAGCGCTGGCCAGCTGAGGACCCCCGAGCGGGCCAAGGCTCGCCAACTGGTGGGGATACCGAGGTTGAGTCGGCTGGGCATTGGTCGGAGCTTGCCGCGAGCGAAGATCGATGCGCCGAGTGCACCGGGAATCTCGAGGTGGTCACTTGCGCCGAGTTCTCGACACAGCGTCACGGCCTCGGGTCGTCGGGCGAGGAAGCCGTCCGGTCCCGTATCGATCCGTTGGCCATCCACGGTGACGCTGGCGAGCTTGCCCCCGAGTCGATCGTCGTGTTCGAGCACCGTGATCGCACATGCGCCGTCGGGCGTTGCCCCTCCGCTCAGGGCGTAGGCGGCCGTCAGTCCAGCAATCCCTCCGCCGACGACGATGACGTGGGGTCGCTCCACTACCTCGTACCCTCGGCGGCAATGACGGCACTGGCCAAGACGTCGAGGAACTCTGGCCGAGCGTTGAGCGACGCCGTTCGGGCGAAGCGAAGTCCGAGGGCCGCTGCTGCGGTGGCAGCCTCGACGTCGAGGTCGTAGAGGACTTCGAGGTGGTCGGCGACGAAGCCGACCGGACAGACCACGACGCCGGTGATCCCGCGACCTGGGAGCGTCGGCAGCACCGCCAAGATGTCGGGACCAATCCACGGGTCTCTCGTCCGTCCGGCACTCTGCCACGCCACATCGGTGTGGGTGAGGCCGAGGCGCTCGGCGATGAGCTGGCCAGAGTGGGCAACTTGGCTCGGGTAGGGGTCGCCCATGGCGAGGATCTTCTCAGGGAGCGAGTGTGCGGTGAACAGCACGATGCCTGCGGGATCCTCAGCGGTGATGCCAGCCTCCTCCATGGCGGCGGCGAGGAGTGTGGCCTGCAGCTCGGCGTAACCCGGCTCGGTGTACCAGGAGTTGATGGGCACGTAGGTACACGGCAGCTCATCGAGGACCTCTCGAGCGCGGTCGTGGTACTGCTCAGATCCCAGACTGGCTTGGTGTGGGGTTAGGACGAGGCCGATGATGGTGTCGCAGGTGGCGGCGAGTTCACGAGCGGCGTCTTCGACGTAGGGGGCGGTGTACTTCGCGCCGAAGGCAACGGTGAAGCGGCTCGGTGCCCGCTCCTCGAGCGCAGTTCGGAGTCCAGTCACCTGCGCGTCGGTTCGCTCCTTGAGCGGTGAAATCCCACCAATGGCTTCGTACCGGCGGGTGAGGTCGGCGAGGAGCTCCGGGGTTGGCGCGTGGCCATGGCGGATGCGGGTGTAGTACGGCTCGATTTCCTCTGGCGACCCTGGGGTGCCGTAGGCCATGACGAGAACGCCGGTGGTGGTCATTTGCTCACTCCTGCTCTTCCCTCAGCGTGGACGAGGTCGACCACCATCTTGAGGGCATCGGGATCGGTTGTTGGGAGGACGCCGTGGCCCAGGTTGAAGATGTGGCCAGGGGCGGTGCCAGCGGCATCGAGCACGCGCCGAACCCCTGCTGCGAGCACCTCTCGGGGGGCGAAGGTGAGGGCGGGGTCGAGGTTGCCCTGCAGTGCGACGGCTGGCCCAACCCGCCGGCGGGCTTCGTCGAGTGGCACTCGCCAGTCGACGCCGACTACATCTGCTCCCGAGGTCGCCATCAAGGAGAGCAGTTCTCCGGTGCCGACGCCGAACAAGATGCGGGGTACGCCGAGATCGGCGGTTGCCGCCATGATCGCTGCGGTTGCAGGGAGTGCGAAGCACTCGTACTCGCTTGGGCTGAGGGATCCTGCCCATGAGTCGAAGACCTGCAGGGCGGTCGCGCCATGGGCGACCTGGGAACGGAGGAAGGCAACCGAACTCGCGACCAGTCGTTCCATGAGCGAGACCCAGAGGTCTGGTTGTCCGTGCATGAGGGCCTTGACCTTGGTGAACTCCCGCGATGGTCCGCCCTCGACGAGGTAGCTCGCCACGGTGAACGGCGCCCCGCAGAATCCAATGAGGGGGGTGTCGCCGAGTTGGGCCACGACGCGGTCGACCGTGTCGAGCACGTAGGGAAGGTGGCGTTCAGGATCGAGGTCCGGCAGTCGTGCCAGATCGCTCGTCGTGCTGAAGGGCGTGGCCATCACCGGTCCACGCCCCGGGACAACGTCGACGCCAAAGCCAACGGCGTGGACGGGGACCACGATGTCGCTGAACAAGATTGCAGCGTCGACGCCGTAGCGCCGAACTGGCTGCATGGTCACCTCAGCGGCGATCTCAGGGTCGGCGATCGCCTCAAGGATGGATCCAGAACCGCGGAGCGCTCGGTATTCCGGCAGCGACCGTCCGGCTTGGCGCATGAACCAGACCGGAGTTCGATCGACCGGGAGAGAACGGCAGGCACCGAGAAATGGCGACTCGGCAGGTGTTGGCATGGGACTCCTTCGATTACCCCCAATCTAGGCCGAGGCAGGTTGACGCCCATCGCCTCGGTCAGGGGAGGAGGGCGCTGCATCTAGACTGCCGTGTTCACCCGGAACCTCTGGAGTGGGATGACACCGCAACGAGACGTCGACGAAGAGCAGGCATTCCTCGATCTCGCTTACGCGAGTTTGGACGCGATGCGTCGTGATGCTGAGGGACTTCGAGATTCAGTGCTCGACCTCGGTCGCGGGGGTACGTTCCAGTCTCGAACCGAACGGGACATCGTCGTCCGGGGGGCGCTCGCACGCCTGGCCCAACTCGATGTGGGAGAACAGCCACTCTGCTTCGGTCGGATTGATTTCGCACCGGCCGAGCGAGGAGCAGAACCCGAGGCCTTCCACATTGGGCGCTTGGCGATTGCCAGCGAAGACCGGCGTCCGCTCGTCGTTGACTGGAGAGCACCGATCGCTGAGCCGTTCTACCGAGCCACCGGGAGGGATCCGCTCGGTCTCGTTCGTCGTCGCCACCTGAGCGTGAAGTACCGCACCGTCCTCGGCGTTGAAGACGAGTTCTTCACCGATGCCGACGGCACCTTCCCGACCCTTGGTGACGACGCTGCTGCTTCGGTTGATCCTGATGGCCTCGTTGCCAGCGAACGGCCAATCGGCGGCGCTGGAGCCCTCTTTGCAGCCCTCGGCCGAGCGCGATCTGGGCAAATGGGCGACATTGTGGCGACCATTCAAGGGGAGCAAGACGAAATCATTCGAGCCCCCCTCGCAGGCGCACTCCTCGTGCAAGGTGGGCCAGGAACGGGGAAGACCGCCGTTGCGCTCCACCGTGCTGCGTACCTCCTCTACACCCACCGATTCCCCCTCGAGGGACAGGGCGTGCTCGTCGTTGGTCCCAACCCCCTCTTCCTCCGCTACATCGAACAAGTACTTCCCTCACTCGGGGAGAGCGGCGTCACGTTGTCGACGGTCGCTGGCCTCGTGACTGCGGCCAAGGTCGCTGGGATTGAAGACCCCGAACTCGAGCGCCTGAAGGGTGGGGCGGTGATGGCGCAGGTCATCGCCCGAGCTATTCGCCTTCGTCAGCGCCGACTCCGCGCGGTGGCCGAGGTGCCCTTCGGCGCCAGCGTGCTTCGCTGCACGCCAGAGCAGAGTGCCACGATCATCGCTCGGGCTGAACGACGACCCGGGAGCCATAACCTCCGACGACGCTTCGTTGAGGCTGAAATCGTGAAGCTCTTCGCGAAGCAACTCACCGAGCGCAACGATCCTGATGATGAGCCCATTGATTTGAAGGCGCTCCGGGCCCAACTGCGCACGCTCGGTGCCTTCATCGATGTGCTCGATCGCATGTGGCCTCGGCTCTCACCGCACGAACTGCTGCACGACCTCTACGGTGCATTGCCACTCCTCAACGCCGCCGCCAAGAATCTGCTGCGCGACGACGAGATTCGAGCGCTCGTTCGGCCACGGTCGTCATCGCTCGACGAGGTGCCATGGACGACCGCCGATCTCGCGCTCATCGATGAAGCGCAAGCGCTCCTCGGCCCTCGCCACGAGGGATCGAAGCGTCGACACGATCCCGATGTTGCTCGCGATGGAGGGCGATGGCCCGAAGGCCTCGATGGACGGGACCTCGCGCCGATGGAGATGCCAGCCGACGAGATCCGGGCATTCGGCCACATCGTGGTCGATGAGGTCCAAGACCTCTCCGCCATGCAGCTGCGCATGCTGCAGCGGCGCTCGTTGACGGGATCGATGACCGTGGTCGGCGACATTGCACAGTCGACGTCGCCGGGTTCGCTCGGGGACTGGGACGCCATTACCGCCCAGCTCTGCCCGAATCGCGCAGTGACCAC
>Ga0164297_10005241_pt1 | contig 11207 bp, 10 predicted proteins | sample GEODES058metaG_FD_113539 | JGI IMG/M metagenome (GOLD analysis project Ga0164297, IMG submission 113539) | Dystrophic lake water microbial communities from Trout Bog Lake, Wisconsin, USA - GEODES058 metaG | ecosystem: Environmental > Aquatic > Freshwater > Lake | place: USA: Trout Bog Lake...
GAACGCATGGCATTCATTTCATCCAGTTGGTGGGATCTCTCCGCAGATTGCGAAGCGGGATTCAAAGCGCGGCTACTTTCTCTTGACGGCAAGCGCGTCGCCGCCACCAATGATTTTGATGAGAACGGCGGACTAAAAGAAAAGAACGCCGCCAACATTCTCCTCCTTGACGAAGCCGGCGCGAACGAACTCGTTCAGTCGCTCCAAGGTAAGTCACTGAAAGTTAAGTCGACCGAAGAATCTCCACGCACTGAACGCCCTAAAGCGCCCTTCACTACATCCACGATGCAACAAGACGCCGGGTCGCGCCTTGGTTGGGGTGCCCAACTCACGATGCGCGTAGCGCAGCGGTTGTATGAGAACGGCTACATCACCTACATGCGTACCGATTCGGTCACGCTCTCACAATCCGCGATTCAAGCAGCGCGTGATTCTGCAAAGTCACTCTACGGCGCCGAATACGTCCCTTCATCCCCACGCGTCTATGAAGGCAAAACAAAGAACGCGCAAGAAGCGCACGAGGCAATTCGTCCGGCTGGTGACACATTCAAGACACCAGGCGAATTGGCGCCAGAACTCTCTCGCGATGAATTCGCTTTGTATGACCTGATCTGGAAGCGCACAATCGCATCGCAAATGGCGGATGCCAAGAAGATGCAGATGCGAGTCGACTTCGACGTCGAAACAAAGTCCGGCGGACAAGCAATCTTCCGCGCCAATGGTTCTGTCATCACTTTCCCGGGCTTTTTAGCGGCCTACGAAGAGATTCAAGACGAGAACGCATCGACCGAGGAAGATGACTCCAAACGCCTGCCAGCAATGGCTGTAGGCGACGATATGAAGGTTTCCATGTACTCCTGCGAAGGCCACGACACCAAGCCACCTGCTAGATATACCGAGCCAACACTCGTGAAGAAGCTGGAAGAGCTCGGCATCGGTCGCCCCTCCACCTTCGCATCGATCATCTCCACCATTCAAGATCGCGGATACGTCGCAAAGCGCGGTCGCGCACTTGTCCCTACATTCCTTGCCTTCTCTGTCACCGGATTACTTGAACAACACTTCGGCAAGCTTGTTGATTACGAATTCACGGCATCGATGGAAGAAGACCTCGATCGCATCGCCAATGGCGAAGAAGAGCGCGTTACGTGGCTCAAGCATTTCTTCTTCGGCACCGAAGGCAATCCCGGATTAGAAGCACTCGCGAATGACCTGGGGGCCATCGACGCCCAGCAAATCAACACCATGAAGATGGGTAACGACATTGAAATCCGTGTTGGTCGCTTCGGTGCTTACATCCAACAAGGCGAAGGCGACAACCGAAAGTTTGCCAACATTCCAGAAACAATGGCGCCGGATGAACTCACGCTTCCTGTCGCCATTGAATTACTCGCCCAACCATCTGGCGAACGGGAACTCGGCGTCGACCCACAAACAGGACTTCAAGTTGTTGCAAAGTCTGGCCGCTTCGGTCCCTACATCACAGAGATATTCCCAGAACCAGAGCTAGTCCCTGATAAGAAAACTGGCGAGCTAAAGAAACCACGCAAGAAGAAAGATGCACCGAAACCAAAGACCGCGTCGCTTCTCTCCACCATGACACTGGACACCATCACTCTCGATGATGCACTAAAGCTTCTCTCGCTCCCACGTGACCTCGGTGAATACGAAGGCGTCAACATCACCGTCCACAACGGCCGCTACGGCCCGTACATGATGCACGGCACCGATTCACGAACGCTCACATCCGAAGATCAGCTCTTCACCATCACCCTTGATGAAGCGATTGAGATTTACAGGCAACCGAAGGTCCGTCGTCGTGGTGTTGCAAAGCCACCTCTCAAAGACCTCGGCGTTGATCCAGCATCACAGCGCCCTGTTCTCGTGAAAGATGGTCGCTTTGGTATTTACATCACCGACGGCGAGACCAATGCGACGTTGCGTCGTGGTGACACCGTGGAATTCCTGACGCTAGAACGCGGGCTAGAGCTTCTCGCTGGCCGCCGCGCCTGGGAGGCCGAGAACGGCGGAGCCACCCGCACCAAGAAAACCGCTAAGCGGGCCAAAAAGAGCGCCCCTACGCTGACGACAAAGACCGTAAAGGCCACCGGCGCCCCCAGGACCAAGAAGAAGGCCGCCACCGGCAAAGGCAAGGAAGTTGGACTTTTAGCAAAAAATGAGAGGCCGAAGCAAATATTTTAAAAGATTAAGCGAGGGTTTAGTAAGAATTTCTCATCTCCAGCCCTTAGAAGTGGGATGTCCCTAATTGACGGAAACCAAAGCCCTAATTCGTTTCTTAAACCACACTCAAATTTTTCCAACGGCAAATGAAATATTGGATCAACCCAGTTTGGATTTGAAAGGCCTTCGCTATTTTCAACATTCTTTTCAAATATCCAAATAGAAGCGGCGTTTAGTTTATTTGAATTATTTACCATCGCGGATTTTGCCACTCTTCTAAGCCCAAGTATCTCAGCAGAATTCTCTAATCCCCGAACATAATTGAGGGTGTCCATACGATGCTTTTGCTCTTCTCCTGCAATTTCATAATCAGGTTCGACTAATACTAGATAACGTCGAGCAACACGGCTCAATTCGGACAATAGTTTAATTTCATTTCCTCCATTGGGTTCGAGAGAATGCATGGTGAGTACAACATCTACAGAATTATCCTCTAGAGGAAGAAGGTCCATATTTGCAACAGCAAGTGAAATCGGTAGCAAAGTATCAGAAAGATTATCTGCAGCGTATGTGAGTCGAGAAATAGATCCATCGACACCAAGCAAGCTACTTGGCTTGAGCTTTTCTAATAGGAGTAATACTCCAGTGCCTTCTCCGATTCCACAATCCAGCCAGCTTAATCCAACTGGAATGAAATTCTCCACACATTGGATGATTTCCTGACTATAAGAATGCATAAACTCTAAATTGTTTTTAAACCATTCAGAATAACTTCCCGATTGAAGTTCATATATTAATGAGACCATGTTTGCGTCAATAGAGTAGCCCATCGACAAAACCAGTTGAGTTATATTTTCGTTATTTCTATAAGCATTGAGAATGCTTCTAAAGAAATCGGGCGACCATGCAGGATTCATAAGAATATAATATAACCAACCTGCGATCGAATAATCTCATCTATAGCTTGGGAATCGAATCGGATTGCAAGCAAAATAAGTCATTGGCGTATCTGTCTACAAATTATTAATTGCGATCAATTCCTTGGCAATATTAATTGCTCCTTGGCCGAAATTTAATTCATCGGCATTCCGAATTAATGATTGCCTTAGGTTTGAATCCAAAATGAGGTCCCTAATGGCATTGATGTCCAATATCCAGTCACTCGAATATTCACCCAAGGGGAGAGCAAGGTTGTGTTTTGTCAGATAAGAATAATTATCTCGCTGATTTTGAGCGGCACATGCAACCCCAAAAGGTATTCGACGCTGCAGAAGTTCCCAAACCGTAGTGCCTGCGGCAGTCAACACTAAATCAGCCAATTGAAGCTCTTCGTGAAAGTCAGGCCCAATTGGCCGTATGGCAATTTTCCTTTCATTCTTTAAATATTCATTTGTGAAAATTGTGGCGTCAAATTCATCATCCAATCCGATTAATACTTTTCGAAACGATGCCGCCAAATTGGTTGGATCAGACCCGCCCGCGACACAAATTACTTTGCATATTTGCGGACTTTTGTAATCTTTGGAAATTTTGGCATCAAAAGATTGTCTTACGGGGATGTATTCAATACCGAAAAAAATAGGAACAGATGCTCGCATAGTATTTTGAAACCATGTCTGGATTGGAGCTGTATTAAAATAAACGTCTGCGACGTACTGAGGTGTTATGCGGTCAACGAGACAAGCGCGAGCCTTCCAAGTAGTCTCAGTAATTAGTTTGTCCGTAACAGGGAGATTGTAACTGTCAATGATTAGTACATCCTCATAAGTTGGTTTAAAACCCACTGGCGAACTGATGGACCCAAAGACGGAATCGCGAATGAGGCGCGATAGCCAAGGAACCTCGATGATCGAGCCCACTAAAGCCACTTCGAAACTGAGCTCACACAGCGCTTCCGCTATTGAGAGGGTTCTCATGACATGCCCCGCCCCCATAGCTGGCGAAGCATCAGCCCTAAAGACGAAGGTCATACAGGTACAATAACCCTCTGAATTGAGTTTCAAAAATACCTGGAATAAATATGAAATGAGGCAATGTGAGTATTCTCGCTGACTCATCGGTCCTCATTACTGGAGGCACCGGGTCCCTAGGAAATGCCCTCACTAAACATCTCCTGATCAACACCAAAGTTCGACGAATCATTATTTTTTCGCGAGATGAACTCAAACAACAAGAAATGAGAGCAAGATTTAAAGACGATTCAAGGTTGCGCTGGTTCTTAGGGGATATCCGAGATTTGGAACGTCTAAAATTAGCATTACATAATGTTGACTTCGTAATTCACGCTGCAGCATTAAAGCAAGTAGACACCGGTGAATATAACCCTATGGAGTTTATAAAGACCAATGTTTTAGGAAGCCAAAATGTTATTGAGGCATCCATTGCAGGCGGGATCAAAAAGGTTGTTGCGTTATCAACCGACAAAGCTTCATCTCCGGTAAATCTTTACGGGGCAACGAAGCTGACCGCCGATAAACTTTTTGTCGCAGCTAACAATTACGGCGCCGCTTACGGAACCAAATTCGCCGTCGTACGCTATGGGAATGTAATGGGAAGTCGTGGTTCTGTTATCCCATTTTTTAAAAAATTAGCAAGGGAAAACAAACCTCTGCCAATTACCGATATCCGAATGACGCGTTTCTGGATAAGCATTGAAGATGCCGTAGATTTTGTGCTCGACTCATTCGAATTAATGAATGGCGGGGAGTTATATGTTCCCAAAATTCCAAGTATGAAACTCGTTGACTTGGCACTCGCGGTTGCCCCAAGCAGTAAGTTTGAAGAAATTGGCATTCGCCCTGGGGAAAAATTGCACGAGGAAATGATTTCCGCAGACGACGGTCGCCGCACAACAATCCTCGGGAATCGATTTGTAGTTAACCCGGTTGCTGCGGATTGGGGATATAAAGTTCCCGTTGGAGATACTTATCCGGAGGGAGTGGCATATCGCTCCGACACAAACGATCAATGGATTTCTACGGAGGATATTAAAAAATTCATCCAAGATAGAAACTTGTAGAAAATGATTTCGTATGGAAGACATTCAATAAGTCAAGATGATATCGATGCCGTCTCCGAAGTTCTTCGAAGCGATTGGCTGACGACTGGACCGCTAGTAGAGAAGTTTGAAGCAGAGCTTCAAAAAGTTGTAGGCGCACCAACAACAGTGGTTTCATCAGGAACTGCCGCACTTCACGCAGCCTACGCAGCGATTGGCTTAGGTCCGGGAGATGAAATCATAACCCCACCAATCACGTTCGTAGCAACTCAAGCGACAGCCGCTCTTCTTGGTGCAACTCCAGTATTTGTTGATGTCAAAGCCGATTTTCCAAACATAGATTCTTCTCAAGTTGAAAGGGCGATTACTCCAAGAACAAAAGCGATTGTGGCGGTTGACTACGCTGGTCAACCTGCCGAAATTGATGAACTGCGTACAATAGCTGACAAGCATAATCTTTTTTTGATTGAGGACGCCGCGCACAGTATCGGCTCAGCGTACAAAGGTCGACCGGTAGGTTCACTCGCTGACATAACAACTTTTTCATTTTTCCCAACAAAAAATTTAACTACCGGCGAGGGGGGGGCGATTTCTTCCAAGTCTCCTGAACTGTTGACGAAAGCACGTGAATTTTCTCGCCAAGGAATGATTCGCGATCGGAACCGTTTCAAATTGGCAGAAATTGGGTCTTGGCACCAAGAAGTCCATGAGTTTGGCTTGAATTACCGACTATCAGACCTTGGCTGTGCTTTAGGGCTTTCGCAACTGCAACGACTTCAAGAATTCAAGTCGAAACGAAACCGAGTATTTGAGTATTACACCGAAAAATTAACCGTCAACACAAAAATTAAGCTTCCGAAAAGGAATCCAAACTCTGATCCAATGTGGCACCTCTTTCCAATTCGAGTACCAGCCAATATGCGTAGCGAAGTTTTTGATTCGATGCGAGCGGCAGGTATCGGGGTCCAAGTAAATTATTTACCGAGTTACCGGCATCCAGTCTTTGGCTATAACGCGGAAGGTAAGGGACTGGAAAATTCTGAAAATTTTTATTCAGAAACACTCTCGCTTCCTATGCACGTAGAGTTGGGAAGCGAAGAACTGGAGCTCATTTGTTCTCACTTGCTGAAAGTGATGCAATGAAAAATATCGCCATAATCCCAGCCAGAAGTGGAAGCAAACGAATTCCTGGGAAGAATATTAAAAATCTACTGGGGGAGCCGGTACTAGGAATCACACTAAAAACTCTAGTCAAAGCAAATATTTTTGACGACATCATCATAAGCTCCGATAGCCAAGAAATCCTTGACATCGCAGAAAAATATGGGGCAAGTAAGCTTTTTATGCGGCACCCAAGGTTAGCGGATGCTTTTACTTCCACTCATGATGTGATTAAAGACGTGATAATCCATAACAACATTACAAGTGGAAAAGTGTGTTGTGTTTATCCGACAGCAGCACTCCTAACACCAACCGACCTAATCGAATCTAATCAATTTCTTACCAAATCTTCCTTCGATTATGTTGCGGCGGCCTATGAGCCTAATAGCTCGGCATACAGAATGTTTTCCCTCGATTCCAATGGCAATATGAAAATGCTATTCCCCGAATACGCTTCATTTAGATCTCAGGATCTACCTGGAACTTATGCCGATGCCGGAATGTTTTACTGGGGTCAAATAAATTCGTGGCTCAACAATCCAGAGATTTTAGGAAAAAATAGCGGAGTATATGTAATCGATACCCAACGAGTCGTTGACGTCAATACAATTAGCGATTGGTCAATCCTTGAAGAAAAATACAAAAATCTAATAAGATCAAATCATCTAAGCGAGGAAAATTAAGATGGAGATAAACGGTCAGATAATAGGAAATGGTCACCCTCCATATGTTATTGCTGAGGTTGGCATCAACCACAATGGTTCTCTTTCTCGCGCCAAGGAGATGATCGAAATCGCTGCAGAGGCGGGTGCCGATGCCGTTAAATTCCAAACGTTTAAAGCTGAAGAATTTTGTGGAGACGAGAACCAGATGTTCACCTACCAATCCCAGGGACGTGAAGTGACGGAATCAATGTTAAAAATGTTTAAACGTGTTGAACTTCCAGAAGATGCGTGGCTTGAAATCAAGGCGCACGCCGATTTGGTTGGAATTACATTTTTTTCCTCACCGCAAAATATTACCGATTTAAATGTCTTATTAAATGTGGGAGTTCCTGCAATTAAAGTGGGTTCTGATGACTTAACAAATTTGCCACTCATAAGGCATTACTCATCCGTTGGTTTACCTCTGATTCTTTCATCAGGAATGTCGACTGTCGGAGAAGTTCATTCAGCCCTGGACGCAAGCGGATGGTACGAAGGAAGGCAAGTGGCCGTATTGGTGTGCACTTCACAATATCCAACACCAATCGAAGATATAAATATACTTAGGGTAGCGACTTTGCAACAAGCATTCCCTGGGCTAATTGTGGGATTTTCAGATCACACATCTACGGATCTGGCTACAAGCATGGCAGTTGCCCTCGGTGGCAATATATTTGAAAAACATTTCACCATTTCACACGACGATCCGGGGCCAGACCATTGGTTTTCACTGGATAGAACTCAACTTTCAGTTTGGGTAAAGACTATTCGAGACTCATACATATCTCGAGGAACGGGCATTTTCACTCCAACTGAGCAGGAGCTAAGCATGCGTGTATTGGCACGCCGCAGTGTTGTTGCAGCAGAGGACATTCCGCGTGGCACTGTTATTCTCGATTCAATGTTGAAAGTTGCCCGCCCAGGAGACGGACTACCTCCACATTTTCTCAATTATGTGTCAACTAGGATTGCAAGAAGAGACATCTCTCGGGGAAAAGCAATCCAGCTGGAGGACATTTGATGACGAAATTCATCAAGGACAGTCTTGCAAAAATTCTAGGAAAAATGTTGGATATTCCAGCCAATCAGTTTCACCCGCTCGTCTGGATTTCAGGGGCCCCTCTAATTGGAACAAATGTATATATTGGTGGATTTTCAGAATTAAGTTGCAAAAATTCTGAACTTGAAATTGGTGATGGATGCGATATAGCTTCCTTTGTTTCAATCAACTGTGCTGATTCACACAAGAGAACAATCGGCTTAAGAGAAGATATAGTTCGCCGCCCAATCAAAATCGGAGCAAATACCTTTATCGGCTCGCATTCTGTCATCAAAGGTGGAGCGGTGATTGGAAACAATTGCGTGGTTGCAGCGGGCTCCGTTGTTGACCCCGGTTACTACCCACCTTTCTCTCTAATCGCCGGTAACCCCGCTAAGGTGAAGACGGGCTACTATCAAACAAAACTCGGATAGAAAGGCGAGTGGTACAAAGAACCAATCGAATTAATTTTAACCGAGAATGACTAGGTAGGCTAGAAAACAAACCAGCGGCGCATCACTGAAATTAAACACCTGAGATGTATAGGATGAAGCAAATGGAGTTGTCATGATTGTAAGCGCCCATCAACCAAGTTTCATTCCGTGGCTGGGCTTATTAAATAAAATTGGGAATTCCCAAAAATTTTGCGTAGTCGATGATGTGCAATTCACTCGAAAGGACTACATAACTCGATCAAAAATCAAAACCGAATCTGGTCCATTATGGCTCTCGGTTCCGGTATTTGCAACCAATCACTTCGAAGTAGCAATCGCAGACGTGAAAATAGATTATTCAAAACCTTGGCAAAAAAAACATCTTAAAACTTTAAAGTACGCATACTCTAAGGCGCCCCATTTCGAGGAATTCTTCCCAAAAGTGGAAGCCATGTACTTTGACCAACCGGACACCATTTTAGAACTTGACAATCGCTGGCTAGACTTCGCCTTACTAGTTTCTGAAATTAATGTCCCCATATTCCATTCCTCGAGTTACCAAATTCTTGAAAAAAAATCGGATTATGTGCTCAAATTGGCTTCTTCGCTCGGGGCAACAAAGTACCTATTTGGCGGACTAGGCAGAAACTACGCGGAAATATCCAAATTTCACGACTTGGGAATTGAGGTGGAATTTCAAGATTTTAGAGATCTTTTCTATCCCCAATTGCATGGCGCATTTGTCTCAAGACTAGGTTTTCTCGATGCATTATTTAACGTAGGACCTACTCTGCCCATCTTGGTTCGAACTTGTGCAACTTTCTCAGATCGCTAGTCTATAAAAATCAACTTTAAGAACTGCTATAGTGGTCGTATGGGTTCAGTTATTGAGTGGGAACATGAATATGCCCAAGACTGGCAACTGAACAACTGGCCTTTCAGCCAACTAGTCTCAATGGCAACCAAGCATCTCGGTAGTCAAAAATTACAAGACCCCGAAACTTCAATATTGGAATTGGGTTCGGGTACGGCAAATAATTATCCATTCTTCAAATCGCACGGAAGTAAATTTATAGGAATCGAACTAAGTAAAAGTGCGATTGAGTACAGCATAAGGAGATTCTCAGAACTCGCTAACACGCTAATTCTTGAAAATTTTTTAAACTTTGAATATAAGCCTGAAAGTTTTGATTTAATTTATGATAGAGCAGCAGTTTTTCTGAATAAATCAGAAGATCTAGCCGTGTTAGTAAAACGAATTTACGATTTTTTAAAACCTGGAGGGTTTTACTTCGGAATCGAATGGTATGGCGAAAAAAGCTCTGACTTTGTCCCTGGAAAAACTCGGGATCAAGAATTTTCGTCAGGGCAGTTTGCGGGATTAGGTACTGTCCATTTCACGTCCAGAGATGAAATCAATGCGCTATTTAAAAAATTTCAGTTTGTAGAATTAAAATCTATAGAAATTGAAGAGGGGCTCAGCGATAATTCGGTACATGTACTACAACTTTATACATTTGCAGTCCAAAAACCAGCTCTATGAACCGAATTCTAGTCATCGTTGCACATCCAGACGACGAGTCGCTTGGTTGTGCAGGATCAATTGCCAAGTGGACATCTGAGGGTTCAGAAGTCCGATGCTTATTTGTTGCCGATGGTGAATCCGCGAGATTTTCGACAATAGATCTCGATTCGTCCGAGGTACAAGAGAAAATTAGTGCGCGACGAACCATGGCAAGTAAAGCGATGTCAATTCTTGGAGTCAGGGAATTTAAATTCCTTAATTTTCCTGATAACAGACTGGATTCAGTGCCTCTCTTAGACATTGTAAAAGAGATTGAGCGGGAAACACTTTCATATTTGCCAACTATTGTTGTCACCCAGTCTGCTAAAGATTTAAATGTCGACCATCAAATAGTCAGCCGAGCTACATTAACTGCCGTTCGCCCAACAATAGAATCTTCAGTCAAACAACTTCTTTATTTTGAGACCCCTTCTTCAACGGAATGGAATTTCAGCCAAGCCGGTTATAGCTTTAATCCAAATTTCTTTTCTGATATTTCTGGGCATGTGGAATCGAAACTAGGCGCCTTAAGAGCCTATTCACCTGAAATGCGATTCCATCCCCACCCGCGTTCGCAAGAAGCCGTTACTAGCCTTGCGACTTGGAGGGGTGCAACTGCAGGCTATGCAAGTGCGGAAGCCTTTGAAGTTGGGTACATTAAAGCCTGAAAAGGTGAACTTAGTCCGAAGGTAGCCACAATCCTCTAGGCTTGCCGCATGAAGCGTTGGTTGGTCACGGGCGGAGCTGGATACATCGGCAGTCATGTCGCGCATGACCTGGTCAAAGCTGGCGCAGAGGTGGTCGTCCTGGATGACCTCAGCACAGGCTTCGAGCCCTACATCCCCAAGGAAGCCTTCTTCGTTAAGGCGAACGTCAATGAGACTGAGAACGTCGCCGAAGCTCTGAAAGGTTGCTACGGCGTGGTCCACCTCGCGGGTTACAAGTACGCATCCGAGTCGACCAAGTACCCATTGTTGAATTACCGATCCAACGTTGCGGGTTCCATCTCTTTATTAGAGGCCATGAAGCAGGCTCAAGTTCACAATATGCTCTTCTCGTCATCTGCCGGAATCTATGGGAATCTAAAAAAACTTCCTGCGACTGAAGAATCAGATGTTTTTCCTGA
>Ga0164297_10005242_pt1 | contig 11205 bp, 10 predicted proteins | sample GEODES058metaG_FD_113539 | JGI IMG/M metagenome (GOLD analysis project Ga0164297, IMG submission 113539) | Dystrophic lake water microbial communities from Trout Bog Lake, Wisconsin, USA - GEODES058 metaG | ecosystem: Environmental > Aquatic > Freshwater > Lake | place: USA: Trout Bog Lake...
CTTCCATGGACCGCTTTCTATGACCTTCTATGATTTCTATACAAACAATATTGTGAAGAAGGATTTCATAGAAACCATAGAACCCCAGAACCACTCTCACAAGATTCTGTATAGGACGCCTTCTACGAACCGACTTCTATGATTTTCCACCTTTGACGATTTAAAACGCCCATTTTTTGTATCGTTGTTGGCGTACCCAATATAAAGACAATTTGTGGAATAAATACATGGTGAAAAAGAAAAAGAAGGACGCTTTCACCCAGTTTCGTTCCCATGAACTGCCTGCCTACAAAACGTTCAAAATACCCCTCAAAACCATACTATGTCAACGACACGATGTTCAACCGGTATTGAATCAGTGGGTCATCGATATCAACGATGTGGTCATCCATACCTACCAGTTCATTCGACTCTACGTTATCCATCTCTTCCATCACCAGTTGACGTTGCCGGTTATTGACGAGACCTTTGTATTGTACTGTATCAGAACGTTGGGGGTGCGGGACAACCGGGGACGACAGAGTGCGAACACCCAGTTACTGGAAAACTTGCAAGAGTTCTACAAACAGGAGTACCAACCCTTGTTGCACCATGAAAAAACCGACTTGAAACATACTACCCACATCACGCCGTATGTGGCCACCCAAATCACCACGTGCATTGCCACCAACCTCCAAGAACATTTCCTCCAGCACCTCTTACGGTTCATCAACAAAACGACCCGGGACATCACCGAAGACAAAGCCACCTTGCATACCTTCAAGCACCAACTCTGTATGTGGAAGGACACCGACCCGGTGTTTGATGATTGGAAAGCCACCCATGTACCTCATATCTTCCCCACCAACATCAAGAACAACGTTCTTTACGACGTCAAAGTGCGTCCGTTAGCGTATTTACCCGGGATGCTGTACATGAACGCTTGGTTGGAAAACGACGGACACAAACTGTTCCAACCGCTCCCTCTGCGTAGCAACATCGTTCCCAAATCCCTCCTGTTGGATACCGCGGCGATTGTTTCCTTGTTTTGTCCGGAAACAGACCAGAACGGGAACAAGGTGAAGAAGGGGGAACTCCTGAAACACATCAAGGACAACCAACATGAGGTGTGGAACGCCTTCGTGAACTTGCAACACCGCATTTTCAAGAACAAACACTACCAGTTCCATTACCAGATGCACACCGACGGTGTGTCGTGCGGGTTGTTGTTCATTCGGAAGGACTTGAAAGACAAAAAGTGGGGAAGTAGAGTTCCTACCCTTCCTGACCAAGAGTTTTGGAACATAGAAGATGTCACCAAAGACCAATTAGATGCCTTGAAACCCCGCAACATCGTGGGATGCGACCCGGGCAAACGGAACCTGGTGTACATGGTGGACGAATCCGGAAAGAAACTCCAGTACACCGCCCCGCAACGCCGCCGGGAAAGCAAACACAAATGCCATCAACGCATTTTGTTGCAGGAACGGACGAAGAACGGTATCGTGGACAAAGAAACCGTGTTGTCGTGTTACAACAGTAAATCCGTCCAACCGGAGCGGTTCAAAGCGTACTTGGTGGCGAAACAGACCCTGAACCAAGAAACCCAAGCGTTCTACCAACGGGAGGTGTGGCGTAAGATGAAATTCCGTGTTTACAGTTACGGAAAGAAATCCATGGATACCTTTCTGAACAACATCAAAACCACCTTCGGAGATAACATCCTGATTGGGTACGGCAACTGGTCACGAAGCACCCAGATGAAACACTTTATGCCCACGATGAACAAGGGACTCCGTAAACTGATTCATAAGACGTACGACACCATTACTGTCAATGAGTGCAACACCAGTAAGAAATGTTGCGGGTGTCTCCAAGACCTCCAACATTACAAAACCAAAGACAACAAGGAAGTGTTCCGTCTGTTAGTGTGTTCTGAGTGCGTGAGTTGCGAAAACAAACATACCGTCTTCAGAACCCGTGATGTGAACTCGGCCGTGAACATCCGCCGTATCACGCGAACCTGGATAGAAACTCAGAAACGGGATCCAGCGTTCCAAATTTCGTCTTTCACCCGTTCTGCTAAAGCAGAACGGGAAAAAGTTAGACCATCGTAAGGTGAAATTCCTTACTATTGATTTTACATTTTTGATTGTTTATGCGTCTGTAATGGGCGTTTTAAATCGTCAAAGGTGTCATAGAAATGCAGGTACAAATAGAACAATGCAAAGTTCAGGATGTACACGATTTCGCCAAGAAATATGTTGTTGGTATTCATATGGGCCGCAATGACCAACAGTGCCAATATCTCGATCCCCAGGGATGACCACAACACCCAGTTGTTTCTATGTAAGTAGGAGTGGCGAACCATGAAAACCATGATCGCCGCGAATGCCAGGTAGGCAAACACAAAATGGGTCGGGTCGGTTTCGGTGATGCGGATCAAACCTACCAGACCCACCAACAGCAAACCTATTATCACCATCGACACGGGATCACCGCGTTCCCATTCATAGAACAATGCCCCCCCCCCCCATCAGCACCATCATACACGTGATGGTGTTCTTGCACGTATCGTCACATATCAAATTGGATACGCTGGGGTTGGACTGATAATTGTATATGACCAACGAAATCGGCACCAAGTAACAGGCTATCATAAACGCAAGACAGTAATCTTTGCGCCGAGTGCATGGTGTCGGGGGCAGCAGTGCCGTTATTGTTGCAGGTGTCACTGCCGCTTCTTCGATGGTGTTCATCGTACACATATGATTCTATATCTAACTATAGCATCATAGCATCATATTTGTACGGCAGTTTGTTCAATTCAACGGGTTGTGGAGTTCCACATGACACATAGATAAAAGATGGAAAATATAGATGTAGTAGTGGTAGCATGCCGCCTAAATACAAACACAGGTCGTACAAACCCTCTCGGTCAAGCACCACCACTTCCGTGAAAAAATACTCTTCTTCCGTACCCGAGACACCTCTTCCTGGCTCGGTCTTGCTGATTGTCGAGTCGCCGTCCAAGATTGCTAAAATACAGTCGTATTTGGGTACGGGGTACTATGTCACGGCGTCGTGTGGTCACCTGCGCACGGTGACGTCCCTCAAAGACATTGATATAAAGAACCAGTTCCGGGTGGATTACCAGGTGATCGAGTCCAAACGCACGCAGGTCGAGCAGCTGCGCCACATCGTCGGCCGGTTTCCCCCCGAACAGGTCGTATTGGCCACGGACAACGACCGCGAGGGCGAGGCCATCGCCTACCATCTGTGCGTCCTCCTCGATTTGCCGGTGGAGACCACCCGTCGCATCGTGTTCAACGAGATTACTCAGTCGGCTCTGCAGTACGCGGTTCAACATCCGACCCGGGTCAACATGTCGTTGGTGTATTCGGCCATGGCCCGGCAAGTCGTCGACGTCCTTATCGGGTTCAAGGTGAGCCCCATGCTGTGGAAACACGTCTACGCCTCGCGCACCCACCCCTTGTCAGCGGGGCGGTGTCAGACCCCGGCCCTGCGGCTCGTCTATGACCACTACCTGTCTTCGCGCGCCAGCGAAGCCACCTCGCCGACCATGACGTACCACGTGACGGCCCACCTGACCACCTCCCCCCATCCGTGCGCCTTTCGGTGTGTACCCAGTTTCGACGGGGCGGACGCTTCGCTGACCCGTGCCTTCATGGAGGCGACGCAGACTCATATACATCGGTATTTGGGTATGGGAGAAGGCAAGGCGAGCGTGTCTGCCCCGCCGTCGCCGTTGAACACGTCGCGGCTTCTGCAACGCGCGTCGTCGGCCCTGCACTGGTCGCCGACGATGGTGATGGCGACGGCACAGCAACTGTATCAGCAGGGGCGCATCACCTACATGCGGACCGAATCAACGCAGTATTCGCAGGAATTCGTGGACGCCGCGCGGGCCTACATCCAAGGACGCTGGAAACGGGCGGACTACGTGGGGTCGCCGGACAAGTTGGTCAATGCCAACACGCAGCTGCCCCACGAAGCCGTGCGCGTGACCGACCTGCAAACGACCGACATCACAGAGGGCGACGCGGAAGGCCGGTGTGTGACCCTCTACAAGTTTCTATGGAGACATACCCTGGAATCGTGCATGGCGCCGGCCACCGCCGAGACCCACGTGGTACGCATGTCTGCACCAGGCGATGTCGCGTCTCTCCCTGTCCGCCCCGTCTATGAATATACGTTGGAACTACCGACATTTTTGGGTTGGAAGGCGGTGGCGAGCTCCGACGCACTGAAGCTCCAGTCGGAACAGGCGGCGGCCAACCGGATGTATTTCCAGACGTTGGCGAAGGAGACGGTGCTGGTCCCGAGTCGGGTCGAGGCTCGCGCCGTGGAGCGTGGCCGGAACGCCCACTACACAGAGGCGGGACTGGTGCAGGCGCTGGAGGACCGCGGCATCGGCCGGCCGTCGACGTACGCGTCCTTTGTCGAAATCATCCAAGAACGTGGGTATGTGACGAAACGCGACGTGGCCGGGACGCCGGTCCACTGCACCGAATACGTATGGCGATCAGGTGGCTCCGCTGGCTCGGGCCTGGGCCTGGAAGAGATTCCCGTGGTCAAGACGTTGGGCGCAGAAAAGGGCAAATTGGTGCTGGAGCCTGTGGGGCTGGTGTGCATCGAGTTCTTGCTCCAGCATTTCGGCGACCTGTTTGCCTATTCCTACACGGAATCGATGGAACGGATGTTGGACGCGCCGATGACGGAAGACACGTGGTACGGGATATGCCAGCAGACGCTGGAAGATTTAGACAAAAGTCTGGCGTGGATACAGGCCCTGTCGCGGTCTGCGGATTACACCGGTGACCATTTGAATCCGGACGCCCCTCAAAGAGGGGCGCCTGATACAATTGATTTACCGGTGTACAGGTCGCTGCGCCCCGTGTACCGTTTGTCCGACACGGATCGGTACGTGGTGATCTTGCAAGAATCGGGACTGGTCCTGTCACGGGTACAGCCCGCCGCCGACAGCGCAGCAATTGCCCCCGAAGGGGGCTACCCCACCTCTACACAACCCAAATCCAAATCCAAATCCAACCCCCCATCCAAACAATCCGTATTTGAATCTGAACCAGAACCGCCAGAAGAATCGGGAAACATGACGACAAAGTTTGTTCCGATTCGGTCGGATGTGCTCGGCAACCTCGACGTGGCCCGGTTGCGGCAGGGGAACTATACCTTCTCGGAATTGGCGGCCTATCCCGAGCCCTATTTAGGCGATCACGAAGGCCAGCCGGTCCATTTGCGGTCGGGACCGTACGGCGTGTATGTGCAGCACGGCGAGACGACCAAGAGTCTCAAAGACGTGGAGGGCGATGCTTTGGCGCGGTTCACGTTGGCCGACGCCGTCATGCGGTTGACTGCGACAACAGAACCACCGCAGAATCCATCGGACCCCACGAGCAAAATCATGCGGGTGCTGGACGACTGCGGCGGCACCACGGCCAGCATTCGGCGTGGTAAATACGGATGTTACGTGTATTACTGTCCTTCCCAGTCGCCTAAACCTCAGTTTATCAGTTTGAAAAAATTCAAGGGCGATTTCTTTCAATGCGACCCGGCCGCGGTCCTCGCATGGGCCGTTGGTGACAAGTGATGACGGTAACGTCTTTTGGTCTGGTCATCGTCATATCAATGGCACAGCAACATAGAACATAGAACCATTCTTACATGTGTTGTATTATACATTACATACCACACATACACGTACCCACATACACGAATGATCAAGGTATTTTACCACATCTGCTGCCGTCCGACTGCCCCGCAGTTGGTGCACGACCAGCTGACGAAACTGGTCTTTTCGGGGTTGTACCAGACGGCGGACATCATCTACTGTTTCCTGGTCGGCGACGATTCGGCCGCGATGGACGTGGTCGAGGCCGTCGTCCGGTCGTTTGGGCGCAAGTTCGTAATCGCTGCCCGCGGACTGGGCGACCGCACCTACGAACGGTTCACGTTCCGCACCATGCTTCAGGCAGAATTGGTGTCTCCCGACGACAAGATTCTGTATATGCATTCCAAAGGGGTGAGCCGGGTCAACGAGGACGCGATGGTGACGGCCAACATCTACGATTGGCGCACGTGCCACGAATACTGCGCGTTCACGCACCACCGCACGTGCCTGAAGATGCTGGACGACGGTCCGTGTGATACCGTGGGCACGATGTACCACCTGCAACCGGCCCCGCACTACAGTGGCAATTTTTGGTGGTGCCGCGGCGACTATTTCTTGTCGCTGGATCCGGCGTTGCTCGACGTGGTGCATCCGGGGTGCGATTCCAACTACATTTCTCCGGAACTGTGGATCTGTACCGCTAAACCCAGGGTCGGCGTGCTGCTGTCCGACTACCAGTTTCGCGGGTACATTCCCGTGCGGTACCCCCTGGCGGGCTACGTCGATCTGGCGATCGATGGCGTCGACACACCCTAAACCCCAAATGATCGTATAGTAAACAAAAAAAACTAACTAACAGCTCACTAACAGCTCGGAAATCTCAAAACCTCGTGTTTTTGAATTTTTTGTGATGGAGTTCAGCGTGCATTTTCACGGGCCGTGTAGTGGCGCACCATGTCCATGGTCGGGGTGAACATGAAGGCGACGGAATCGTACGCGACGGCCACGTCGCGCAGACATTCGTTGGCGTAGACAATGAGTTGGTCCATTTCGGTCAAGTGGCGGTCGATGACGGCGAGTTTCGTTGTTTCTTCTACTGTTGTGCGTAGTTCGTTCAGTAAACGGTACATGATGTCGGTGGTCGTGATCTCCATCATCTGCAAGACGTTGAGTATTTCACGCTTTTTACGGTTTTTTTTGTCGTCGCGTTGGATGCGAGTACGGAACTGGTCGTCGCTGATGCGGTTGCGGAGATACTCAATACGTAATTGCTGGTTGATCAGGACGTGGTCGACCCGATAATTCGGCATGGTCACCATGATCATATGGATGACGTTGCGGCAAATGTTGTTGATGCGCTCGTAGGACGGCGTTTTTGTGATGACGGGGGTCAATGTGCGTCGCAGGTTGGTGACAAATACGTGTGTCAATTCGCGTTCACAGTTGCCGCCCCCCCCGCCGGGCGCGGCGGCGTCTGCCCCCCCGCCCTCCTCTCGGCGGCGCAACCATTCAAAGTAGTGGGGGTTGTGGATGTTGCGGGTCTCGATGCGCCCCGTGTTCCAGCAAAACGCCGTGTTGCACTGAGTACACCACATCTGACTGCAGCCTTCGATACGGTAAATTCCCATACCGCAGTTGGGGCAGGGGCGCGTGTCGTGGCGCATCAAGTTCGCCGTCGCCAGTTGCGCGGGGTCGCATTCGTGCGCCACGTTGCGGTCCAGACCTTTGACTTCGTGGCAGTCGGGGCAGGTCCACTTTTCGCATAGACCGCACTTCCACTGCGTGCTGAGGAACCCGCGGCAATCGGCGTCGGGGCACGCGCGGACAAAGGTGCGTCGGTTGGCGGCGGCGGCGGCGGCGTCTGCGCCCCCGCCCCCACCCCTGGCGTCAGCAGGCTGCCCAACCGTGTAATGTTCGTGTTGAAGGCGGTTGCGTCGAATGAACAATTGCCGTATTTCTTCGTTGACCTGTCGGATTTCCTGCTGCAAGCGTTCGCGGTGCAGAATGTCTTCCACCAACGGTTGGGTCGCCGGCAAGAGGGCGCGTTCCTGGTCCAAGAGGACCTGTTCGCGGTGTGTCTTCCACGGACGGTTTAGAAAGGTTTGAGGGAAGGAATCCACGAGGAATTTGCGGGTCCATTCGCGGTTGCATTCCGTGTTCATGCAGCGGGGAAAGGTCACGGTCGAGGTGGTGATGTACGTCTGACAACATTGCCGGCAGGCCTCGTAGGCACAGTACATGCACGCCACGCACTTCCGTGTACTTTTGTTGTACCCTTCTGCGCAGATGGCACAAGACATGGTATCTTGATTGTATATAGGTATAGAACATCATCCCATCCCAACATCAATTTTTGGCCGATGTACGCCGCCGAGACGATCACAGACCGAATCGTGGAGTGGTTGGACCGGTTCCGTCCCGCGTTTATGGCCGTCGTGCTGTTTGTCCTCTATGTTCTATGCTTTGTCTATATTTACCGGGCCAACACGGAACAAGTATGTGTCGGGCTGTTGCTGGGGCTCCACGTGATCTTGTTACTATACACCTATTGGATGTGGCGGCGCAACGGGGGCGGGGGGTACGAAGGCTTTTGTCTGCTGGCCATGCCGCAGGTATGGGCGTCCTGGTGGACCGGGAGCGTGTTGTTCGTGCCGGTCTTTGCTATCAGTTGGGTGTTGGTGTTGACCGCCATGGCGTTGCTGATACGCATGTTTGTCGCGTTGCGGAACACCACGGACACCACCAACAAGAACACCCCGTGTAGGCAAAGCGACCCGGGTTGCTCCGCTTACCCTGTTAAGGATTTAGGACCCTCTGGCAACGCCCAGAAAGACCGGGTCAAGGCGTTGTTGGTGGCCGACACGGTCCTGCTGTGGATGGTCGCGTATTACACCGTGGGACGACCCTTTCAGCTCTTTGGTGTGACGTTCAACGTGTTTCCGGGCAAATGCAGCAGCAACAACAACATGAGCAACCATCGTTCATGGAGATACATGGTGTCTCACGTTCTGGCAGTCCTCGTGACCGCCGCGTCGCTTACGACGGCCGCGGTGACGGTGTGGCAAATACAGTCCCTGGACGTCCAGATTGGCGCCATCACCGTGCCGGCGACTGCGTAAACATGACTTACTGCGTAAACTTACAAACTGCCTGACTGGAACCAACATAGAACTTGATGTATAGGTATACGAAAAATACAAATACATGAAGTTTTACGAAACCTTGTTTGACGAATACGTCAAGTCGGCCGAGACGTGTCCGTTGCACCCCGAGATTCCGGTCTTGCCCCGGCTGGGCAACCTGATTGTGTACGGCCCGTCGGGGGTGGGCAAATATACCCAAGTACTGCGTATATTGAAACCGCACAGTCCGTCGCAGCTCCGGTACGACAAACGGGTCGTGCTGACCATAAAGAAACAGTCCAAGAAGACGAGCACGGCGGTCACGGCAACGTCGGAGACGTCGTTGCGCAAACCGGTGACCACTAAAAAGCCGGTCAGTGCCAAAGGGAAAGGAACGGAGGCGTCCACCGACAGCGCAGCGGGCACCCCCCCTCCCCCTCCTCCTCCTCGCCGCAAACCGGCGGCAACCGCCCCCGAAAACGAAAAACAGTCCTTTTCGATGGTTTACCGGATCGGGGATGCGCATTACGAGATTGACATGAGTTTGCTCGGGTGCAATGCGAAGCAGGTGTGGCACGAAGTCTATTCACAAATCGTGGATATTGTGTCGGTACGTCCTGACCGGCAGGGGGTCATCGTGTGCAAGAATTTCCATGCGATTCACAGCGACCTGTTGGAGATCATATACAGTTACGTGCAGCCCCAGGACTTGTTTGGAGGCGAGGGTATACGAAGCAACCTTGTCGCCACGGGCGACTCAGGGGAAGGTCGCCCTGCCATCCGTCTGTATTACATCCTGATCACGGAACATTTGAGTTTCTTGCCGAGCCGGTTGACGGACCGGTTCGCGGTGTTGCGGGTGGGACGGCCGTCGCCCGAGGCCGTGGTGGCCGCGGTCAATGCGCGGGACCCTACCGGCCGTAAGGCCGGTGCCGTCGCCAAGATCCTCGACGACATTGGCGGCAACGAGACCGTGCTCAACCTCAAAGAAGTCTTGTCCTGGAGTGCCGTGTCGGGCACCGACGAGCTACCGAAAGACAATTTCAACATCATATGTGACGCCCTGTTGCACGAACTGGACGTCATGGCCATGCCCGGTTCGCAGGCTATGGCCTCATTACCTACACAAGCACCCGCCTTGACTGCGACCCATGTCCTGCGTTTCCGCGACGCCCTCTACGACATCCTCATCTACGGTCTGGATGCGTCCGAATGCATTTGGTACGTGTTTCGCCACTACGTCGACCGGGGACGGATCCCCCCCGACCATATGATGTCTTGGATGACCAAATTCCAAGTGTTTACCCGGCAGTACGGCAACAACTACCGTGCCATCTTTCACCTGGAAAGCATATTTCTTGATCTTCTTCACGCCGCCACTGACGGATGATACGACTCCGCTGACGCTTACGACGCAGGGGGTGTGGAATCATTCGATTGGGTAATGCAATCCGAATCGAATGATTGTAGGTATAGGCGTACTTATTTGGAGGTGAAGTCGTAGGTGTAAAATACGCTATCGTACAAGCAAATTAGTTCGTATTTTTCGGCGTCGGTCGCACCTTTCAAGTATTCCAATTGGTACGGCGTCAATTTGCGCAGGTTCCGGATGCTGTCCTGGATCGTGCTGTAATAATCAATCTGCAGTATCTGTCCCGGACGAAGGTCGGTGAGGTAATACGACGGAATAATGGGGTCCGTGCTACCGGGAAAGGCGTCGGTGTATACGGTGGGATGCCGCGACAAGGCGGCGCGGGAAGCTGCCTGTTGCTCGTCCGTCCGTTCCATGATTTTGCTTACATAAGAACACATGTTCTGGCAATACACGGACGGAGGCTGCAGGCCTCCGTCCGTCATGGACCGTCCCCTACGGGGACGATCCCAATACTCATCCGGGCTTTGACCGTCCGTTATTGATCGTCCCCGTAGGGGACGATCCCAAATCTCATTTTCATGGTGTATATCATCCGTATCGTCTCGTTCGTGATCGTCGTCTCTCTCGTCATTGTCATCGGTCACGGTATGAACGGATCCGGATTTGGAGATGGTATGTGTGACACTGCTACAACTACCGCCACCAAGGCTCTCGCTACGAACATGACGGCAAGTTTCGCTACGAACGTCTCGCCCGCAGTTTTCATGGTTAATTTCGTTTTCGCTGGGGTCGAACCATCGATTTCGAGATGATATCGATGGAAACATCGTCTTGGACTGGATTCGTCCCCGTACCTACAAAGAACACATATATAGATTTTATGTTTATTATATCATTTATCATATTAATAATATAATAATATAATACAGACACCGTCATCTCGCACATGTCATGGGTAGGCGAAGCAACCCGGAGGGTAGGCGAAGCAACCCGGAGGGTAGGCGAAGCAACCCGGAGGGTAGGCGAAGCAACCCGGAGGGTAGGCGAAGCAACCCGGAGGGTAGGCGAAGCAACCC
>Ga0164297_10005245_pt1 | contig 11203 bp, 9 predicted proteins | sample GEODES058metaG_FD_113539 | JGI IMG/M metagenome (GOLD analysis project Ga0164297, IMG submission 113539) | Dystrophic lake water microbial communities from Trout Bog Lake, Wisconsin, USA - GEODES058 metaG | ecosystem: Environmental > Aquatic > Freshwater > Lake | place: USA: Trout Bog Lake...
AAACTCCATCTGATATACATCTCCCGGGTTAGGCAAATTAATGGTATAAGCAACCCCTGCGCTATGCCCATCTAAGGTATTAACAGTTGGAGTGATTTGTACATTGGTATTTGCATTGGCTGCAACAACAGTAATGGTACCATACCCGCTACCTGCGCTTTTTCCAATGCTGCCATAACTGGGCACAACATAAGTTTGTCCCCAAACATTAGACGGAAGCAATAAAGTTGCCCCCGATCTTGCACTATGGATTATATGTGCATACACCACCACCGGATTGTCATTAGAAACGATATGAATGGCTGCACCTGTTTTAATACCATTGGCAGATAAATACACATAACTGTTAGAAGCATCCGCAGCAGCGGTAGAACCAATAAATTTTTCTGTAACGGCATTGGCAGTAACCGTAAACGGCACAGTGGTTCCGTTTACACTAATGGTACCGGTAGCGTTGGTTGTAGCGGTAATATAAATTCCCATAACGGAGCTGGTTCCATCAATATGTGCAGGATAAGTTACCCAAAAATCGGTACCCTTATTGGAAAAACTTTGCGAATACCCGAAAGCAGTGATTAAACCACAGAACAAAAGGAGGAATAAATGCTTCATTACAAGGGGGAATATAATGGATTGGTTAGATTGGCAATTTAATAGATTCAGTCCATACAAAATAGTTTAATTGATGGTTTATAGAAAAGATACTTTTTTATCGGTAATTGCTGCTTTTATTATTTTGCCGGTAAGGTGCAAAGAAGCAGAGGTTTAGCAAAGCTTTTCTTGGCGTTACCTCTGCGCCCTTTTTCTCTCTGCTTTTACTCTTTAATGATGCTTTTTGCCCTTGGCCCCTCACACATCAATAAATCCAATACACTGAGGTTTTTTTGAAATCCGATCTTTTGTTCAAATACCTGCGGATAAATAATCTGATCTGCTGCTTTCTGAAAATTATTGGGCAGCCATTTATTTCGATGATCAATAAAGGGTTCGGCATACGCTTTTTCATACTGCTCCGTAAAATTGAGTTCGGCAGTCAGGGAGAGCATTTTTTGCAGCCATTCCAGAATATGGAGGTTCATGTCCCACAAAAAGACAAAATCCTTCCGGTAAAAATTTTCTAACCAGGGTTGGTAATATTCAAAAAAGGGGGCTTTGCCATAACAGGAGAAAATGGTGCGCCAATGATTTTTTTGCCACCCTTCCTGTGCGTTGATACGAACCTCTTTAAGCGGCTTTTTTTGATTTCGGCCATCTTGTAAGGGAACAGACAATTGGACCAAGCCATTGGCTCCGGCCAATATCATTCTGTTCCGAAAACTCATTTTGGGATAGTATTCGCATTGCTCTATTTTAACATGTGAAAACTGAAATAAATCGTTTATCCAATTAACACATCCAAAATATTGATTTTCAATTATTAATATACTATCAGTTGACATACTTATCGAGTATTGTTTTTTGCTGCTGCAAGGGCTGTTATTGACTATTTTTTATTTGTATAAAATAGTTGTTATATTTTATAATTGATTGATTAAAAATGTTTTAATTAATATTATTGATACTAAATAATTGTTTATCTTCTGCTGATACTTTTTTTATGCTGATTGCCAAACAGTTTAGTAACAAAATTAGCCCTTTTTCCGGTGAGTTTATTCAGCAGTGAAAAATATGGGGAAATGAATTTTAGGGCTTCCGCCCTACCCGATGGCTTGGGGAAAATGCCCCTGTTTTTCTTATGGGTTTATTGTGGGTGTTGGGGTAAAAAGGGGGGAAATAATTAAAAGTGATTTTCAGCTTTACGTTTGTCATGCTTTACTTCGTCAAGCTCAGTACAAGCTTAGCGCCTCAGCATGACATTGGCTAATCGTTTATTAATGATCGTGCTGTCACCCTGCCCCGATTTTTATCGGGGCGAAGGGTGAATTCGATTATTGGTTTATTATGCTTTGCGTTCATCATGCTTTACTTCGTCAAGCTCAGTACAAGCTTAGCGCCTCAGCATGACAACATCTTTTCGTTTTTAATAATCGTGCAGTCACCCTGCCCCAATAGAAATCGGGAAGCTAAAACATTGATATGGAGGTCAATTATTAACGTATTGTCACCCTGAGGGCCTCGAAGGGTAGATTCGATTATTGGTTTATTATGCTTTGCGTTTATCATGCTTTACTTCGTCAAGCTCAGTACAAGCTTAGCGCCTCAGCATGACATTGGCTAATCGTTTATTATAAAACGAGTTGTCACCCTGCCCCGATTTCTATCGGGGCGAAGGGTAGATTTGATTATTTATTATTAAGCTTTGCGTTCATCATGCTTTACTTCGTCAAGCTCAGTACAAGCTTAGAACCTCAGCATGACATTGGCTAATCGTTAATTATGAAACGTGCTGTCACCTTCCCCGATTGCTATCGGTGCGAAGGGTAGATTCGATTATTTATTATCAAGCTTTGCGTTCATCATGCTTTACTTCGTCAAGCTCAGTACAAGCTTAGAACCTCAGCATGACATCATCTTTTCGTTCATCATGCTTTACTTCGTCAAGCTCAGTACAAGCTTAGTGCTTCAGCATGACAAGATCTTTTCGTTTATAATTTTTTACCTCCCGGGTTGAGTACGGGAGTATCGCATTTTTCCAATAAAAAAGCTGCCTTTTTTGCAGCAGGCAGCTTAATGAATAATCGTTTTTTTGGCAAGCACGTCTCTATGGTGTGTCTAAGCTTTCTCTAAGGTTTTACGGGCTAAACACTTATACCATAGGTTGCTGTTTTTCTGTCAGGTTTCCGGGTAAATCGAAAGCCTGTACCACAATTTTATCTCCGGAAAGGTCTGCATTTACGGTTGCAGCAGTGTAAACCCAATCTAAGCCATTGGCGCTTAAAACGGCTTCCCCTTTTTCTACCAATGAGTTGTCGGCATTGGTAATGGTTACCGTTACTTTGGTTACTTTAAAATCGTCTGTAGCACGAATAATAATCTTATCGCCGATTTTGCCCGTATAGGCACTCAGGTTAATGCTTTCAATATTGGGTGCATTTAATAAATCGGCAACCGCAACATTGTAAGCCGTTACGCCACCCTGTGCTTTGGCAGCATAAGCTGCTTTGGTGGTGGGATCTGCCATTACAGATTTTGCATAAATAACTGCTTCCTGAAATTTTTGCAAATGCTGTATTTGTGCATCGCTTTGCGGGGCGGTGCGGTTAGGAATTTTAGAGACGATGGTTTTACCGTTGCGCTGACTAAAAACCAGCATGTCTCCTACTTTGCCACTGAGGCCATGTGTTACCACATTGTTTTTACTGCGAGCCATAGTTATAAATTTTATTGGTTAAATAATATAACAAATCAACATCATTTGTTGCAAATAAAAAACGGGATTTTTCCCGTTTTTTATTTGCAGATTTTTTTATATAATTGGCGCAATGGTTAGATTACAGTGACTAAGGATAAATACTAATAAAACAACTGAGGCTTAGATTAAAACCGATCCATTTGCATTGGTGCAACAACAATACAAAGGTTAAGATTGAAACATTGAATTGCAATATGTATTTTTTTTGATACGTATTATTTAATAGCATAAATTAGCTTGTTAGCGGCTACTTTAACTTTATCCACTTGACAAAAGAAGACTATAAATTTTACATTCCTTATTTAGGAACATTTATAATTGTGCTTAGTGTTACTAAGCTAACAATTTACTATTCACTATTTGGTCAAATTGCTGAACATCCCAAACCTGCGCCTTCTACTGTTACCAATAATACCATCAATATGTACAGGCCTAAGGTTATGCAGGAACAAAGGCAACAACAATTGCCTAATAATAAACCTGCACCGAAAGCCGCTGAGCCTTATAAACAAAGGAAACAACCTTAAGATTCACCGGATAAAATAAAAGCATCACCTATGTGATGCTTTTATTTTTTATTTATGCAAACATTAAAATGAAAACAAATTATTTGGCTTCTTTTAAAGGCATCAGATAATTTCCAACAACAGAGATGATGGCATTATTGGTATTTTTAAAATTGCAGGAAAAATTTCCACCAATAACATAGGTAATATAAGTTGCAGTGGTATCTTTTCTTGTGATGCTGGTAACATTGTTCACAATATTCGTTGATTGCAACACCGTATTATTATAGAGGTTGGGTATGCTGTTGTCAACCAATCCTATTACTAAATCACAGTTACAATCGGAAGTAGTTAATAAAGAGCCGCCATCAAAAATTTTATGCGAACCAACTTTTGTAGAAGTAAAATCAGCATTATTGGTATAATGTTTCAAATAGCAATCTAAAAAATAAGCATCTACATTAATCTGGCCAATATTCGTAAGATCATAACTTTTATTTGCTACACAACCTTGCTGATTGGTTAATCCAAAAGTTGCTACCGAACTTGTAGAATATTTTACATTCTGTATATACGCATTTAAATAGTAGGGATAGCTTGTATTGCTGGTACTGGTTTTACCGCAGCCCAACTCCAATAAACAGAAACAAAATAGCAAACAAGGAAATACATAATTTTTCATGTTAGTATAATTTATATAAGGTTATTCAGTTTTAAAATACCTCTCCCAGATTTACATAAAACCCTCCGCTACCATCATTGCCGATTCCATAATCCAAACAAAGGTTAGCACCTGATTTTTTATTAAGCCTTATTCGCAATCCTGCACCATAACCCGGCAATAAATCGTTGTATGGTTTCAGGTTTCCGGAAAAATGCTGAACATTAAAAAACACCACCCCACCAAACAATCCGTTACGGGAAATGCGATATCGGTATTCACTTTCAAAATAATACATTTGTAACCCTCTGAACCTGCTTTGCACATAGCCTCTTCCTGTATTATATTGATCATCCCATCCGGTGCTGGGCAGCAATAAATAGTTGGGATCTCCTGCAGGTGTTAACCAATCAAAACTCCATAAAGCCAGGGTATTTTTAGAACCCTTAGGAAAATTAAAATATTTACGTGCATCAATTAAGAGTGATGCCCATTCATCATCGCTGCCTACTTGCTGTAAATTTTGTCTTAATACTATATTTAAAAAATTACCTTTTTCCGGATTGATCTGATTGGTTCTTGAATCGTATAATAGTTTAAATACCGGTCCGCTCGCCACTTCAGAATTGCCTATCTCTTTTTGAATAAACACATTAACCAATCTTGTTTGCGGGTCAATTACTTTTATATCCCAGTAACGGTCATAATAAAATCCAACACCCAGATAAAGGTCCTTTTTTATTCTCCTTAAAATGGTTTCATGTATTTTGATCTGTTTAAAATCTATCGTATGATCCTGATTGGGGTCTGTTGCACCACCTAATCCAAAAATATCAGAGGGATAAGAAATATACCGGTTATCAGAAATAAAATTATAGGTGCCGCCTTTAGACCATATATCGGCATATAAAGGAAAGATGATTTGATTATACTGAGAATAAGTAAGACTTGAAGTTATGGTAGAAATTTTTGCATCTTCACCCCTATCATTATAAAAGCCAATATTCGCACTGACTAAACCTGCAAAGCCTGTTTGCAATGTATATCCTGCTGCAGGCAAGACAGATAAAAAATAATTTTTTTCTTTTGGTTTTGCTGCAAGGCTATCATTTTTTTTATGCTGCTTTTTTCTGCTGAATACATCACTTAAATCTTTTTCAGGAATAACAGCAGCGACTTTTTTATTTGAAACAATTTTAGATGAATCTGATTGTGAAAATGAATGAATGCATATACATAATGAAATATACAATAAGGGTGAGGCCTTAAGATTCATACAAGGGTGTTTAAAAAGCAAAATAGGTTTTTTTATCTATTGAAAACGAATATTCATTATACTTATTTTTCACGATGCATGTAAACAACCATCAAACAATAAATATTTTATAATGAATGTGTATCTGTTAAATAGATTCTAAAATGATTCTGCTGATTAAACTGCTAATTAAAAAATCATTCTATTATTATGAACCAAAAAACAATACAATGAAAACTTTAGTATTAACAAGCATCGCAACAATTATTTGTTTTGCCTCATTTGCAAAAGGTCCGGGTAAATTACCTACACATATTGCAAATCATCCAAGAGTAAATGAAGTAAACAGAAGAATTGATCATCAGGAAAAAAGAATCACTGAAGAACGCAAAGAAGGTGATTTAACTAAAGCACAGGCGCAACAAGATCGTTCTAATCTTTCTGCCATCAATCAGGAAAAGAATGATATGCGTAAAATGGATGGTGGCCATTTAACTAAAGCCGATGATAAAACCTTGAATCAGCAATTGAATCAAAACAGTAAAAAGATCGGTCAATAATTTTTGTTGTGAATTGAATTTTAAAAGCCCCGTAACCATTACGGGGCTTTTACTAAATAAACGTTTGATTTATGTATGCGATTAAAATGAAAATTTTTTACTGCTTAACCAATGCAGGGTTACATCTTCAGGTACTTTCATGCGTTCCGCAATCTTTTTATAACGTGCCGCTAATGTGCATAGATAATCTTGTGCTTTGGCAACACCATCTTTTAACCCTGTAAGTGATTCTATTTTCCATAAGCCTACCAAATGATCGATGATAGACGCATAATCCCATGTAGTATATACACCAATCTTTTGTGTGATAGCGGAGAAATCTGCAAACACATTTTCTTTTTTACTTCCTTCATCCATTAATACTGCCGGCATCACAATTTGTTTGCGCATCATTTTTTCGAATGAGAGCAATGCACCTGCAGGATCAATTTCAAATATTTTAGTCATGAAAGATTTATATGCTTTCTCATGCCGGGCTTCATCGCCTGCAATCGTTTTACAGATTCTGGATAAATTATTATCACCTGCTTTATCTGCCAGCTTACCTGTGTTTACATGCGATATTTTGGTAGCTCTTTCCTGAAATGAAGTATATACAATAGCCTGATAAGGATCCTGATTGGTATTGGGATTAAAGCCATTATAAATTAAACGGTGAATGGTTTGCTCTACTGCTTTCATATCACATCGTCCGCTGAGGTATAGATATTTATTCAGCAGGTCGCCATGGCGGTTTTCTTCTGCTGTCCATGCTCTTGACCAACGTACCCAACCATTGTTACTGGTTAAGTTCCGTTCTTCATTCACCATTAAATTAAAATAGGTTTGATAGCTGGGCAAAGCTTCTTCGGTAATCATATTACCCACTAATGAAGTAATGACTGAATCGGGGATGCCTTCGCTTCTGTCACGCAATTCTTTTATCTGTTCGTATGCATTATCTTTTGTAAGATCAGGTAAAAAATCGGTGGGCTGCCAACATTCGTCAGGGTTCATCAAATCTTCTTCCACTGCCTTTGCAACGGTATCGGATAACATGCTGATTACTTCTTTGTTCTTCTCCAGTTCCTGTGTTATAGTGTTCGTCATACGGGGTAATAAACATCAAAAATAATCGAATGTTCTCTATTGTCTGATTATTTTATTGTTCTGCAAAAAATAACACTCACCGATATAGCATATACTTTACCGATTAGTATATACATAAGACCTTTTATTCCTGTTTTTTAACAATTACAGATTAAACGTTTTACATAAATCAGCATCATTTTTAAAATAGAATGATGCACTGTTTATGTTAAGAGAAGACGTTATAGAAAAAAACAAAAGAACCAAAGCAAGCGGACAATATTTCTCCATCCTCATCCCTACCTGGAATAATGTAGCTTATTTACAAAATTGCATCAGCAGTATCAGAAAAAATTCTTTTTATACGCATCAGATCATTGTGCATGTGAATGATGGCAGCGATGGTACATTACAATGGTTACAGGATCAAAAAGACATTGATTATTGTTACAGTAAAAACAATATCGGCATCTGTTATGCACTGAATGCAGCGAGGGAATTGGTGCATACCGATTATATTGTTTATATGAATGATGATATGTATGCTTGTCCGGATTGGGATAAATATTTGATGGATGAGATCAAATCAATCGGTCATAATAACTTCTTTTTATCGGGTACTGCCATTGAACCATATCCGGGAAATAATTGTACGGTATATAAAAATTTTGGTACCGATATTGCATCATTTGACGAAACAAGATTATTGCTGGAGTATAAAGAGGGAGAAATACAAGACTGGCAAGGCGCTACCTGGCCGCCGAATGTGGTACACACTTCTGTTTGGGATTTGGTGGGTGGTTATAGTGTAGAATTTTCTCCGGGCTTTTATTCCGATCCCGATTTCTCGATGAAGCTATGGCATGCAGGCATCCGTTTATTTAAAGGCCTCAGCAAAAGCAGGGTATATCATTTCGGTTCTAAATCAACCAAGCGTATCAGCCATCATAAAAATTATCAGAAGTTCATTGCCAAATGGGGTATTACTTCCAGTACTCTGACTAAATATTATTTACGCCGCGGTGAACCATTCAATGGTTTATTACCGGAAGAAAATTTATCGAGAGGAATTAAAATAAAAAATGTAGTGAAGCAATTTGCTACTGCTTTAAAAATATTGTTTGTGTAAACAGTCTTGTGAAAAGTTTTATACGATTTTATGTAAAAGACGGGAACGCAGATAACATAAATGAAAGGGAATTGGATTAATTATTTTTGTGATTTATTTTTATCCGTTATCATTCGTATATACAGTGCTATCCGTGTTCACGTAGCTTAAAAAAAAATAACTGATGTATATTATTATTTTAACTGTTTACCCGAATACCTAATCCCTGCTTCCCCTGAATATTTACTTCGCCAAAGTTGAATGATAAGCCTGCAGCATTGTCTTCTGCCAATAATAAAGGCCCATCCATATCTGCATAATCCAGTTGCGGTAAAAAGTTTGCAATAGCAGCAGAGCCGATACTTCCTTCATTCATGCTGCCCATCATCACTTTCATATTCAATGCCCTTGCATTTTTTATCATGCGCAAGGCAGGTGTAATGCCACTGCATTTGGTTAGTTTAATATTAATGCCATGAAAATGATGGTAACATTTTTCCACATCATTTTCGAATACACAAGTTTCATCTGCTATTAAAGGCAGGGATGATTGCTGATATAATATTTTCATTCCTTCCCAATCATCTTTAGCCAAAGGTTGCTCAATAAACTCTACGCCTAATGATTTTAATTGCGGAATTTTCTGCAAAGCTTCTTCAACTGTCCAACCGGCATTGGCATCTATTCTGAAAACAGCATCGGTATGTTTTCTTAATGCTGTTACAATTTCAATATCTTCTGCAGTGCCTAATTTAATTTTATAAATGGGCCAGGGCTTTGCGTTCATTTTATTCACCATTACTTCTATCGTATCTATACCAATGGTATAATCGCATAAGCAATTACTGTCCCATTTAGTGTCCCACAATTCATACAATAATTTATTCTCCATTTTACCAAACAGGTCCCATCCGGCCATATCCAATGCACAAACCAAAAAAGGATTGTTTGGAAATAGATGATGCAAATAATGCCAATATCTTTCAGGATCTGTGAAAGCAAATTTTTCGATGAATGTTTTTTTGCGTTCAATATCAGCGATCATATCTTCTGCTGAAATATTATAATACGCAATAGCAGGCGCTTCGCCATAACCGATCCATTTACCTAATTGTAATGAAACGATTAATGCAGGCTGATGTGTTTTGGTTCTGCCGCCTGAAATAGAGAAAGGATATTGAAACGGGAGTTCAGTTTTTTTATAATGCAGGATCATGGTGCCTTTTTAAAACGAATGATGCCATCAAAGATAAATGATGCAATATTTACTTTTCTGTAAAGCTGAAAGCTGCGTTAAAATAAGGGTTATCGTCCGCTTTGTTTTATCGCATCATGCAATTCAGTATTGAAAGCATCTTCATGCAAGAGGTCTTCCAGGCTCAGGTGCATTCTGTATCTCCAGTAATGTTTAGGATTGGCTGGAACATTGATACGTTCTTCATCCGGATGCACTCTCCGTATTTTTTCATTGATACCGAATAAATCCTGTAATTGAAAAACACTCCACATAGCAGGTGAATACAAATGCTGCACTACAATTGATTTATTGATCCATGCTTCGCAATAAAATGGAGCATCGCCCCATTGGCCCAATTCGTTGTTATAGAATTTCTGAATGCGTGCTTTATCTTCTTCCCACCATCCGCGAATGGTACTCATATCATGTGTAGAAGGTGTAACCACACTTAAGTAAGGAGCATCGTTCGGATGAAAGAATTCTTTCTGAGGATCTTTCGGCATGCGTTGTATCTCTAAACTCAATAGCCCTAATTGCTTCATTACATCCGGTACACAGGCAGGAACCAATCCGAGATCTTCTCCGCATACCAGCATATTGGTTACACGTTTCAGTGCAGGTAATTTATTCATGGCTTCCTTCATCCAGAAATTATCCTGGCGACGGAAGAAATAATTGATATAGAGCTGCTGTAATTGCTGTTGAGTATCGGCAGATAAATTTTTGAATGAAGTTGTTTGATCCATTCCGAAGCGAAAATGAAATTGTTGCGGATCACCTTCTTCTTCAAACAAAATAACATTACTGATAAGATCGAATAACCCTTGTTTTATTTTTTGATGATGTGCATCCTCTGTTAAAGAAGCAAAATGCTTTTCTACTGCTCTTTGAGTAGCAAATTCATTCTTTAAAGTATACTGATCAAAACCGTCGTAATTAAGATAGGTATTTTTCACTTCTTCATTATCATAACCGAATATTTCCCATAACACATGGTTATTGATAAATGGTTTGGTATAACGATAGTGATCGAACCAAATTCCCTGTTGCATAAATTCACTGAGATGAACAGGAATAGCAGGCACAAAATGCCCCATGATACCTTCCACTGCATGCATGGGAATACTCCAGATACGGAAGAACCCAAGAATATGATCGATACGAAATGCATCGAAATAATAACTCATTTGTTCAAAGCGTTGCTTCCACCAGGCAAAGCCATCTTCTTTCATGCGTTGCCAGTTGTAAGTAGGAAAGCCCCAGTTCTGTCCCTTTACTGCAAAATCATCCGGCGGTGCACCGGCTTGAAAGTCCATATGATACAGATCTTCCCGTTGCCATGCATCTGCACCAAAACGATAAATACCAATAGCGATATCGCCTTTTACAATAATGCCGTTTTGATGTGCATATTCGGTTGCTGCTTTTAATTGAAGATGTAAATGATATTGTACAA
>Ga0164297_10005246_pt1 | contig 11203 bp, 8 predicted proteins | sample GEODES058metaG_FD_113539 | JGI IMG/M metagenome (GOLD analysis project Ga0164297, IMG submission 113539) | Dystrophic lake water microbial communities from Trout Bog Lake, Wisconsin, USA - GEODES058 metaG | ecosystem: Environmental > Aquatic > Freshwater > Lake | place: USA: Trout Bog Lake...
ACTGGCTGTGGGGCGGCATTCTTATCTGCGAGATACCCAGGCCAGTACTTTGATCTGTGTGAATGTCTAAGCGCTGAGGACGGCCCAAATCCACTAGTTCCTCCAAGCTTAAAAGATCTAGACTCTCAGTGGTGTGATGGTGCTTGGGTCCTTTGACGAGCTCGCTGATTTTCTCGGGTATAAATTTAGCGCCTGGGTCTCTTTGACTGCGAAGCGTAATGTAATGTAAGCCTTGAGCGCCGCTCACCAAGGGGCCGTAACCTGTGAATGCACCTGCATAATGGACCACACAAGGTTTGATTTCATGTTTACCAATGCTCCCGCTCCCTGCGATGAAGACTTGAAATTGGTTTTGAATGTGAAAATGGGTTGGATTTACGATAGTCGGTAATTGCTCGACCAAGTAAGACTGGGGAGAGAAGGGCAGATCGGATGGGGTATTGATGAAGTCACCCCGCCAGTACTTCATCCCGTTGTAGAGTGCATTAAAGTGCCTGTTTTTGAGTTGAGTAGAGGTGGTACCAATCATCAGCATAAATGACAATCTTTCAAAGTTTTAGGGACGAGGGGGATAAATCTATTTTTCTCTATTTAAGCGAAAGTAATTAAAACCCTATTTACAGGATAATCTTAATAAAGATGACTTTCAATGAGAAAAAACCCAGGGAAAGTCGCATGCTACAGGCAAGGGAGTGCGGCTGAAAACTTGGGCTATTCTATGCTTTAACACCCTATAGCCTACCGCACCCGCTACTGATCATTTATCCTGATACTGTGCTGTTCTCTACCGTCTCCCTTACCCAGTGATCTTTGCAATAACGGTTGTCCTGATATGTGAAAACTCCATTTCGACAATAGAATCAACCCATATTTTTAGTCGGACAAAAAATGCAGTTTCATATTAATGGATTTACACCTGGTGACCCCGATCTACATATTGCCTCCACACATTACCGCAGAGCCGGGGATCCATTGCCCCAAACGGTTGATGTGCTGATTGCTGGCTCCGGTCCTGCGGGGCTGTGTTTGGCGGCCCAACTCTCTAAGCTCCCTCAGATCAGCACCATGCTTGTTGAGCCAAAGGCGGGCCCAATGGAGAAAGGTCAAGCAGACGGTATCAGTGTTCGCTCTATGGAGATGTTCCAAGCCTTTGGTTTCGCAGAAAAGGTGATGCGCGAGTCGGTCTGGATCAATGAAACAACTTTTTGGGGAGCCACACAAGACCAGCAGTTACACAGACAAGCCCGAGTTCAAGACGTGCCAGACGGTATCTCAGAGATGCCCCACGTATTGATCAATCAGGCACGCGTTCATGACATGTTTCTCGACATCATGCGTCAATCGCCCAACCGACTTGAGCCAGACTACTGTTTAAGAGTCAAGGACTTAAGGGTAGATCCGACAGTTACTCAGTTTCCCGTCACCGTTACCCTTGAGCATACCGATCCAGCAAAGGAGGGGCAAACCACGACGCTGCGCGCTAACTATGTGGTTGGTTGTGACGGTGCGCGCTCTAGTGTGCGCACAGCCATTGGCGGGGCATTACACGGAGATGCAGCCCACCACGCATGGGGCGTGATGGATGTTTTGGCCGTTACCGATTTCCCTGATTGGCGTATGAAGGCTTTTGTCCGCTCTCACAGCGACGGTGTTTTGATGGTGTTGCCCCGCGAGGGTGGTCACCTTGTGCGTTTGTATGTAGAGCTTGACCGTTTAGGGGAGAATGAGCGAGCTTCAGACCGCGGGATGGGCGCGCAAGATATTATTGCTAGGGCGCAACGTATCTTTCACCCTTACAAATTAGACGTAAAGGAGGTGGTTTGGTCCTCGATTTACGAAATTGGTCACAGGTTGACCGATAAATTTGATGACGTTCCAATCGATCAAATTGCTACGCGTACGCCGCGCGTCATGTTGGCAGGTGACGCCTGTCACACTCATAGTCCAAAGGCTGGACAAGGGATGAACGTGTCTATGGGAGACACATTTAACCTTGGATGGAAACTTGTTTCTGTCTTAACGGGTCGCGCCGACCCAGCGCTGTTACATACTTACTCAGCGGAGCGAAGGGCCGCAGCAAAGGGCTTGGTAGATTTTGATCATAAATGGGCACGAGTAGTTGGTGAGAAGGGTGAGACCACTGAGCTGAGTCAAGCAGGCGACTTGCCCCGGGTTGCAAGAGAGTTTGTAAATAATTTACCATTTACATGTGGACTGACCATTCAGTATGAGCACAGCGCTTTGACCGCATCCACAGCGCATCAACATCTTGCTCTAGGTTTTGATTTAGGCAAACGCTTTCACTCAGCCCCAGTCGTGCGTTTGGCCGATGCAAAGCCTCTTCATTTAGGGCATTGTGTTGAAGCGGATGCGCGTTTTCGTGTGTTTATTTTCTCTCCAGCAAATGACAGTGGTGCGTTGTTAGGGGAAGTCTCAACTTTATGCGAATGGTTGGAGCATCATCCAGACTCACCCATTAGACGTCACACCGCTTTTGAGGAGGACGTGGATGCAGTGATCGATGTGCGGGCTGTATTTCAACAAGAATTTCGTCAACTCGAGTACGGGGCGATGCCCCCTTTACTGCGCCCGCTCATAGGTCGGTACGGACTGCGAGACTATGAGAAGGTGTTTTGCTCAGATTTGAAGCGGGGGGAGGATATCTTTGATATGCGGGGCATCAACCGCGAACAAGGGTGCGTTGTGATCGTAAGACCCGATCAGTATGTTGGCCATATACTGCCCTTAAGTGCACGTTTAGAGTTCACTGAGTATTTCTCAGCAATACTGCGCCTGAGGGGTTGATTCTAAAAAAGGCATCTCCCACAAAGCCTGTCAAACCAGTGCTCCCTAGTCAGTGAGCAAACTGACCATATTTAGATGGTGAGATTTAAACTGCGGGAAGTACTCTTGGATCACTTCAACCCACTGAGATTGTTGATCGAGAATTTGTTTGTATTCAAACTCAAACTCCTGAAGCTCATTGATTGAATACTTCCTCACATCATTTTTAAAAGAATAAAGGGCGTCTGGGTCATGAGATTCAGCCAACAAAAGCTCTACTTCATCTAAAGAGCCGGGTATTTTATCTAGTTCAACATAGGACTGACCGATTTGCTCCAAAGCGTCTAGCAGATCGAAAACTACATTTTGATAATCCAAAGATGTGAATTGGCGCATGTAGTCTTCGTAAAACTTTTCACCCATTAAAAGCGACCTATTTGTTTTAGCGTCAAACGCAAAAAGACTGCTTCTCCTGCCAAGACCGGCGCATAAGATTTGTTTAGTCTCAAGATTAATAAATAAAAAAGTGGGCTGGTAAACATTGTCAATCAAAGCTCTTTTAAGAATGGGGTATACATCAACGAAATCTTGAAATGTCTCATAGTCTTGATCAACCAGATACACGATTAAAAGGTGAGAGTCAAAATGAGGCCCATATTTTTCAGTCAACCATTGGTGGTCTTCAAAGGTAAATGCGGGTAGATTTTTCCCGTCCATCCATTTTTTAGAATAAACATCAACTACGTGCCCCTCATTTTCTAATCTTTCAATCAGATGCATTGCCTTCAGTGTGCTGGTGCTTGAGATCATGCGGGAGCTCCTAGTGTGAAGTGGAGTTACCAGTCTATGCTTTAAATATTTCAGAACTTTGAATGTTTGGGGTTATATTTTCAAAGAAAAAATTTGACACCTTAAAGTTTATTTGTTGAACAATCAAAGGTAGAAATAGCAACCCTCTAAACTCACCAAACCCAACAGATCCAATTTGCGAAGTAGCTACGAACTAGCGACCAGAGGTCTCAAAGACTTAGATTAAAGAAAAGAATAAAAAAAACAAATTGAAGTAATCCAAAAGATCTCAAACAAGGATCGTTTTCATGTGTTTTGAGAATCAAACTCACGGGTAAACACTGCAAGCGCGTAAGTACTAAAGTGTTTAAACATCCGTCAAAACAAAGTTATACATAGAAATAGTTGAAGAACTATTTTTGATAAAAAAAGTCTATCCATAGTAAATCGCTTAAAACCTGTTGTGACTTTAGATCATAAGTTTTAATGTGCAGCTGTTTAGTTATGTGAGCTATGTGAGTTCTATGAGTTATCTGTTAATAATATATATTTCAAATTTTTAATCTTGAAGAACACTATTTAATTAAGTAAAACCCTTATAGGTGCTAACCACAAGCTCTCTAAATTCAAACCTCTTTAGATCCCAGAGCTTAGTTTGTTTTGAATTTAAATCATTTAATCGGATTTTGAATGAGAGCGCCAGAGCAAGAGCCCTTTTTTTATTCATTAATAAAAAAATGAAATCAAAAATATTGAAAATAGAGCGTCATGCAAATGACATGTTATATTTAGGCAAAATTTAAAGAGGCACTCCACATGAAATTAACAAGACGCAACCTAATTAAAACCACCTCGGCGCTCGCTGCCCCTTGGATAATCAACTCAGCTAGAGCACAAAAGGCTGAATTCAGCGTTAAATTCGGTAGTAATTTACCAGCGACTCACCCCCTTAATTTACGAGCCGCTGAGTTGGCAGTCAAGCTAAAGTCTGAATCAAAGGGAAGAATTGATCTTCAAGTCTTCCCTTACAACCAGTTGGGTAACGATACCGATATGCTCTCCCAGTTGAGATCTGGAGCGCTTGACTTTATGACGTTGTCTCCGCTTATTTTGGGGACTTTGGTGCCGGCTGCGCAAATTAACGGAGTCGGATTTGCCTTTAAGGACTACAACCAAGTTTGGGCCGCCATGGACGGAGATTTAGGCGAACATGTGCGCCAACAAATAGCTGCTACGGGAAGCATATTTGCGTTTGACAAGATTTGGGACAACGGATACAGGCATATTACAAATAGTGTTCGCCCAATTACTGCACCCGACGATCTCAAGGGTTTAAAGCTACGTACTCCACCCGGTCCGATGTGGGTGTCTATGTTCAAAGCTTTAGATGCATCTCCAACCCCCTTAAACTTTGCAGAAGTTTACTCGGCACTGCAAACCAAAGTTGTTGAGGGACAGGAAAACCCATTGGCGATCGTATCAACGGCAAAGCTAAATGAGGTTCAAAAGTATTGCTCTATGACTGGACACATGTGGGATGGGTATTGGTTTATGGGTAATAAAAAACTTTTTGAGCGTTACCCTGCTGATTTACAAGCTCTGATGACAAAGCTGGTTGCAGAGTTTGCGATGCTACAACGCGCCGATGTTCGCAGGCTAAACGAGAGCTTACAAACCGATTTAAAATCTAAAGGAATGATCTTCAACGACGTCCAAACAGATGCGTTCCGCACAAAACTGCGGGCAGCTGGTTTTTACGCAGATTGGCACAAAAAGTTTGGAGATGAGGCTTGGGCGGAGCTAGAAAAGTACACTGGAAAATTATCATAATAGTAAAATAAATAGGGGTGGCTAACTCAGCTTAAATAGCGGTTGAATAGCGGTTGAATTGAGCTTAATTTTCGCCTATTACCGCAGTTACCGCCCCTATCAATTTTTACCGCTTAATAGCCCCCTTACTTGTGACCTCTTCAAGAGCTTTTACAACCTCTTGAGTGACATCCGACCATTGGTGCTGAGTAGTCTGCCTAAATAGTTTGGCGCTTGGGTACCAAGGGGAGCGCTCAGTGTTTAAAAACCATCTCCAACAAGCATTGGTCTTCAGTAAGATCCATGTCTTTAGACCAAACGCTGCACAAAGATGAGCCGTTGCTGTATCGACTGAGATAATCAGATCCAAATTTTGAGCAATAGCTGCAGTGTCAGCAAAGTCACTTATCTCATGGCTCAGATCAAGTAAAGTGGGACTTTTGCCCGCACCTTGCAGGGCTTGAAGTTCCCTGTTGGGTATCTCCCCTATTTGAAGACTCACTAAATCGATGTAGAGCTTATCTATTTCTTTAAATAAGTGAAGCGCTACGTTGCGTTCTTTATTTCTCTCCCAAGTGTCCTCTTGGTCTGGCCTGTAGCCACTTGACCAAATAAGTCCAACCCGGAGACGTTTAAGCGCAGGACTGGTTTTAGAGCTGAGCTCTTGCGGAGTTTGAGTATTTTGAACTTGCGGATCCTTGTGATCAGACACCTTTCCTAAATAACCTTCGATTCGCAGTTTCCACTCGAGTTTGAGTTCCTCATCCACTTTTAAATAGATAGAAGAGTATTTGTCAATATCTGAGACACTGGAGACACCCAGGGCCAGTGGTAAGCTCATCAAGGGACAGTGAGCATCAAAATGTGCGAGTCTCTCGCCTCTGGAGAATACCTGCACCTGCGGGAAGGAAGACTTAATCAATGACTTAAGCGCAGGCTGAACTTCAATGATGATGTTAATTCTTTTTTCTATTAATGCATTTGCATACCGAATAAACTGAAGTGTGTCACCAAACCCTTGCTCTGCATGGATTAATAAGACTGCCCCAGCGCCAATCGGCTCACCCGTCCAAAGAGGTTGGTTAAAAGTCCTTTGTTTTTGTTGGTTTTGTTCCTCGTGGTGCTTCCAGCGCCATTCATAGTGAACTAGACCCTTTCTCATATCCCCAAGGATGAGGTAGCTGTGCGCAATGTTCCAATGTGAACGAACATGAGCAGGATCAATTCGTAGGGCTATTTCGTAGTAGCGGACAGCTTGTTCGTAGCCGAGCAACTCAAAGCTACAAACTCCCAAGTTGTAGTAGGCCAAGAGATGAGTGGGATCAAGCGCAGTCACGGATTCATAGCAAGAACGAGCAGCGAAATAATCCTTTATTTGGCTTTTCGCAACTCCAAGGTTGTACAGCGCATCAGTCCAATCAGGTCTGAGGTAAAAAGCCTTCTCCAAGGCCTTTATGGACTCTAACACGTTGGCATTAGAAAATTGTGAAATACCTAGGTTGTAATATGCAAATGCATTTTGAGGATCAATTGAAATCCCTCTGACAAAGCATTGAACTGCGCTATCCACATTGCCTAAATGTTGGTGAGTTACGCCCATGTTCAGAATGGCTTTGCCAAAAAGGGGACGAGACTTTGCTGCCAATTGAAAATTGATCAGTGCTTGACCATACTCTTTTAAATCCATAAAGATCAAACCAATATGATTCAACATACTCCAGGGTTTGTAGCCCAACCCCGCAAGCTTTTGGTAGCTCTGCACGGCTTTTATATGTAAGCCCCTTGTTTCGTAGATACGAGCCATGAGTAAAAGAGCTTTGGTTCCCAGTGCCTCGTCCGGCTCTTGCCGACCCTTTTCCTCTCCAACTTGGTTAGCCTGTTTGAACAGCAAACTGCAGCACACCTGGGCAAGACCGGGGAAAGAGAGTTCATTAAAGGGGGCGATAAGCTTATATAGTAAAAGCTCACGCTGAGTAATGCCTTTTGGCGCGCGGGGAAGAGATTTATCCACCCAAAGGATCAACTCTGCCTGTAGAATTTCTGCGTCGCTTGAGTGGAGCTCTAAACCCTGTGAATGTCCGCGAATTTTAGGGATTAAAGTTTTTAGAGTATCCTTTCCTTCAATCTCACCCACAAACCGTGCAGCCAATTCTAGGAAAACTGGTTCCACACTTTTTAAATCATCTAGATCATAAGGCTCAGTAGTCTCATCCATAGGTTTTTCTATTAAAGAAGTTGGGGTGGTTGATCAATAGAGACTGAAAATTCTTGAAACCAGGTCAAAACTGATTTTCACTCATTTACAAAATACTACAACAAACATTTTGAATCAATCCATCGAAAATTTAGAACTCTTTGCCCTAGGGATGACCCTTTTTCCCGACGGAATGATTGCACTCAACATCTTTGAGCCGCGTTACTTGAGTATGGTCAAGCGACACCACCAAAGAGACGAGCCCTTTGGAATTATCACCTTGTTACAAGGCTTTGAGGTAAGCTTGCCGGGTCAGCCTACAGCACTCGCATCGGGTGGGACTTTGGCGAAAATAATTCATTTTGAACAAATACAACCTGCATTTTTCAGGATTCAGTGTGTGGGCTTAAAACGCTTTAAGGTTTCCAAGCGACTGAGCGTCGTTGCTGGTGTGGAGCATGTGAACGCAGATTTAATGGACTTTGATCCTGAAGTTCCCATCCCAAGCGATCTGCAAAACACTGCCGATGCACTGGGGAAATTCATCGTTCACAACCAGCAGCAAGGATTAAAGCTGAACGAGTTTCCCTTTTCCCAGCCCTTTAGGCTTGATGAGTGTGGGTGGGTTGCGAATCGATGGGCCGAACTGCTAACGATTGAACGCCAGCAAAAAGTAGACCTTTTATTGGAGCCTGACCCTTTGCGTAGGCTGCAACGCATTAAAACGATCATGTCATGAACCCAGGTGAGAAGGCTTAAAGGGTTTAGCTTTTGCGCTCAGGGCTCTATCCTTACGTTGAGTTGCACAATTAGTTTGCTCATCAAACTGTATTCAGGCTTTATCGACTGCAGCGCTCCCTCCTGGTCGGATGCAACCAGGCGCCAACCTTGGTTGAGCAGTTGATTTCTAAGTTCGTTGTTGTGGGACAAAAGAGAAATTTCTTTAGAGAGTCTGTCCACGGCTTGTTTACTTAAATTTTTGGGCCCCACTAAGGCATCCCAAACCACTAAGTCGACCCCGTCTCCCTTAACACCTAGGCTCGCGAGGCTGGGCACGTTGGGCGCTAATACGCTTTTGCCGGAAGTTATAGCGATTGCTTGTATTTTGCCGCTGTTGACCAGCGGCATCGCAACTCCAACGGGTACCAGTGCCATTTGAATTTCCTCACTCATAAGAGCACCAAGGACCGCTGGGTTACCGGAGTAGGGAACGTGAACTGGATTTAATCCGGGCAAGATTTTTTTTAAAGCCTCCATGCCTAAATGAGCCATCGATCCCATCCCTACAGAGCCGTAGTTCCATTTGTTTGAGCCGTCCTGGGCTGCCTGAAAAAAAGCTTTGCCAGAGGGTAGGTTGTTAGGAGCTACTAAGACCATAGGACTTGTCGCTATTATTGACAAAGGGGCAAAGTCTTGCAAAGGATCAAAGCCGAGGGTGGGATACAAAAGCTTTGCAGTCGTTAGATTGCCATTGATCAACAGACCCAGTGTATGATCGTCCTGGGCTTTTGCAACCATTTGCGCTGCCAAGTTACCTGCTACGCCCACTCGGTTCTCAATAATAACGGGCTGCCCCAGGGCTCTACTAAGGGGGTCACTCAGTGAGCGAGCAATCATATCGGGTGTAGAGCCCGCTGGAAATCCAACCAAAATACGAACCGCTGATTCTGGCCAAACGTGTGGGGTATATTGAGAGGTTTTTTGAGGGTTTTTTTGAGAGCCGAAGGAAGATAGGGCCTGTGCATTGCACCGCGTATAAAACGAACTTAAAAAAGCACAAAGCAAAAAATAAAAGGCGAGTCTTAATGAGTGAATTTGATTTTTTTTGTTAATCATACATAAGCTTCTAAAGCCGTTAGCGTAATGATACTTTTGAATGGGTCTGACCTAAAAATTTGAACAAGGTGGTTCTAAGCTTTCAAGCCTGCCACACCCCGTAGCCACTTTGCCTTAGCCTGATGCCTAAGTCTACCTCCATATACCGTGCGTCCTCATACGGCATGGGATTGTGTTGTTGGTACAACTGGGGCAACAACCACAGTCCGTACTCTTTTACGAACCGGTTTGACTGTATGCCTGCTTTGTGTTTGTCAAACCTGATATCGGGATCTAGACCAGTCATGCCCACATAAACACAGGGCATACCTTCCCTATACAAGGGGTTTGATTTCATGAAGCGCCGCTCAAGCAAAACGTCCTTTGACAATTCAACCACATAAACATGGTGATTCTCTGAGAGTTTCATTTTGAAAGAATTGATAAGGTAAGTTTAAATCACACCAACATCTTTTGAACCGATCAACCTCTTGAGCTCTGCCTTTGTAAATTGGCTCTAGCTTAGCTTTCTTGGGTTGAGTACTCCCGCAGCTGCTCGATCGTCACAAAATCCAACGCTCTTTGGTGCGTCGACTCTAGGCGAACAAGGGGGGCTAAACCTGCTGAAAACGCCTCTCTCCACCTGAGCGCACACAAACACCACTGATCCCCGTCTTTAAGGCCCACAAAGTTGTATTCTGGTCTGGGAGTGCTTAGATCGTTTCCCCTCATTTTTGAGAACGTGAGGAATTCATCGCTGATGACTGCGCACACAACGTGTGAACCCAAATCATGCGCGTCGGTGTTGCAGCACCCATCTCTGTAGTAACCGGTCATTGGGTCTAGCGAGCAGGGCACTAAAGGCAGGCCTAATACGTTGAGAGCTTTTTCTGACACAAGTTGTGTTCCTTCTTGGTGATGTGGGGGGAAATTTTTTCAAAGATTAGCAAAGATTAGCAAAGATTAGGAAAAATAAGGAAACTTTATCCTCAAGCAACTGTCAACTTTACAACGGCGTATCTGCTCCTTGCGCTCCTTTTAACTCAGCAAGGTCTAACTCTTCCCCCTCGTGTCCATGAACATCGAGCTTTTGTGCCAATGAGGAGGGTAGGTTTTTGGTTGGTTTTACCCCTAAGGTTTTGAGCATCTGCGCTTGCCTGATCACATTTCCTTTACCTGTGCTTAGTTTACTGAAGGCGTTATCAAAGCTTCCCTGGGCTTGCTTGAGTTTGACCCCCAGCGCGTCTAAGTCCTCGACAAATCCAACTAATTTATCAAACAACTCAGCCCCTCTATGGGCAATATCTTGGGCGTTTTTGCTCTGCGCTTCTTGTCTCCACAAGTGCGCTACGGTTCTCACCACAAATAAAAGTGTGGAGGGACTGACCAAGAGTACGTTCCTCTTCCACGCATCCATAAAGATTTCTTTATCGCTCGATATAGCTAACATGAAAGCTGGCTCAATAGGAATAAACATCAAGACAAAGTCAAGCGATTTGACGCCGTACAAAACCTGATAATTTTTGCCAGAAAGCTCTTTGATATGATTTTTAACCGATTCAACATGCTTTTTTGCAGCCAATCTTTTGATCTCTTGATCCTCTGAGGAAGTAAATTCGTCATAGGCGTTCAAAGACACCTTGGAGTCGACAACCAGGGAGCGTTCCTCGGGAAGATGGATAACCACGTCAGCCTGAGCTTTTGAGCCGTCTTCGCGGCTTTGACTCACCTGTACCACATACTCCTCGCCTTTTCTAAGACCAGAGCCCTCCAAGACCCGCTCGAGTACCAACTCTCCCCAGTTCCCCTGAG
>Ga0164297_10005249_pt1 | contig 11201 bp, 25 predicted proteins | sample GEODES058metaG_FD_113539 | JGI IMG/M metagenome (GOLD analysis project Ga0164297, IMG submission 113539) | Dystrophic lake water microbial communities from Trout Bog Lake, Wisconsin, USA - GEODES058 metaG | ecosystem: Environmental > Aquatic > Freshwater > Lake | place: USA: Trout Bog Lake...
AATTATGATGATGTGACTACAACATATTGGGTTCATCAAATTCATAAAAATGCTACAGAAACAACTAGAACTGACTGGCCAACTGTATCTAACTGTTATCTCGACAATGACCCTCACACCTACAGCACCAGTTTCTCACTAGCCACCGAAGCTAAAGCCTTTTTCGATCTCCTAGTAGCTCAAGCTGGTGCATGATGTTTCTAATTGGTAGCGTTGAATATAACGGTGTCATCTATGACGAGTGCATTATTTTCGGTATGTTGGCTAATGTGTGGGCATTCTGTTTTACACCTAAAGGTGAACGATTAAGTGTTGAGTGGAATAAAGTAATTCGCGCAAAGAAAATCAAATCTTTTGATATTAATTTTAGTGATATTACAGAAATTGAAATTTTATTCGAAATAGAAAAGGAAATAATAAATGACCGACTACACAGAACAAAATAACCTACAAATCATTACAGATGATTGCGACAATTTTTGTCTATCCTCTCCCCGTGAACTATCCATAACCCGAGATGTGGCAGAGCGCCTGGTATTCGCGCAAATGTCAGAGATCAGCTACGACAATGTAGCTGAGTATTACGCCCGGTTATCTACCGTTGCCTATGCATATAAGCAGAACCTTATGCAAGGCACTATTTTTGATGATGACGGTAATGAACTCTATAACCGGGAATTTAAGGCGATTGATTTTATTTCGCGTATCGGTGTCAAAACTAATCTAGTCAAAGATACCTTGCGAAATTTTCTTACCCGCGCAACTGACCGGTTACTAGAACTTTATGAGCGCAGCATCATCAACTATGAATACTCATATGATGATCTTTTGAAATATTATCAAACACAATTTGATTATTTTCTATGCATCTGTGACCTTAACCAAATCGGGCGCGTAGATGAAACCATCAGCGCACCGGGTCTTATCCGGGCGCTTGATTTGGCTCTAGTATCAGCTGAAATGGCAAAAGTAGATCCTGATAGCGAGGCTAAAAATGTATAAAAATTATTGTGATAATTGCGGGATAGAAATAGACAATAAATACCTCACTAATTCAAAAATATTGAATTTTGAAGTGAGAGATGAGTTAGGTTCAAAACAATTTGGTGATATTTGCTCATGGGCTTGTGTCGCTGTTTTAGCATATAAGAAATCAAGGGAACAAAATGCCTGAAAACATCGGACTAACCCCTAAAGATCAGAGTTACTTCATAGCTCTTAGGGATAGCATCAACAAAGCACAGCGCAATATTGAACCCGGCAGCGATTATCAAAAAGGTGCCATAGCAGCATTTAATGATGTTTTAGATATGATTGAAAGGATAATAAAGTGAGTCAATGTAGCGATACACAAGAAGTTTTACAGAGCATGGGCTATAAACTTATTAAATCATTATATGTAGGCACAAAACCCGGTGCTGATTGCAGACACATATATCGTAATGACGATCAAAAATATGCTTATTCAGATATTACAGGCGCTTTTTATGTTGATTTAGAGCGAGATGAAGCAGATAAAAGGTTTAACGCAGCTGTCATTACTCCTAAACCACAACTAGAGGACATAGACCAAACTCTCAAAGAGCTTGAGAAAAACCTCAAGATCATCTCTGTACGCGCTCTCTCCTATATCTCTGACTATGTTGATCGCGCGATTGAGAGGTTGTCATGAGTAATCAAATTGATAACGAAAAGACCTACATGGGGGTGGAGTGATGAAGTGCGTATGCCAAAGTGATTTGCACATAAAAAACAAATGTAATAACGAAGCGAACCAATTTACGGAGCCTTCACTTTGCCTCCCTTGTATTTATGGGTGTATGCCATGACCTACCAACCCAAACACACAAGCGTCGAATACTTGGCGTGGATTAATAGAGAGTTATCTTTTCTTGGTGAAGTAACGCCAAAAGGTTATGGACTCCAAAACGAGAATTATCGCGCCTCTCTCCTAGCCAACCGAGATGTGTTGGTGAGGCATAAGGAAACTGAGCCTTTGTCATGGCTTTGCGGTGGTTGCGCTCGATACCGTGAGGGCGATTTGGTTTCGAAATGGCCTTGCAAAACCTACCTAGACATAGCCCAACGATTAGACGAGGTGATGTAAATGCCACTTTCACCGCTGCAGTCATGGCTCTTAATTCTTACCGGTGGTGCTCTTTTGGTTGCTCTCGTAATTGAAATTGCTAAAAATGAGAGGGATAGAAATGACCAAATTGATTAATCAAATTGACCTCAGCTCTCTAGGTCTGACATACCTAGATGGCACACCAAATTTTGAGGTTACCGACTCGCTACCACTTATCAGAGTTACCGGTGAAATTATGCTCTATTCAGATAAAGATAAAATTTTTATGGGCGATTTCGCTGCAAAAAATCTTTTATCCGGGCGCGATTATTTTTCATACTGGCTCAAAATGCCCGATGAAATCTACCCTGATCTCGCCTATATTCGCGGTAAAAATTATGACACCGTTACTAGTAACTCATCTATAGCATTTGTTTTAAAAGCAATAAAAGCAGATAAAACAAATAGCACCAAATTTATTTACTCAATAGATTTACTCAATAATTTAGATCGCTAAAATTCCTCACACAAAAGTGTGCAGGATAAACCTAAACAGATAAGGAAATACCCATCATGGCTACACAAAAGCTAGTTGCAAAACTTTCAGCGAAATCTATCGGAATTGATTTTGCTAAAGCTAAGACCGCACCGCAAGATCAATTTGATGTTTTGGGATATGCCACAGACATTAAAGAGGGTGAAAGCACCTATGGCAAATGGACAGCTCTCGTAGGTAATTTTGAAGCTACAAATATCGCTACCGGTGAGGTATTTGTATCTACTCAATGTTTTCTACCGGCTATTGTTAATGATCTCGTAGCTAGTCAAATTAAGCAGGGTAACCCTGTTCAATTTGCCTACCGCATTGGAACAGTACCGGCTGATAGCACAGTAGGCTATGAATATACTGTCTCAGCTCTCGTAGAGGCTGAACCGTTAGAAATTCTTGATGCTATCCGCGGAAAAATATCGCTACCTGCACCAAAGAAAAATAAGTAAATAAGCAAATGAAAATCCCCTGGTGATTATGCCAGGGGATTTTTAATCCACTTGGAAGGATTACCTAGAAGGGTAGCAGATTATGGCTAAAAAAGATTTTAAACCGCTAGGCGGTAGCTCTCGTAACTATGTCAATACAAAGACCGGCGAGATTATTAGCCGTTACAAATATGACAAGTTCTACGGCAGCACAAAAGAATTTAAAGGAAATACCCACCTTAAAGCTAAGATCAATAAAGCAGCTAACCCGCAAGCTGCAGCAGCTAGACCTGCACCGGGTCGCAAAGCTCAACCTACAGGAAAGCCTAGATTTTCCCCGCTTAAACCTCTTAAAGATAAGCAGTACCGGCATATTCAAATACCGGTGACATATAAAAATGGTGTCATAGATAGTAGAAAATTAGAGCCACTATATACAGCTGCAGTAGATCGTATTAAGCGCTCACCTTTAGTTTTTGGCTCATCAATTAATATCACATTTGCCCTACATGGTTTATTAGATACTAAAAATATATTTAGATTGCGCGAAAAATTAGATATACCTTCATGGGGAGAGTTTTCTGATGAAATAAATAACTATTATTTAGACCCATTAAATTACAAAGTGTCCGGTGAAAGTTTTGCTGATCTAACAATTTTAACTGTAGATTTTTATATTGTTTTTAAAGGAGTAAAATAAAATGGCTAGACAAACAGCGTATTTTCCTATGAAAAAACAAAAAGAGGATTTACCTGTAACTATTGCTGCATTTGATTTTGAAACAGAGGGGCTAGGTGGCAAGCTGCTCTGTGCGACATGGTACATAGACGGCATGATTGAGCCACAAATTATTCTAGGTGAGCCTGAATATATAGTGCAGGAAATAATCAGAATATTTGAAATAAGCGGTAAAAATATACGTTGGTATGCTCACAACGCTCAATATGACTGGCGATATATTGTAGATGAATTAGTAGATAAATATGAAAAAACAATTCAATTTTTAATGCGATCAGATAATGATGTGTTTGTTATTAAAACACATTTATTTGAGTTAGTGGATAGTTACGCAGTATTTCCTCAAAGCCTAAAGAAAATGTCAGAGTCATTTGACCCTGAATATGGAAAACTAGAGATTGATGATATTACCCAATTTGACCCACAAAATCTGCAGCATCAGGAATACGCAAAGCGAGATGCATTTACCTTAGTGAGATCACTAAAAAATTATGATAAAGCTATCTATCAAATATTTGGTGTGCATATCGCCTACACCGTAGCTAGCACAGCGGTAAAGGCGTGGCGCTCTACGATAAAGACCAATTATTTTAAACCTGACCGGATAGATGAATTTGTGCGCACAGCATATTTTGGTGGGCTAGTAGCTCTTAGCTCAAATAAAACATTTGAGCAGGTCTATACCTATGACATTAATTCAAGTTACCCGTACACCATGCGGGAATTTGGTGTGCCATATGGAACCTATGCGCAAGCCTTTCATGTAGTACCTGATTATCCGGGCGTATATCGGGTGCTAGTGCAAACCCCTGATGATCTCGTTTTCCCCATTTTACCTAAGCGAATTAAAAAAGGAAAATCAGATTACATAGTGTGGGCGCAAGGCGTATTTGAAACTTGCGTGACAAATATTGAATTAGATTTTGCTGTAAAAAATGGTTACAAAATATTGAAGGTTTATGAGGGCGTTATTTGGAAAGAGATTGTGTATCCATTTGGAGATTTTGTAGATTTATGTGAGCGAACCCGCTGGAAGCATAAAGGCACACCATTTGAGCTAGTCGCTAAGCTCATGCAAAATTCTGTCTATGGAAAATTTGGCTCTCGCACAGAGCGCACAGAGCTATTTATTCCTCAAAGTGATGCTGAACATGAAGGGGCATTTCCGTGGGGCAGTAGTGAAAAATTATGGATTAGAGATCAACATATTGAGTCTATTCAGGCGTTACCTCAATGGGCGGTTTTTATCACCGCGCAGGCTAGACTTAATTTGCTAGAAAAAATCTATGAGCTAGGGGTAGAAAATGTTATTTATTGCGATACAGACTCAATTACTACTACTAAAACTATGGATAAAAAGCATATTGGTGATGCCTATGGTAAATTTAAACTTGAAAAAACATGGCGAACATTTAGAGCGATAGCACCAAAAGTTTATGTAGGTGAGCTTGATAATGGAAATATGTTAGGTGCTGTAAAGGGTATCCCTAAGAAAAAACTCACAGCAGCCGATTACATAGAGCTGATGAAGCAGGGAAATATATCTGCTGATCTAAGTATTCTGCCTAGTTTTAAATCCTTTATGAAAGGTAATCGCACAACAAAACAAATGGTGCGCAAATCTACTGATATAGCCAATTCCGCTACATGGAAGCTAATTGGTGATAATATCGCGCCTATTACTCTTAAAGGAGATGATCAATGACTACTGCAGCTTACTTCACCGCAGGGCGCATTAAACCAATTCGCCTTATCTGCCTACACACTATGGAAAGTCAAGAAAAACCTGACACAGCCGTAAACGTTGCTGCATGGTTCTCTAACAAATTGCGCGCACCGAAAGCTAGTGCACATATGTGTGTAGATGGATCTCAGGCAAATGTGAAGCCGGGTGAGAAATATCCTGCTCCTATTGTTCGCGTTGTAGATGATGGTGATACCGCGTGGGCAGCACCGGGTGTAAATGCTGATGGTCTACATATTGAGATGGCGGGAGTAGCAGCGCAAACCGTTAAAAATTGGGCTGATCCATATTCACTCGCTGTAATAGATAATGCTGCTATAGTTTCTGCAATATGGTGTAAAAAGTATGAAATTCCTATAAGACGTTTAACGCTAGATCAGGTAAAAGATGGTGTAAGTAAAGGATTTATAGGTCACGTTGATGCGACAAATGCATTTCCTGATCTCGCTAAAGAATATGGCTCACACACAGACCCCGGCGCTAATTTCCCGTGGACTTATTTTTTACAGTTGGTCACAAAGAAATTAGCCTAAAGTAAAGGAATTAAAAATGTTTTCATGGCTCACACCTCAACATATCCGCACCTATGTACCTGCTCTAGTAGGTAGCGCTCTTGCCTACCTGATCAAGCACGATACTTTCCTAGCTCACAATATTGCTACACTCAATAAAGATTATCCCGGGTGGCGTTTAGTGATTGAAACAGGAATTACGGGAGCTACGATCTCGGTTTATTACACCGCTGCACGTTGGTTAGGTAAGAAAAATCCTAAGCTAGAAAAGCTGCTATTAGGTGCATCAATTCCCGCTCAGGTCTAAGCCTATGGATGGTTATGACCGCGCTGCTAGTTGGCTAGGGGCGCTCTCAGTACCCGTTGTAGCTCTTATTGGTTACATCAAAAGGCGCTCATTACGCTCAAAATTAGAGGATTTAGAAAAAAAGTGGGATAAAAAATTTGAAGATTTAATGCTGGCTATTATTACAAATAAATAGAAAATTGCTACAATTTATGCATGGTAAAAAACTTGCGAGCGAATTACCTAACCTATGGGCGGTTAGGTAATCGCGTATGGAAAAAAGTTTTATGCGGTCAAGATATTATTGATAAAGCAAAAGAAAATGCTAAAGATCGTGGAATAATTTTGCGTGAAAATATTTCAGTCAAATCAGCTGCAGATTTTTTAGCAAATGAGGTATTTGATGATTTCCGTATTGAACCCTTTTACGGAATTTTGAGAGCAGACCCGCTAGAGTTATATGTAGGCTAATATGTGCGCGTGGGTAGCGCATAGTTAATTTTTTGATGGGGTTAGCAAAGTGCTACCCACCTTATATAAGGAGATAAAAATGGCTGATCTAACACCTGATGAAATCCTTGCAGAAAATGCAAGATTGACACGCGAACAATGGGGCACTGAACTTAATGAAGGTTTAGTACCTGCATCAACTATTGCTGATACCTCAGATTTTCCTACAGCTGATACAGCTACACCGGTAACAGCATCTACACCGGGGGCTTAACATGGGTGAGGAAATCAAAATTGAATTGCCCGACTTGGAGCCTGAAACAGAAAATGAAGGTCAAGAGTTAGCGGAAACCGTTATTGCAGATGAGCTAGCAGCTCTCAGGCAAGCAGAAGCAGAGCGCACAGCTGCAGATATTTTGGCTGCAGCAGCTCTTGCACAAGCTGCACATGAATTAGCACAAAGCGCACATGATCGTATTGATGATCATGGACAACAGCACGTAATAGAAAATGTTATTGAAGCTGTGCAGGAACCGGTGCAAGAGGAAGTAATAGAGCCTGAGCCTGAACCTGAGCCTGAGCCTGAACAGATTGAGGATAAAAAACCTAGCCGCGAACATTGGTTTTACAGATGAACGCAAAAGATAAAGTCAAACAAAAAGAATATAGATCAAAATTAAATGATCTTGACCTTGAAGCGCGTGATAAACAAGAAGAACACATGAAAAATTATAGAGAAGGCTACGGCGATAAATCAGAATTAGATGCTGAATTAAAAGCGCTACATTCCGATATTGCTAAAAGAAAAACAGCGTTACACGCCGAATATTATGGCTCAAAGCCACAGGGATCAGTTGAACCTCATTGGTTTTATAGATAATCCATCAAAGAGATAGGGTACAAAATGGTAATGACAGATGATGATAGTGATGCATTTGCACCTATAGATGATAAGCCACCTAAAAGGGGTAGAGGACGACCACCTAAAGTTTTAAATGGTGGAGATAATCCAACACCTAAAGAGGATAAGCCACCGCGCAGACCTAACACACCGCCACCGGTAAAAGGGTGGACACGGGCAGCAGAGGTTGAAAAGATCATCTATAACTATCTCACCGCTATTGCAGCGGGTGTAGCATTTGTTAATGCAGATGATGCGCAGGCTATTTCAGATGGTGCTGCTAGACTCGCTGCAGAGTTAGTTGAGCTAGGTCGGCTAGATCGTAAGTACCGCGGATATTTGGAGTCACTTACAAAGCCGGGCAAATATGGTGGGGTATTGATTGCTACCGGCGCTATTGTTTTACCGATAGCTATAAATCACAATTTGATACCACAATTTAATATTCCTTTTGGAACTCAAGAGGGAAGCTCACCAAAGGAAGGAGAAAACTAACATGGAAAAGAAGCACATCATGTGGATTGTCGCAGCTGTAGTTGTTTATTTTGTTTGGATGAAATCTAAGGCTGCATAATGTCAGAGATTAGCCGGGTATCTTGGGATAATTTCATTACCTCTTTTGATTGGAAGCAAGGCGAGCACGTAGCAGCCATAGCACCAACCGGGGCAGGTAAGACAACTTTATTTAAGCACATTTTGCCTATCAGAAAATACAACATATTTTTTGGTACAAAACCTGATGATAAACTTTATCATCAGATTTTAAAAAGCGGATATGTGCGAAAAGAAAGTTTTGATGAAATTAAACCGTGGGAAAATAATATTCTCTTATGGGTAAAGCAGCGTAAAACGATCTCTGAAACGATTGATGCGCAGCGAGAAGCCTTTAGAGATGCGCTCAACTCAATAGTCATACAAAAAGGCTGGACTGTATGGATTGATGAAGCTAAATATTTATCTCAGATGCTAGGGCTAAAAGAGGAATTGACCTATTGCGTTGAACAGCTTAGGTCTATTGACTCAACTGTCATTTGTGGCGCACAGCGCCCGGCATTTTTACCGCCATCAGTATTAGCTGGCTCTACTCACGTATTTCTGTGGAAAACTACAGATAGACGTGATCAGGAGAAATTAAGCGATATTGGTGGTATAGATGCTAGTATTGTGCGTAATGAGGCAAAAAGTTTGGGAAAGCACGAATTTATATACATTAAATCGCGCGGTACTACCTCACACATGACTATATCTCAAACACCTAAATAGATAAGGAAAGAAAAAATGCACCTTCATATCTCAGGTATTGATGGGGTTATTACCGCGCTCTATGTTATTGCCATTTTAGGGGCGCTTAACCTCTTAGCTACAAAATATAAAGACAGCAATACCCTTGCTGCTAGTTACGCAAACCTATTTGGTTTAAACTAAGAAATAAGGAGAAAAAATAATGTCTGTAATTCCAACAGCCAATGCGAACTCACGCCCGGCTATTCCAACATCAGGAAATAAAGCACCTGCACAGGTTATTCCATTTACACGCGCTAGCCGTAAAAAGTCACGCCTAGTTTTGCAGACTGCTGCAGTCACTCTTAATACAACTGTGCAAGCTATTCCTGCACTACAAATTCCTGCCGGCGGTTTCCTCAAGCGCCTTAAGCTCTCAGTAGTAGGTACTACAGCAGGTAACTCTGCTACAGTCGCATTTCAGGCTGATGCACCTTTCAACCTTTTGCAACAGATCAGCTTGCTCTCACCTAATGGTGATACCCTTATCAACGTAATTGATGGTTTCACTCTCTATGTGATCAACAAATACGGTGCTATTGGTACAGGAAAATTTGATCCACTAGCTAACCCTGGCTATTCAGCCGTTACCGGTGCAGGTGCCACAGGTGGCTCATTTGCTTATGAAGCTCATATTCCTATTGAAACAGATAGCCGTGATGCCTTCACAGCGTTGCAAAACATGGCTGCAAATCAGTCATACCTCTTGCAATTCTCACTTAACACTCTCGCGCTGGTTTATTCCACAGCACCAACTGCAGCACCATCAGTAGTAATTACTATTGTTATGGAATATTGGGCTGCACCTGCACCAACAAATGCAGATGGTGTAATGCAAGCATCTTTCCCGGTAGGTAATGGTTCAGTATCTCTCTTGCAGGTACAGACCCCGGCTATCGTTGCTGGTTCACAGCAAAATATTCAGCTGGTCAATGTGGGTAACGTAATCCGCGCAGTATTTTTGATCTTGCGCAACTCATCAGCTGTGCGAGATGAAACTGACTGGCCAACTGTATCTAACTGGTATCTCAACAATGACCCTCTCTATTACAAGACCAAATCACAATGGCGTAATGAGATGGCGCAGCAATACGGATATTTCGCCGGTGTGACTTCAACACCAACCCTTAACGCTCTTGATAACGGTGTATTTGTTCTCACCGATTTCATAAACGATGGTGGAACAGGTGACTATGTGGTTCAAGGTGGCTCAAACCGCGATCTCTTCCTGGTTACAGAGTCATCAACTGCATTTAACTATGAAGCTGTTTCATGGGGCGCATCTGCATCAACTCTATTTGTGGTTGAGCACGTTATCCGACCTATCTCAGCTGCAGCGCTCTATGCACCTCAATTTAGCTAAGGGGAAAAACTAAATGGCTACAGATCAAAGTTCATCTAATACATATGGTGGGCGCTCAGTAACAGATCAAGATATTTTAGAACTGACAGGTAAAGGTAATGAAAGTGCTTATCCAAAAGCACCTCATACCATTATGATTATTGTCGGCGCTCTAGCTATTTTGTGGATACTTGGCGCTGTAACCTTCAAGGGTATTAGGCAATAAGATGAAATCAAACGCTCTTATCATGTGGGTGCTAGGTGGGTTAGGTGGGCTGCTGGTTTATGCAGCTTACAAAAATCAATCACCGGTAAAGCTGCTAGAGAGCGTACTTACAACTACAGCTGTGCCGGGGGCTAAAAAATGAATACATCTCAAGCTCTCGTAGTCGCAGCTGTAGTAGTAGGAACTACAGAAGCTAAAACGATTAAATCAGGTCATGCACCGGCATTTCGCCCGGTGCTAGGCGGTTTTATGTTAGGGCTATTTCTTATCGCTCTAAGTGTAGCTAATGATCATATTGCTAATCTTTTTGGTGTTCTCATAGTTGTATCAGCAATTTTATTAAATGGTATTCCAATCCTCACTAAGTAAGGAGAAAAAAATGGGCGATAAAGTCGTTAATATTTTCGGCACTATTGTAGTGCTCGCTATTGTCACTACTATCTTGCTACCGGGTCGTCAGACACCGGGAGTAATTACAGCTGGTGGCAATGCATTTAGCAATGCTATCAAAGCTGCAATGGGTCGCTAATATGTTAGCGCAAGGTGAAGCAATAGCAATGCCTGATGGTATTGCATCTATCTCACGCGGTTTTGCTACGCAAACACCGATCAGAGAGCTGCATCCTCAAGTACCCACTGATTACTTTACAAATCTCAATCCTGCACCGGGTTCA
>Ga0164297_10005251_pt1 | contig 11196 bp, 7 predicted proteins | sample GEODES058metaG_FD_113539 | JGI IMG/M metagenome (GOLD analysis project Ga0164297, IMG submission 113539) | Dystrophic lake water microbial communities from Trout Bog Lake, Wisconsin, USA - GEODES058 metaG | ecosystem: Environmental > Aquatic > Freshwater > Lake | place: USA: Trout Bog Lake...
AACTGGATCAATAGCAACAATGGTTGTTGACTGTAATGTTTTTATTATATTAGTTGTTTTACCTGCGCGAATACTAATGGTTGAACGAGCAACCATAGTGTCAATGCCATTCTTATTGGCAAAACAAACAACACCAATAGTGAACAAGGCATATTCAGCACTGGCTCCAGATCTTATTCTCGTATAACTTTGAGTTTGTGTAAATGTGCTGGTTAAACTACTAGAATAACCAGTGGTCTTTGTACCAATGGCAGACTGTGTTGTGGAGGCTTGTAAAGTCTTGGCAATGTTAACAGTCTTAACAGCAACAATGGCTATTGAACTGGTGACAGCAAATGCCACATTAACATTACGAACGCGACTAGTTGTTTCAGTTAATGTGCTGGCTGAATATAGATTAACTTGATCATTCTTTGTAGCACGACAAGTAAATGTAGTTGAGAATTGATCAGTTAATGCCGCAGAGAACTGAACAATTTTGTAATCTCTAGCTGTTAAGGTACTTGTACTGGTTAAGCTAACTGGTGTGCTTCTTGTTCTGCTGGTGGTTTCAGTTAATGAACTTGTACTGGTTAAGCTAACTGGTGTGCTTCTTGTTCTGCTGGTGGTTTCAGTTAATGAACTGGTACTGAATAAATGTATCTCATCATTCTTTGTGGCGCGACAAGTAATGGTTGTATTAAACTGATCAGATAGTGTGACATTGAAATGAACAATTTTGTAATCAACAGCAGTTAAGGCACTTGTACTGGACAAATTGGCACTGACATTACGAAGTCTAATTTGATCTTCAGTTAATGTTGAACTACTAGATAAATTGGCAGTGACAGATTCAATTTTGTAATCAATAGCCGTTAATGTTGAACTAACAGTTAATGCTATTGTGGTTGAACGGAATCTATCGCCACTTGTGGAAATAGCAGTTGAGACATTTAGATTTACCTCATCATTCTTTGTGGCTGTACATACAAGAACAGTTAAGAATTGATCGGTTAAATTAGCTGATACTGATTGTAATCGACCAACTGTGACAGTAATAGTGGATTGACTAGATAATTCAGCATCAGCATTAATAATTGCTTTGAAACTAATCGCATCGATAGTTATGCTAGATGTGCTAGATAAGTTAGCGGAGAATCCAATTAAATGATCTTCGTGAACAGTTTGATTGAATGTACTAGATAATTCACTATCAGCATTTCTTATTCTTGTCTGCGTTTCAGTCAATGAAAAAGCCGCTGATGTCGCGGCTTGATATGAACGAATACGATAATCAACCGCAGTTAAACTAGCTGTGCTGGCCTGTGCGCTGGAATATAATCTTGATCTTGAACCTGTGGCCACAATGCTAGTTGTGGTACTTAATGCTGTGTTGACTGTTCTAATACGGCTAACAGCAATGGCAATTGAGCCTGTGCTGAATGCGTATAATATTATTTCTCTAGTTTCTTGGCCATACGCCGATTGTGTAAATGAGCTGGTCAAACTAGCACTATCATTTCTTGTTCTACTTGGTGTGGTAACCGTGCTACTGGTTGTAGTCATGGCCACCGATGCTGTACGAATTCTTGTGGTAGTTTCAGTAACTGTACTGGTACTGGCAACACTAGCGGCCGCATCAGCCGTGTAGACAAAATAGTCTAGGCTGGGTGTGTAGTAGCCATCAACGAAATAATATAAATCTTGTGTTGCCATTACAGTTCCTTAAATGATAGTCATAGTAAAAGATTCTAAAACATTAGTTCCATAATCGGATTGACTAATTGTTGAATCACTAAATGTTACCGCACTTGATGTTGATTCAAATGTCTTAACAGCGGTATTACCACTATCTATTTCTCTTGTGGATGGAATGGTACTTCCTTTAGTTGTTAATACATTGCTTCCTGAATAAAAAGCAAATCCTATATATGGTCCAGTTAAACTGGACATTGATAATGTCTGATTGGTTGGAGCACTATCAGTAGCCTGAGCTGTAGGGGTACTGATAGTAATTTGATTTATTGAAGCATTTGGACGATAGACTAATAATAGTATATTTTGAGCACCAGTGCCAGTCATACCAGTTAAGGTCGTACCGCTTTCTGTACCTGTGGCTATTTTATAAAAAGGTTGTTCTCTTACAGCTAAGGTGGCATTAAAAGATGCGCCGCTACCGATGCCGGTAAATCCAGTTGGTGTAACAGAGGTAGGAGTAAAGCTGTTGGTACTTCTTGCGTAATTGAACAATACAATTATATCACCGGCTTGTACTGTTGGACATACTATACTAGTTGTTGTGCTTGTAGCACTGGTTACAAAAGAAATTGATGTTACTCCTACAAATGGATATGCCACAACAACTCCTCCTGCTTTGCCAGCGGCGCCAAAACCACCACCACTTCCACCACTTCCACCACTACCTAATATTGAAGAACTTGAACCAGTTGAATTGGGTCCGCCATTTGCGTATGTTGTTCCGTAAAAACTAATTCCTGGTGTTGGTATAGTTGCTGACGATCCTGTATTACCTACACTGGCATTAGTACCTCCAGCACCAGCGGCCGCTGGACTACTAGATGCGGCTCCGCCGGCATAGGTTCCTGTTCCTGCTGTACCACTATAAAAAGAGCCGGGATTTTGATATGCGGCTCCACCTCCACCAGCGGCTCCACCATTACCGCCAGCAATAATTGATCCTGTTGTACTAGTAGCAGTTCCACCTCCTCCTCCTCCTACCGCAGTTTGACCAAATGCTGTTGTTGAATTTCCTGTTCCACCGGCGGCATTAACTGTTGATCCATTTGCTCCACTACCGCCTGTTCCATATGTAAATGTATAAGTTTGCGGTGTTAAATTATAATTAGTTAATTGAATAACTTGACCGCCACCGCCACCGCCGCCACCGCCAGCGGTAGCCGAAATACCAGAACCACCGCCACCGCCACCGCCAGCAATCAAAATATTTGCTGTTCCACCTGTAGTAACAACAAATGTTCCACCTGAAAGCGTATGAATCTTATATGTATTACCACCGGTACGATAATAAGTTATAGTTCCGCCAGTAGCAGTAATAGTTCCGCCAGTAGATAACAATCTACTGATAGTATTGAGTTTGAACGCACCAATTGGCATTATGCGAATCCTGTTGATAAACTGGCCCAATAAGTTGAACCATCATAAAACACAGTCATAATATCAACAGCACTGGCTGTAGTTGATAATGTTTTTGTGGCACCAGCAAACTTCATAGTTGATGTTAGTGTATATGGACCACCTGAGGCTGGTTGAGTAACAATCAAGGTCAAACTTTGTCCAGCAACTGGATTAGAGAAAGCACTGAATGTTATTGAACCAGTCAGGGTAATCTTTTGTGTAGTTCCATTGGCACAATCTGGAGTAATTGTACCTGTTGTTGTACCACCAGTATAGACCGCTTCGTTATAATAACCAGTTGTGGTTAAATTGGTAAATTTACCTGTACTTGCTGTTGTGGCACCTACAGTTCCGTTAATATTAATTGAAGCAGTACCAGTCAAATTGGTAACTGTACCACTTGAAGGAGTACCTAATGCGCCACCTACAGCTACATAATCTGTACCTGCTGTGGCACTACTAACAACACCACTTGCGGCCTTTAATAGGCCACTTAAACTAGTAGCCAATGTGGTTGTACCTGTTGCGGTCAATGCTGTAAATGTACCTGCCGCGGCTGTTGTGCCACCAATAGCACCAGGACTTGCCGGGTTAAATTGTGTAATGGTTGTACCAGCTGTTACACGACCATATGTGTCTACAGTAACCGATTGATATGTGCCTGCGGTTGCTATACCACTTGTAAGATTAACTGTTGGAATAGCACTGGTACCAGCTACTGTTAATGTGGTACTGGTTATGCTGGTCACTGTGCCGCCAGGATTTGATGAATTAACGGTTACAGCACCAGTTGAGGCATTTACTGACAAGGTAATATTTGTACCAGCAGTGAATGTTACTGTGTCATTGAGACTGAATGCGTGACTGTTAGTGCCATCTGTAAATGTCAAGGTGGCATTTTGTAAATTTGTAAAATTGCTGTCACCTTCAGTCCAAGTTAGGGCACTACCTTTACTTACTCTTGTGACGATTACCGGTTTTGTCATTGTGACTTGCTCCACTTATAATTGTTTTCTACAATACTCTAGGAGTCCAAGTCTAGAATACTGGTGTACTCAGCCTGAAAGGGGCATGGCCCCTAACAGGTGTTGGCTTAAAAGATTAAGCTAGGGCTACAGTCAAGTTGCCACTAGTGATTTGGAATGTATCACCAGTATCAATCTGTTTAGCAGTTGTAACAGCACCAAAGAACAATACATTACCTGATGTACTTGCGTCCATAACGGCCACATGAGTGATTGAACCAAAGCTAGCTGTTGCTGTTGGGAATGTAACAGTTGCGTTGGTAGCACTAGTTGTTACGGCTGTTAGACCACTACCAGTTGTGCTAGCGGCAGCGAATGTTACAGCTTGACGAGCATAGGCTGTACCTGAAGTTGAAACTTCATCTGTTAATGTTCCATTTTGTAGGTTAGCTAATGCGTTACCTGATGTGTTGTTAAACAAAGCCACATAGCGTGTGCTTGGTGCTGTATAACTTGTTGATGTTAGTACATGGTTTAGTACTTTTGCTTCTAAATAACTTGATGCGGCTGACATAAAAATTCTCCTTAAGGGTATGTAAATTAATTGTGGATCTCGCGAATCACATTAGTATTTAGTGGAAACACAAAAAAACCCTGAAAAACCCTAGAAATCTATCAAAAAAGTTTGAGTTCATTAAATATAGAATGGAAAATAAACAAGTAATTGAATTTGTAGAAAATGTGGCCAAGATCAAACGGGACAGTAATCCCACAGCTGGATTTGAATTGGTTAAATTAAAAGATAGAATAACAGAATGTGAATTGGGTTGCGGTGAATCGGTTAAGAATCAAGTAATTGAACGACGATTGGTATTCACACCTAAAATACATTGGCGTACTCATTGTAAGAATTGTCATAAATTTTTACATCCAGATGGAGTAACATTAGTCAGTGGAGCACACAAAATTCAGTCTATTTCACTAGCATATTTCAACGACCAGAATAAATAAGTGTGTTAGGGAGAAATGTATCTTCCCGTTTGATACATGTTCTGATGCCGTCCTGTCATGCGGTAATTCTCTAAGGCTACAGCCATTGCCTTATTTCTCTAAGTATTCTCCCTAACATCTTTATACCTGAATGGAAATCGCCCACCACAAGTGGGCTTTTTCTTTACCACTTGTTATCTGGACATTTGGCTAAAGGTATAAATGTTTTCAAAGTCATAACACATCCGCACATTCGACACCGATCGGTATTGATATCAAATTGAGAACAGGCTAGACAAATCTCAAAGCGTTCTTTGGCTTGAGGATTTGAGGCTAATTTTTTAAGAAATTCGGTTAATTTATTAATCATATTCCATAAACAACAACAACAGCATTGCTATTACCAGAAAACACTGATGTTACGGCAATTACATTACTATTTGTTATTAATTGATATCCAAAATCTGGCCATTTTATTTCATTGCGATATGGCCCAACCATTGGTACAGTATAAGTAGTAACTAATGTTCTTTGTATTAAATCATATATCATAAAATAAGGATTTGAACCAAATTGATCTACAGATCCACACACTAAATAATTTCCTGATATAGATACTGTTGATCCAAAAAATGAATCCGTGGAAGATAACGGATATATTGAAAATGCGTAACTGTTATCACTTTTATTACGAATTTCAATATATCCACTTGGATAAGGGTTTGGATAATTATCATGAATATTGTATCCAGATGGAGAAATACCAATTGCCAAATATTGATCATTTTGAGCTAATTGACTACCATATACTAACCAATTGCCTGTAGCAGGATAAGTTTTAGATTCAGATAATAATAATTGTTGAAGATTATAAAGGTCTGAAGAATTAATTGTTATTGAACTATCAATATTTCCAGTGCTGACATTTATTTTATAAACAGGAGTTGATGATAATTCGTTATTAGACGAATAATTCTGAGTTGCGGAACTAGCATATAGATAATTTTCATCTGCTGTCATAGTATTTCCTGAAACATTAACATTCCATCGTTGATTTCCTGTAGATATATCATAGGCAAAAATAGTACCAGAACCCGCATATCCATCTCCACTTAAAAATACACTTGTTGAATTTATTGCTAATCTATTATGATTACCTATAGAAAATGGATTACCAAAAGAATCATATCCATTATTTAATTTTCTTAAAAAATTACCATTAGTTGAATCAAATATTTGACAATCATAAGCACCTAAAATTACCAAATAAGAATCATTGACAGCTATTTCTCCTCCATAATATGTATTTCCGGTGCCATTAGGAATAACTGTAAAATCTAATGATCCATCAGATAATTTATAAGCAAAAATTGCTCCAGCATAATATCCGGAATTATTTGAATTCGGATATCTTGATGCTCCAACAAATAAATGTGTGGAATTTAATGCTGTTGCCGAATAAGGAAGGTAATTTCCATAATTATAATTATTAAAACCACCAATATCCCCAGAGATTCCAAATAAATAATTTCCACTATCGGTTACAGTGATTTCATGATAACTATTTTCTACTAATGTTGTTCCAGGAGCGGTAATTTTATATAATTCTGGTACAAATCCAAATGCTTTACAATTTACTGTTGTAACAGATGATATTGTTAAAGATATAGATACTTGTTTAATTACATTAATAGATACTGTAAATGAAGATATTACAAATAACTCTTCGGTTCTGGTACCGATACAGAATATAGTGCTTACACTTAATAAATTAGCTGTTAATAATTGAGTTTTATTAATATTAATATTAATTGAACTTAATGAATTTAATGTAAGAATAATACCTTTGAATTGAGTAGGAATTAAATTAAATGTAACTGTTGAAAAGATTTCAGTAAACGGTTCAATTTTAACCTTATATGGTATTGCTGTAATATTCGTTGTACTAGATAAATGATTATTAATAGAACTATAAAATTTACCAACTGTCGAATGAATAGTAGAAACAGAATTCAATCTTACAGGAGTTGAGAAATTGCTTCGTTTGACAGCATTTGGTATTATGGTAGAAGATGTTACAAAATGTCCAATAGCCGAACTTCTTTTAACACCAATTAAAGCAGATACTATGCTTGAAGATACTTCATATACAATAAGATCTCTAAATGTTGGTTCACCGGCAGTAGTAAATCTAAATGCGGTAGTATTAGGCAATCCAGACCAAACAAATCCATCATAATCTTGTAAACAATTTGGATCAGCTAACAAATAATAAGTTGTTCCAGGCAATAATACATTACGAGTATCTAAGATAATTTTACCATGTGAATATCTTATTTCTGTATCAGCATGGTATTGTCTAATTAAAGTAGGTGCTGTTGGTCCAATTTGAAATAGGTAAAAACTTCCTGTTGTTCCAAATACATGTCGTTGGAAATCCAATGTGATATTATCATTGTTTGCTGTTGCTGAATCTCCAGGTACAGGATCGCTGGCCAAAATACTAGGCGTTGGATTAGTCGTATAGGTAATTGTAGTTAATGGACTACCTTGATTAAAATTATCTAATACAAAACTATCATTTACCTGAAATGTATAAGTGGTATTAGGGATCCAACTAATTTTAAGTGAATTTAAGAATACAGGAATAATATATTGACTAGAAATACAAGTTAATTGACTTATGGATAACAAGTATGGTTGATTATAAAAATTACTAGGAATTAAAAATTGTTCATTATCAACACTATTTGGATTTCCATTTGAATCTGTACTGGCAATAGGTGTTATATATCCTTGTATGGTTTGATTAGTAAGTTTACTTAAATTACAAATCAGACTAGTAGAACTAGTTACTGGACATTTGAAAACATAATAGGTCATACAGCTCTTGCTCCTAATGTCGATTGACTAGAAATAGCAATAGAAATATTTCTAATTCTATAAATTATATCATATTCCATTGTTGTAGTACTGGTTAAACTAGTTGAATCTAACCGTGTTCTACTGTTAATGGTATTTGCCACTACGGTAAACATACTAGGTTTTGAATTATTATTTTGTAATTGTATCAATCCAGAATCGATTAATAACGAATTTGGTTTACAATAAAAAATAATTAATCCCTGATTGCCAACAATATTTTGTAGATAAAGATAATCTTGTACAGGTGTTCTTGAAAAGGCAGGACATCTTGCTAATCCTTGAACTGGTTTGGTAATTTCAATTATCCATGGACTTGTAGCCGAATATGTTGTTTCATTATTGTTTATAGTATTAGGTAATTGACTTAATGAAATTTCAGGATCGGTTGCTAAAATAGTTTTAACTAAATTATTATTATTATCATAGATATTGATTGATCCGGACGAATTTATTCTAATCTGTCTATCCGAACTTAGGCTAAAACCAAAATTATTAATACTTGGAGTTAACGGACTATTCAGTACCGGATCGTAATTAACTGGGTTATACACTAAATTGAGTGCCATTATCTACCGTCCATGTTGATGTTGTTGAATCTGTTATTGCGGCATTACCACTGGTATTACAAGTATTTTTAATACAATTTGCTGTCATGTTAATATAATAAGTGGTGCCTTTACTAAAATCATAAGTTGGATTTAACCAAAGTGTATCACCACTTATCCAAAACAAACTTCCTATTTTATTATTAGCAAATGTTTGGCTAATATCAAATGTTTGAAATGTTAATCCAGAACTACTTTTAATAGTTATTGTTCCGCTTGAACCGAACATTATAGATTGATTAAATTTAAGTCCAATATTTGATTCTATATCTACTTTTTTATTATCTGGACTAATTTTGTCTTGTCCAGTATATGTGCCATTAGGCAATATAGGTGGATTAATAGCGTAATAAGAATACAAATATGTTTCAGTTTTTACATAATTAATCGGTGGGCATGTAACTACAGGCGGTGTTACTGGTGGAGGAACAGGAGGAACAGGATCTTGAGGATCCGCAGTATGAAAATCCCAAGCTGTTGGACTAGTAATAGCTGGATTTATACAAGTGCCATCGGTAACTAAATTAGCATCCACTATAATGTAATAATCTACTAATTTAGGTATTGTACCAAATGCTAAATTAACTTGATTGTTTGTAACTGTGGCAGATACACTTTTTACTAATATACCATTAGATTTATAAAGATATGCTTTACCTGATCCTGGACTTAATGCCGCTCCAGATGGACTAGCATAGGCAATCCAATAATTACCATCATTTAATATTCTATCACTGGGAGAATTTAATACAGGAGAATCTGTATTGGTAGAAAGTGGAGTAGGATATTGAGACTGTACAGTCAAATAACAAGTACTTGACCCACCACCAGACCCACCACCAGACCCATTATCATTATCTGCCATTGGAACCCATTTGGCTCCATTCCAAGTTAATACATCATTGGTTTGAGGAGCAACACTGGTTGTATCACAATCAGTTAAACCACTTAAGGCTAGAGTACTAGTATCTTTACCTATACTGGCTTTAATACCATCTATGGTATTTTGATTTACAAGACCTGTACTGGCCAAAGCATCTAAAGCACTTGAACCTAATCCGGCCCAATCAATTTTACTAGCAACATACGCACCAATAAGTCCTAATCCAAGACCTTCAAGACCAGTTAATCCACTACCGCTGGAATTAGTTATAGGAGTTGTTGCTGGCAATACATCCGGAGCTTGTGTATAGGTAAAAGCAAATCCTGTACTAGCCGCACTAAATTGACTTGTGCCTTGTACATTACCAGCACGAATTTTCCAATACCAAGTGGCTGTTAATAATTCAATACTTTTGAATGAAGTAGTTGATCCTGTGGCAAATGGTCCACTATTAAGACTACGAGTAGAACCTTGGAATGTATAATTGGTACCATCACTTGATGCCCAGAATTCCATGTCAGTAACAACACCACTAGGTATGGTGGCGGTAACAGTCATGCTGGGTTGACTACTAACTGTGCTTCCTACCACTGTGGGCGCATTGGGGGTTTGAATAGCGGCCAAGTTAGGATTTGAACTAGTTCCTAACAATGGAGTAAATTGATCTATTGTATCTACAGTATAAACATCTGGATTGTAACTGAGTCCAGTAACCGCAATGGTCAATTCACCTTTGTCATCTTCAGATTTGATTAATTTGATAACACGAAATTGTCTATTGGTAAAACCATAGGTGCTGTTTGTAAGACCAAATACATCACCTACTTGTAAATTGTAACTGGAAAAATCTGTTTTGAATTCAACAGCTAGATCTTCTCTACTTTGGCGTAACATGATATTACCAATAATAGCCGCTTGAACTTGATTGTTAATTAGATCATGTTGTAATTTAAGAACATTGATAGGCTCATTGTAATCCAAATCTTGACTAGGTAAATCAATACGAATGTAATTGTTTTGATCTCTATAATAAGCATAAGGAAATTGTATTTCAACGGCATTGTAGTAACTGTCCAAAGCAGTACCTGTGGCACTGATTTGTCCTATGATATTGTGATCACCGAAACTAAATGTTTGACTAACAACCTGTTGAATTAACACACTCCATTTACCAGTAGACACATCGTAGGTAATATAACTACCGGCTGTGGCAGCTATCTTGTCCATATTATCTAAAACTTTATTACTAGTGTCTATCAGACCATTAATAGCATATCGTTGTTGTGCTGTATATGCGCCATAAGTTACTGATTGGCTACTATAGGTATTCAATGCGGCAATGCCTGTGGTATTGATTAAACTGGGATCAATACCCGCACCATAAAGATCATTGACCATGTAATCATACAATACATCACCTGGCAAATTCATGGTATTGACCACATGAAATTTCAAATTGGGGATTGTGTGTTGACCTTTGTTTTGATCATAATTTAATTTGACAATGGCAAAGATTAAGTTTTCTGCCATATAGGTATTGCTCCATCCAGGCATAATGCTATAGGCCGCTGGAGGAACTGTGCCACTAATAGCTGTGGTTGTACCAGGAGTTACTGGCAACATAGGACTACTACTATTGCCTTGATACAAATAGATACCTATTAGACCGCTGGGATTGGTATCTTGTACTCCA
>Ga0164297_10005252_pt1 | contig 11194 bp, 12 predicted proteins | sample GEODES058metaG_FD_113539 | JGI IMG/M metagenome (GOLD analysis project Ga0164297, IMG submission 113539) | Dystrophic lake water microbial communities from Trout Bog Lake, Wisconsin, USA - GEODES058 metaG | ecosystem: Environmental > Aquatic > Freshwater > Lake | place: USA: Trout Bog Lake...
CGTCTTCTCGCCGATCTCAGCAAACAACCCCTTCGTCACATTGAGTTAGTTGCGGGCTCAAAATCTCGCATTAAGACATTTCATATTCATGGTGATGCCGAGGTGATCATAGCGCAACTCACCTCTCACCTGACATTAAAAGATAAGTGACGCTGATTATATTCAATCGTTAACACGATCCTATAATCGCAAGTTCATAGCAAAGAGTGCTGCATCACAGTGATGTACACCATTTGCGATAACCATCGCGGCGTAATTCACACGCAGGGCAAGTTCCGCAGCCATAACCCCATTTATGCAAATTCTGGCGGTTGCCGAGATAACATGTATGTGTGTCATGGCGAATGAGATCAACCAAGGGCTGCCCGCCCACATCATAAGCCATCTGCCATGTCTGGGCTTTATCGATCCACATCAGGGGCGTGTGGATGACAAATCGACGCTCCATACCCAAATTCAACGCTAATTGCATGGCTTTCATCGTATCATCACGGCAATCAGGATAGCCGGAAAAATCGGTTTCACAGACACCCGTGATAATATGTTTAAGGCCTCGCCGATAAGCAACAGCAGCAGCAAAAGTCAAAAAAATCAAATTTCGGCCTGGCACAAAACTATTGGGCAAACCTTCCTGCCCCATAGCAAATTCAACATCACGTGTCAGACTGGTATTTGACACTTCACCCAAAGAGGCAAGATCAATTAAATGATCATCTGCAAGCCGCGGTGCCCATTCAGGCATCACATCTTTAATATGTGAAAAAATAGAGGACCGCACATCAAGCTCAACCCGATGGCGTTGGCCATAATCAAAGCCAATGGTTTCAACATGCGCAAAACGCTGAAGCGCCCATGCAAGACAGGTTGTTGAATCCTGCCCGCCTGAAAAGAGCACCAGCGCTCCATCATTCATCATTGCCGCCAAGAGGTCAGCCTTGTAATTTAGGCATTGTGCAGGCGATACCTTGTTCGGTCAGATAAGTTGCAAGCTCACCTGATTGAAACATTTCGCGCACAATATCGCAGCCGCCAACAAACTCACCTTTAACATAAAGCTGAGGAATAGTTGGCCAATTGGCATAGACCTTAATGCCTTCGCGTAGCTCTTCATTCTCGAGGACATTAATGCCTTTAAATGACACGCCCATATAATCCAAAATCTGTGTGACTTGGCCTGAAAAACCGCACATAGGAAATTGCGGTGTCCCTTTCATGAACAAGACCACATCTTGTGACGTGATTTCATTTTTAATTTCGTCTTGAATGCTCGCCATGATCTGTGCTCCTCATAAAGCGCATGGACTATAAATTATGATTGTGGTGGCGCCATAGTCTGCAACGCCAACGCATGCAAAGCCCCGCCCATTTGTCCCTGTAAAGCGGCATAGACAAGCTGATGTTGCTGAACGCGCGTTTTGCCACGAAAAGCCTCGGATATGACAGTGGCAGAATAATGATCGCCATCACCTGCCAAATCCTTAATTTCGATTTGCGCATCCGGCAATGCTGATTTAATCAGCTTCTCAATGTCACGCGCTTCCATTGCCATAGCAACCTCTTATGTCTCAACAGTGGTTTGACCCATATAATGAGGTAACCACTCCTCATGGGCACGAGCCAATATATCAAGATTAAGTGGTGCGTCAGAGCCTAATTGCAAGCTCGTTCCACCGACAACCCCAATTTGAGCAGCGGCTACCCCCGCTTTTGCGGCCTCAGCTAAAATCAATGCGGCCTCTTGCGCTGAGACGGAGAGCACATAGCGCGCCTGATCTTCGCCAAAGAACCATGCATGCGCCGGCAGAGTGGAGGAAGCCTCTATCTGCGCGCCAATCCCTGAGGCCAAAGCCATTTCAGCAACTGCAATGGCCAAACCACCATCAGAAATATCATGAACTGAGCTGACGCGCTTGGAACGAATAAGCCCGCGCACAAAATCACCATTTTTACGCTCAACAGCAAGATCAACGGGCGGTGGCGCACCTTCTTCACGACCATGAAGCGTTGCAAGATAGGCGGATTGACCAAGCCATCCCTTCGTCTCACCAATCAAAATAATAACATCACCTGACTGATGAAACGCAACGCGCGCTGTAACATTCACATCATCAATCAACCCAACGCCACCAATGGAAGGCGTTGGTAAAATGCCGCGTCCCTGTGTTTCATTATAAAGCGAGACATTGCCTGACACGATGGGGAAATCGAGCGCTCGTGCAGCTTCGCCAATGCCTTGAACACAGCCAACAAATTGACCCATAGCTTCTGGCTTTTCAGGATTACCAAAATTGAGGTTGTCTGTAAGAGCGAGAGGCAAAGCACCCGTGGCTGTTAAATTACGCCATGTCTCGGCAACGGCTTGTTTGCCGCCCTCAAATGGGTCGGCCTCACAATAACGCTGTGTCACATCAGTGCAAAGCGCCAAGCCTTTTGGCCCATCACCAATACGCACAACAGCCGCATCACCACCGGGTTGCTGCACGCTATTGCCTAAGATGAGATGGTCATATTGTTCCCACACCCAACGCTTAGATGAAAGATCTGGCGAACCAATCAATGTTAGAAGCGCTTGTGAGAGTGAAAGAGGCGCTGGCACATGTGCAGCCTCAACAACAGGCTTCTTGGATGTTGGCACGTGAGGGCGATCATAAAGCGGGGCTTCATCGCCTAATTCCTTGATTGGCAAATCAGCCTTGATTTCACCTTTATGTTTGACAACAAAACGCAGGGTATCGGTTGTCTTGCCCACAATCGCAAAATCCAAACCCCATTTGCGAAACACATCTTCTGCTTCTTTTTCACGCGCGGGATCAAGCACCATGAGCATGCGCTCTTGGCTTTCGGACAACATCATTTCATAAGCGCTCATACCCTCTTCACGGCAGGGCACAGCATCAAGATCAAGCTCAATACCAAGATTGCCTTTAGCGCCCATCTCAACCGCTGATGATGTCAAACCCGCAGCGCCCATATCCTGAATTGCGATCACGCAGCCTTTTTGCATGATCTCTAAACAGGCTTCGAGCAATAATTTCTCCGAAAAAGGATCGCCCACTTGCACTGTCGGACGCTTTTCCTCGGCATCTGCTTCAAAAGCAGCTGATGCCATTGTCGCACCATGAATGCCATCGCGCCCTGTTTTTGAGCCGAGATAAACAATGGGCCGCCCCACACCTGAGGCTTTCGCATAAAAAATCTCATCGGTCTTCGCCAGACCGACAGCCATAGCATTAACCAAAATATTGCCGTCATAACGCGTATGAAAATTAACGGAACCGCCAACTGTCGGAACACCAAAACTATTGCCATAGCCTGCTATGCCCGCCACAACGCCGCTCACCAAATGGCGTGTTTTGACATGATCGGGAGAGCCAAAGCGCAATAGATTTAGACATGCAATGGGGCGGGCGCCCATTGTAAACACATCGCGCAAAATACCACCCACGCCTGTACCTGCACCTTGATAAGGTTCAATGAAGGAAGGATGGTTATGACTTTCCATTTTGAAAACACAGGCCTGCCCATCACCAATATCAATCACACCAGCATTTTCACCAGGCCCTTGAATGACCCATGGCGCTTTGGTGGGCAGTGTTTTGAGATGCAAGCGCGAAGATTTATATGAGCAATGCTCATTCCACATTGCCGAGAAAATACCAAGCTCCGTGAACGTCGGCACACGGCCAATCAGTTTCAGGATTCGCTGATATTCATCAGGCTTCAAACCATGTTCGGCAACAAGGGCGGGTGTAATGTCAGGCTCTGAGCGGACCAAAACGCAAATCCCTATTTCTATCAACCATGATCAACACATAAATGTGCTGTGTTTAAGCGCTAAGAGCGGTTAACCCCGCAAACATGGCGCGACCATCAATGCCGCCGACAAGCGGATCAATCAAATTTTCTGGATGTGGCATCATGCCCAATACATTATATTTTTCTGAATAAATGCCAGCAATATCATGCATTGAACCATTCGGATTGGCATCACCACCCACATGACCTCGCACATCACAATAACGAAACGCCACGCGGCCATCGCCTTCCAAGCGCTTTAAGGTCTCATCATCCGCGACATAATTACCCTCACCATGAGCAATCGCCACTTTGATGATTTGATGTGGCTGATAGGCGCGGGTGAATAGGCTCTTTGTATGCTCGACGCGCAAATGCTGCATTTTGCAAATAAACCGCAAGTCGCGATTGCGCATGAGCACGCCCGGCAGCAAGCCACCTTCGCATAAGATCTGAAAACCATTGCAAATGCCGAGAACATAACCACCGCGCGCAGCATGCGCACGCACGGCATCCATAATATGAGCTCGGCCTGCAATTGCGCCACAGCGGAGATAATCACCATAGCTAAACCCACCGGGCAAAACCACGAGATCAGTACCTTCTGGCAATTCAGTTTGCGCATGCCAGACAATCTGAGCCTTGATACCAGCGGCCTCACGCAAGGCACGCACAGCATCTTGCTCACGATTTGAGCCGGGGAAGAGAACAACAGCCGCCTTCATCCCCGCCTCACATAATTTCAATGCGATAATTTTCAACCACAGTATTGGCCAATAATTTCTCGCATGCTGCTTTCAGATGGTCCTGAGCTTGATCGGGCGATGACGCATTAAGCTCTATGTCAAAGACTTTTCCTTGACGCACTTGCGTGACGCCATCAACGCCCAGAGATGTCAGTGCGCCTTCAATCGCTTTTCCCTGCGGATCGAGAACACCTGATTTCAATGTCACTATGACACGCGCTTTCATCCAACATCCCTCTTAGTATCACGCAGGGCCGCATTAAGCGGCACACTGCTTTCATTCATAGCCATCACTGAACGAGCTTAGGCCCACCCGTGCGCACGGGTTCATTATCATTCATAATGCCCAAGCGACGTGCCACTTCTGAATAGGCTTCGACAAGCCCGCCCATATCGCGGCGGAACCGATCTTTATCGAGCTTATCATTGGATTTAATATCCCACAGACGGCAGGAGTCAGGTGATATTTCATCAGCAACAACGATGCGCATCATATCGCCTTCCCAGAGGCGTCCACATTCCATCTTGAAATCAACAAGACGAATGCCAACACCCAAGAACAGGCCTGAGAGAAAATCATTCACGCGAATGGCAAGCGCCATAATGTCGTCAATCTCCTGCGGATTGGCCCAGCCAAATGCAGTGATATGTTCTTCCGACACCATGGGATCATTGAGCGCATCATTTTTATAATAAAACTCAATGATGGAGCGAGGCAATTGCGTGCCTTCTTCAATGCCCAGACGTTGCGATAAAGAGCCCGCAGCGACGTTACGCACCACCACTTCCAAAGGCACAATCTCAACCTCGCGGATGAGCTGCTCGCGCATATTCAAGCGCTTAATGAAATGGGTTGGCACGCCAATGTCATTCAAATGCTGAAAGACAAATTCGGAAATGCGGTTATTAAGCACGCCCTTACCATCAATCACTTCATGTTTTTTAGCGTTGAAAGCGGTGGCGTCATCTTTGAAATGCTGAATGAGAGTGCCAGGCTCTGGACCTTCATAAAGGACCTTGGCCTTGCCTTCGTATATGCGACGGCGGCGGTTCATGGGATCAACCGTAGCTTGAGACATCTGACGTGGCCATTGCTCTCTGCCATTAACGCCATAGCGTTAAAAGCAAATAAGGACCACAGCGGCAAAATCACGACTGCGCCCGAAAACGAGTCACAGAGCGATTTTTCATAACCAAATTAACTGATTGATTGATACGGCACAATGCGCTCATACTCATATCCACTTAAAGCTTTCATAGCGGGACCTAAAATTCGCCGTGATCATGGCAAATAATGGCCCCACTAAAGCTTAGGAGGAAAAAATGACGCATTTTGACCAACGCCGCGGAGTGTTTGAAGGCCAATTTGCTCATCAGGAGGAGCTGGAATTCAAAGCAATAGCCCGCCGCAATAAATGGCTAGGCCTGTGGGCGGCACATAAGCTTGGCCTTAGCCATAACCAAGCCGAAGATTATGCCGCCTCATTAGTCGCCGCTGATGTCAGCCATATGCCTGAGCCCGATCTTTTTGCCAAGATCAGAGCGGATTTTGATGCCGCTGGCGTTCATCAATCCGATCATCAAATCCATCGCACAATGGATGAACTTTTAGCCAAGGCGCGGCATGAAATCAGGCAAAGCGGCTGATGCTAACCACTCCTTAGCATCTCTCATGTGACATTGAGTCCATGGCACAGGCACAGACCAAACGGGCCTCAGCTGAAGCAATGGTCTTTGGCGGAGCAGATCAAGATCTCATCAAGCATATCATTGCATGGCTTGAGCATCTAAGCGCTGTGCGCCGCCTCTCTCCCCATAGCATTGAAGCCTATCGCCGTGATGTCAGCCAATTCATCACTTATGTGGCTGAGCATAATAATGCATCCGTCAACCTTGAGAGCTTTATCAAAATACCCTCATCTATGATTCGCTCTTATATGGCCCAGCGCCGCGAAGAAGGGTTAGAGAGCCGTTCATTGCTGCGCTCTTTGGCAGGCATACGCTCTTTCGTGCGCCATTTAGAACGCTTAGGACATGGACAGGCCACAGCCTTCACCATCGTGCGCACACCAAAAATTGCGCATACCTTGCCAAAACCTTTATCTGCTACTGCAGCCAAAATGCTTGCTGATGTTGACACACATCACGAAGCGGATAAGCAGCCGTGGATTGCCGCGCGCGATGCCGCTGTGATTGCACTTCTTTATGGAGTGGGCTTGCGTATCTCGGAAGCCATTGGCCTTAAGCGTCAAGATGCGCCGATCAATGGTCTTGATATGATCACTGTCATCGGCAAAGGACAAAAAATGAGGCGCGTTCCCGTCATCGCGCCTGTGCGTGAAGCTATTGAACATTACATAAACCTTTGCCCTTATAGACTTGAAGCCACAGGCCCACTTTTTGTTGGTGCGCGCGGTGGACCATTATCACCACGCATTATTCAATTAGCTATTCAGCGCCTCAGGGGGGCGTTAGGCTTGCCTGCAACCGCAACCCCCCATGCGCTGCGCCATTCCTTCGCCACACATCTGTTGGGCAAAGGTGGCGATCTCCGCACCATTCAAGAATTATTGGGCCATGCCTCGCTCTCAACAACACAAGTCTATACAGCCGTTGATGCACGACGCTTGCTTGATGCCTATACAAGCGCTCATCCGCGCGCGCGGATGAAAACTTAGCGCTTGCGACGAATCATGGACCATAAAAGGGTCAAATGATGCGCGAATATTGAGCGCGACGTCACGAGATGAGAGGTAATAAAAACACGTGCCTCACCTAACATCACACGCACGCGTGCGCGCAATGGCGCAACCTGCTCATCTGCCCAATGATGAAGCCGCTGAAAATAATGATAGAGATCGGCAAACCACGCGATGGATAATAATTTATCCTTGCAATGGCTGAAGATAAAGGACACCAGACCCAATTGAATGAGTTGCGCACCCGCATAGATGAGCACACTTAAAAAAACTCGCCCTGTTGCAAGCAACCAAATCGATACGACTTTTAAGGGCTCAGTCGCTACAAAAGGAATGATAAAAACAAATAAGGTAGGATAGGGTGGTAATTGCTCCATCACAGATAACACACGCGCCTTTAACCGCACGAGTGGAATGAGATCAATGAGCCATGATATTAAAAGATTAAGCTGATCCCATAACCAGCTTAAAATCAAAAACAGGAACGCGAGACAGGTCCATCCCGCGCGCCTGAGAGAGGAGAAGGCTTGACGTGCCCGATCTCTCATCAAATATGAATCGGCCTTTTATCGACAGCGAGGGCTGCTTCTTTCACTGCTTCGGCCATAGTGGGATGGGCATGACATGTGCGTGCCATATCCTCTGCCGACCCACCAAACTCCATGAGCATAGCGGCTTCCGCAATCAACTCACCAGCGCCTGCGCCCACAATATGCACACCAAGCACGCGGTCTGTTGTTGCATCAGCCAGCACTTTCACAAAACCATCCGTCTGGCGCATCGCGCGCGCACGTCCGTTTGCGGTGAAGGGAAATTTGCCGGCCTTATAAGCAATACCTGCTGCCTTCAAATCTTCTTCTGATTTACCAACGCTCGCCACTTCAGGCATTGTGTAGACCACACCGGGGATGACGTCATAATTCACATGACCATGTTGGCCGGCCAATATTTCAGCAACTGCCACACCTTCATCTTCCGCTTTATGCGCCAACATCGGCCCACGCACGACATCGCCAATCGCATAAACGCCTTTCACCTTTGTAGCAAAATGCGAGTCGATGGGAATCCGACCGCGATCAAGCTCAATGCCAAGCGCCTCAAGACCCAAGCCATCGGTATAGGGACGACGACCCACTGCGACCAACACCACATCCGCATCAAGTACAGACGCATCACCGCCCGCAGCAGGTTCAATACTGACTTTCGCGCCTGATTTTGTATTCTCAACCTTAGTCACTTTGCTTGAGAGATGGAATTTAAAGCCTTGCTTCTCCAATATGCGTTGGAATTGCTTAGCGACATCAAGATCCATGCCTGGCAAAATACGATCGAGATATTCAACAACAGTCACCTGCGCGCCCAAACGTCCCCAGACCGAGCCAAGCTCAAGACCAATCACGCCCGCGCCAATAACAACCATTTTAGAGGGAACTTTTTCAAGCGTAAGTGCGCCCGTTGAAGAGACCACAGTCTTTTCATCAATCGTCACACCTTGCAATGTCGCGACATCTGAGCCTGTGGCAATCACAATATTTTTGGTCTCAAGCACATGAGTTTGCCCATTAATGCTGTCAGTGACTTTGACCTTGCCAACTGAGGGGATTGAGCCATGACCTGTAAAGGAATCAACTTTATTTTTTTTCAGCAAAAAGCCAACGCCCGTCACATTTGCAGCAACAGTCTCGTCCTTATGCTTCATCATCGCGGCCATATCGAGCTTTGGCTTACCAACGACAACGCCGAGCGCGGGAAGATCATGGCCTGCTTGCGCAAACATTTCGGAGGCATGCAAGAGAGCTTTGGATGGAATGCAGCCTACATTGAGGCAAGTGCCGCCATGTGTGGCACGCTTTTCAACCACAGCCACTTTCAAACCCAACTGCGCGGCACGAATGGCGCAGACATATCCGCCAGGGCCCGTGCCAATAACAACGAGATCATAAGCCATAAAAGCCTCCAAAAAACTGGCCGACCTAATTTGGCGGCCATATCAATTACAGATCGAGAACGAGGCGTGCGGGATCTTCCAGCGCTTCTTTAACACGCACGAGGAAGGTCACGGCTTCCTTGCCATCAACGATACGATGATCATAGGACAGAGCAAGATACATCATGGGGCGAATTTCAATCTTGCCATTCACAACCATGGGGCGCTCTTGAATTTTATGCATGCCTAAAATACCGGATTGTGGCGCATTCAAAATCGGTGTTGACATCAGCGAGCCGTAAATACCACCATTGGTGATCGTAAATGTGCCGCCTTGCATTTCATCAATCTTGAGCTGACCATCACGCGCACGACGACCAAAATCAGCAATCGTCTTTTCAATTTGCGCCAGTCCCATTGTATCGGCATCACGCACAACCGGCACAACAAGACCCTTTTCAGTGCCCACCGCAATGCCGAGATGATAATAATTTTTGTAGATCAGATCTGTTCCATCAATTTCTGCATTGACCGCAGGAATATCTTTAAGCGCTTGGACACAGGCCTTCACAAAGAAACTCATAAAACCGAGTTTTGCGCCATGCTTCTTCTCAAACACATCCTTATAGCGGTTACGCAACGCCATGACTTCCGTCATATCCACTTCATTGAATGTCGTGAGCATAGCGGCAGTGTTTTGCGCGTCTTTCAATCGACGTGCAATTGTCTGGCGCAACTTTGTCATGCGCACACGCTCTTCGCGTGAGGCATCATCAGCTGGCGAGGCCACACGCACAGACAGAGGAGCAGCTGCAGGCGCAGGTCCTGCAGAAAGAGCTGCCAACACGTCACCCTTGAGCACCTGACCACGTTTGCCAGAACCGGCAATCTGATCGGTTGACATATTATTTTCAGCAGCGATTTTAGCTGCTGATGGCGCTGCTGGCATTGATGAGGAGGCCGCAGCTTTGGCAGCAGCAGGCGCGGGAGCTGCAGCTGGGGCAGATTTGGCAGCTGGCGCCGCGGCTGCTCCGCCTGCACCTTCAGCAATCTGGCCAAGCAAAGCGCCAACGCCCACACTATCGCCTTCATTGACGAGAATCTCAGACAACACACCCGCAGCAGGTGCGTTCACTTCCAAAGTCACCTTATCGGTTTCAAGCTCAACGAGGGGTTCATCAGCTTTGACTGCATCGCCTGGTTTTTTAAACCATTTGCCAATTGTTGCTTCAGAAACAGATTCACCTAATGTTGGTACGCGAATTTCAGTAGCCATATTTACCTCCCGCGCCGCGCGCGGCCTCTTTTAAAATAATCTGTGGGACTAAGCAGCAAAAGCATCATCCAAAAATGCTTTGAGCTGCGCTGCATGTTTGGACATAAGGCCCGTTGCTGTTGCAGCAGATGCAGGCCGACCTACATAACGAGCCCGCTTGGTCTTGCCACCGACTTGTGTGAGAACCCACTCGAGATAAGGCTCAACAAAAGTCCATGAGCCCATATTTTTTGGCTCTTCCTGACACCAGACCACATCCGCTTTTTTGAAACGGCCGAGTTCATTAACCAAGGCTTTGAGGGGGAATGGATATAATTGCTCAACGCGAAGCAAATAGACATCGTCAATCCCACGCTTTTCACGATCCTCAAGCAAATCATAATAGACCTTGCCTGAGCACAGAACGACGCGGCGAATTTTATCGTCCTTCACCAGCTTAATGCCTTCGCCCTTCGTGGTTTCAGCATCATCCCACAACAGACGATGAAATGTTGTGCCAGCGGCCATATCATCGAGACGCGAGATCGCGCGTTTATGGCGCAACAAAGATTTTGGCGTCATAAGGATCAGCGGCTTACGGAAATCGCGTTTGAGCTGACGGCGCAAAATATGGAAATAATTTGCAGGCGTGGTGCAATTCGCCACTTGCATATTATCTTCAGCACACATTTGCAGATAACGCTCTAGACGTGCAGAAGAATGTTCAGGCCCTTGCCCTTCATAACCATGCGGCAACAGACAGACGAGACCC
>Ga0164297_10005253_pt1 | contig 11191 bp, 3 predicted proteins | sample GEODES058metaG_FD_113539 | JGI IMG/M metagenome (GOLD analysis project Ga0164297, IMG submission 113539) | Dystrophic lake water microbial communities from Trout Bog Lake, Wisconsin, USA - GEODES058 metaG | ecosystem: Environmental > Aquatic > Freshwater > Lake | place: USA: Trout Bog Lake...
ACACCGCTCCTGGCTTCGCCGTCTGCGACTGGCGGGGTGAGCACTGCTGGCGGGGCGCACCACCGGCATAGACATATGAGTGCACTCGACGTCACAGTCAGCGCTCACCACAGTGCACGGCGACTGAGGCGCAGAACGACGCTCCTGGGCAGTGGTGGCCGCGTAAACCATGCGCCCATGGGTCTTTTCAGCAGCTTCCTCTTCCTCAGGTGAGTGCCCCACTCGTCTGCCCCCTGGCCGGCCTCTCCCAAACTCACTCCCGCTGCGCGCATTCCCGGCGCTCCAGCAACTTGATCACCGGACCAGGCATCCTGGGCCTGCCTGCGGCCTTCCGCTTCGGCGGCTATCTCCTCGGCGGCAGTCTGACACTCGCCTTTGGCGTCCTCTCCGCCCTGAGCATCGCGTTCATCGCGCACGCCTGTCGCACGTACCGCGTCGTCGGCTTGCGCGCAACAGTCGCGCCTGGCGCGTATGAGCACAGTTTGAACCACGCGCCTCACTTGGAGTTGGAGACGCTGGTTCGCGGACTGGGCATCAAAGTGGTGTGGGCCGTCTTCCAGGTGGTGTTCCTGTGCGCGATGGCTTTGATGGCAGTCAGCTGCATCGTGGTCACCAGTGCGGGGCTGGATGCACTCTCCATGCTTCTGCTCGGCAACGCATGGGGAGTACAGCTGCACCCTTCTGTCAAGTGGGTCTCCTCCTGTCCACAGGCCGCCACAGCGTCTTCGCCGCCGCCATCGTGTGCTGGCCAGTCTGCATTTGCGAACATCACAGCCGATGGCGGACTGCTCGTGTCCTTAGGCTACTTGCTGTGTGTCGCAATCACGCTGCCCATGTCCCTCATCGACGTGTCGGACACCTTCCAGGCGGCGACCTACTTCGCAAGCCTCATCTGCTTGCTGCAATTGATCACCAAGTTCTTCACCATGGCGTTCACACACTCGCATGCCGCTGCGGAGTCGGCCACTGCTGTGGGCATGGGCCATGCGCATCCGCCCGCGCTGGGATGGAATCCCGGCTTGGCGCTGGAGGTCAGCTTCTGGTCATGGTGCATTTCCTTTGCGGGGCCGATGTGGGTTGAGGAAAAGGACGTGAGCACGCCGCTGGTTCTTCCCCTGGTGTACTCCTTTGGCCATCGTGTTGTTCTCGACCTCCTCCTTGGCTGGTCCGGCGCAGCCGCCTTTCCCCACATGGCACCTAGCACACTCAACATACTGCAAGCAGTGGCAACGCACCCGGCGTGCGGCACATTGACGAAAGTGTGCGGCACTGTGTTTGTTGTGTCCAGCCTGGCGCCTAATATCGTGGACTACGCCATGGTGGCATCTCGAAATCTAGAGTGCCATGTCGGCACGGGCGTAGCCAACTTGCTGGGCATTGGTCTGCCGTTCGCAACTGCGTGGGCTTTCTACGGCGGGGCTTCTTTCGCCAACCTCGTGAATGCGGCCAGCCCGCTCCTGAACGGCTTGGTCCAGTTTGTGGTGCCCGCACTGATGTTCCGCGCATACACACGTCTTGATACCGAGGAATCTGGCGATGGCGCAGGCAGCGGGCCAACTCTCAAGATCATGACGCTGCACGCATACGAACGCACCTGGCGGCGTCTCGCACTACTGATCGCGGGGGGAATAACGGGGCTGATCGTGCTCACGTACTGCTTGACGGGACTTGCCAGCGACGGGAAAATCCATCCTGCATCTGGCGCAGCGATTGTGACGGATTACGTAAATGCGGAAGTGAGCTCGGGTTGAGTTTGGAGGATATGACGATATGAAACACGCGCGGCCACCATAATAACTTCATACGTCTGTGGTCCGTCGCTCGCGTTTTCTGGTCTTCGACCCCCACCCCCACACATTTGAAGTGCTTCTATGCCCCATCCAACACTCTCACGTTCCCAGAGCCTCGATCCGCATGACGGTGCTCCGGCACAGAGGACAGATCGCCAGGTCCGCAACGCAGGTGTAGCAGAAGCTGCTATGTCTGCACGGCAACAACTGCACGTCCACCGGCTGCTCCACGCAAATAGCACAGATGCCCTCCTCCGGTTCATCAGCATAGCCGCCAACACCACCACCAGCGCTAGCATGATGGCCACCTGCTACGTCATCATCGAAGAGCATCTCCACTGAAGCAGCAGCGGCATGCATTGCGACGTCCGTGTCGTCTTCAGTCACGCCCAGTGCTGCCAGTGCGACGCTGTTGGCGAACGGGTCATCAGCATTGGAGGCGCCCAGCAAGCTGCCGTGTGCGCGGCCGCCACCGGCAGAGCTGCCGAGGAGGCTGAATACGCGGCCTCCGGCAGCGCTGTGCCCGTTCACGCCGCGTCCGCCTAACATGTCACCAAAGCCATCAGCAAGTCTGCCTGGTTGTTGATGCTGTCCGCGCGAACCTGTGGGCGGCGACGTGGGCGCTTGCTGCATGAACCCACCCGTAGCCAGGCGGCTGTTCTGCAGGTTGTATGCGGAAGCGCCGAGGCCTCCTGCTGCCAGAAGACTGCTGCCATTATTCGCGCCGGGCATCAGTGCGCTCGCGTTAGGCACCGCATGCAAGAGGTCGTTCTGCACAAACAGGCGACATAGCTCCCTCACTTGCTGCGCGTCTAGTCGCGCCACTCGGTTGCTGCCGCGCAACAAGTGCGCAAAGGACTCCTCCGGCAGCGGACTGAAGTCGCGCACGACAGAGAACCGAACTTGGCTGGGGAACGGGCTGGTGCCCATCCCTGCGCGGCCACTGCCAGGGCGGTGGTAGAGACTGCGCTTCCACGCGTCGCACTCCACGTTCAGCTGCCCCCGGCTGCTTGCGACGAAGACTCCGTGCAGCTGCCTGGTGGTGAAGTTGAACAGGAAGAGCGCTGAGCGGCCAGGCGTGCAGTTGGCCACCAAATCCAGGTCCCTCCGAGGCAGGCCCAGCAGGCGGCGCCTCAAGCACTCCTCCTGCGTGAATTTGGTGCACACAAACATGACGCCGTCCGTGAACGGGAGCACTGGCGACGACGACGTGGCAGCTGCGCCATCAGGATGCAACAGCGAAGCAAAGGCAGCGTCCACCGATGCAGTGGACCAGTGCTGCTGTGGCTGCTGCTGCTGCACTTGTGTGGCCGCTGCGCCGCCAAGGAATGAGGCGGACACAGTGGCGGTGGTGCCGCGAGGTCCGAATCCAGGAGGCGGTTCAGTGGCATGACCTCCTCCAGCAGTAGAGAAGGCTGTGTAGTGCGCACCGCCACCACCGTGATGCTGCGCGCCACTGCCGCCACCGCTATTGGGCTTGAACGCAGCTGCCGTGACAGACAAATCCGTGGATGCAGCTGTCAAGGCGAGCGACGTGAGAGACGGCACTGGAGGCGTCCCAGCTCCAACGAGACCTCCGATGCCTCGATGCTGCTGTGCAGGCGGCTGAGGAGCCGCGGAGGCGGCAGCGACAGCGGCTTCGGCCCATGCAGACTGACCGCCGGTAGCTAGGCGGAGACGAGAGAGCTCGTCTGCGGCGCCATTGATGATGCTAGACGACCAGGGCGAGGACTGCTGTGGAGCTGGGGGCTGCGGCGCTGAAGACCAGCCTGGTGGACCAGCCCATCGACTCATAGTAGCCCCGGGAGCGGCGTTCAGCAGCGACGCGCTCGTTGGCGCGCCAGGAGCACCCACGTGTGTGGGCCCCCTGAACGGCCCTGGAGGTGCCACATTCGGCGGCTGCGAGAAGAGCGGCGGCGGCGCTGTCGGCGGCGGCGGAGGAGACGGCGGCGGCGGCGGCGGCGGAGTCGCGTGCAACTGCCCATTCGCGCGGGCAGCTAGCACGACGTGTGGCGGCGGTGGGCCTTGCGGTAACGGCGGAGGGAACTGAGGGGACACCCCGCGTACCCCTGGCGGCGGCACAGGAGGAGGCTGCACCGGTGCTTGCGGCTGCGTGCGCGCCTTGGACGGCGGACGCATCGCAGGCGCACTTGCTAGCGCGTTGCCTTCAGCTTGGCGGGCTTTGCGAACAGCTTCGTCTTCCAGACTCGCCTTGATTGCTCGCGCCAACATCTCGTCCTCCGCCGACAGCGCGGCACCTGGAGCAGACTCGCTCGGCGACGCCGGATCTCCGCCAGCCGTCGTCGCACCACCCAGCGATTTGGAATCCGGCCCGGCAGCCTTCTTGGAGCCGCCTCGTTTCCGACGGCTCTTGCTCCCACCGCCGCCATCATCCGCGCCACCAGATGCCGCCGCCGCCGCAGCAGCAGCAGCCTCCTCGGCTGCGGCTGCAGCGGCGTCCGCCGCCGCGGCTGCTGCTGCGCGCTCTGCGTCTGCGCGCGCGAGGGCTTCTTTGCGCATCGATTGGTATTCTTCTTCCTGTTTGCGCTCAGCCTCCTCGCGAGCCGCGCGAGCAGCGGCCGCCGCTTTCGCAGCCTTCGCAGCCGCCTCTTCCGCCTGACGCTCCTCCTCCTCGGCGGCGGCGGCGGCGGCTGCGCGGGCGGCGGCGGCTGCTTCGTCTCGCTGTTTCGCTTTCGCCTTTTCTTTCTCCTTCTTGCGCGCCGCTTTGCTTGCATTCCGCGCTGCGCTCTCCTCTTCTTCGCGGAGAAGAGCCTCGAGCACCTCTTGCGCTGCAATTGCCCGGGCTGCATCGCCGAAACGGACGAGCAGCTTGATCGCAAACAGGCGCACAAAGTGCACTTCCAGCAATTGCTTCCCGTACTCTGCGAGCAGCGGCGCGGCACCTCCGGCAGAGCCTCCACCGCTCTTCCGAGGATCTCTCCAATGCGCAACCTCATTGGTTGTTTTCGGATGCAGGGAACCAAGCAACGCTTGTAGACCCCCAAACTGTGTGTCATTCAGCAACGGCGGTCCCGGCGTGAAGCAATCCTTGCCGGAATCGTACTCCACCAACGCAGTCTTGCCGCCGCCGTAGCTGTAGCTCAGCTCCGCGGACACGAGGATGTCCCAATCTGGGGAGACAGTCATGCTTCGGTCTAGGTCCGGCGCAAACACGTGCAATGCCTCTCGTCTCTGCGCAGCAGACAGGCCTGACCAGAATTTGGCGACGTCGTTCTTAGCCTCTTGCAGAGCCTCCCACCCGGCTGGGCCGAGCGCTCCGCCACCGGGAGGGACGCCACCGGAGGCAACAGCAGCCGCAGCAACAGCGGCCACGCGCATGGCTGATGACGAGCCTGGCGGCAAAGCCGTAAGCACGGCATCACCGCCAGGGCCAGCGGCGGCGGCGTGTGCAAATGGCTGGGCGGGTGAGCCGCCGGAGTGTGGGCCCCCGGGCGCATGTGCACTGGGGCCGTTGCTGTGATGCCCGCTTCCCCGAGTGTGCCCCTTGTCTGAGCTGCCACTCGAGCTGCCAGAGCTGGTGAGTACGAGTGGCCCGCTGGCGCCTCCTTTGCCGCCGCCGCCGCCGAGGAGCTGGAGTTGCTCTTTCTGATGCTGCCGGTGCAATTTCTCGACCGCGCTGCGGCAGCGCACGCACGAGTCACAGCTGCAGTAGCTACTGCAGGCACCCTCGACGGAGAACACGAGCTGGCGCATGGTCATCTTGCTCGCGAAATGGTCCGCAGGGAACACCCCGCACAGCACTTCGCGCCCTTTGGGCAGCAGCGCCGCTATTTGGCGTTCCGCTTCGCCGAGCTCAGCGTCACTGGGCGGTGGCGGTCGCGGAGAAAACCACTTGGGACGCTCGCCCAGGGCGGCGGCAGTTGAAGGCAAAGCCGCAGGCGGCGGCAGCGTGCTAATCGCCCCGCCTGCAGCGCCGCTGCTGCTGCTTGAGGCGCCCGACAGCAGCTGCGTGTATAGCAGCCTCTGCTGGACGGGGTCTCTTTCCAAGAAGAGGGCTTTCTTGATGCCGTAGAACTCGCGTCCAAACAGGGCGCGCTCAGCCACCATGTCCACCAGCGTGCCCCACACCTCTGGACGCAGCGGGCTTCCGCCGCCGCCACCCAGGAGGTCGTATGTCGTTACGCGGTCGGATCCCCACTCCTCTGTGAATGCGCCAGCGAGCAAAAGACGCCACACCTCGCCGGACTTTGCCGTGGGGGCGGTGACCCCGCTCTTTGCGTCCGATGCCGTCGCGGTAATCGCAGTCGACGCGCTCGCCTCCGCCGCGGCTGCAACGACGGCGGCTTCAGCTTCCGCTTCGACTCGCTCGCGCGCACACGCGAAGATGTTGAACAGTGCCGATTCTGTGACTGCGTTGCTCTCGCATGCGCCGTAGCCAGCGAGCGCAACAGCGACTTTGGCGAGGACGACCATGCGCTCGTCGCGGGCGAGAAGGTCGTAGGGGTAGACGCCGAGGTGGGTATCAATCCGTTTGCGCGCCTCCTCCAGTGCCCTCTCGAAGAACAGTGCCGTCATGGGGCGTACCCTCACGAACGGCCGTGTGTTACTACTGGCAGACGGCGACGATGCCGGCACAAGGTGACCCCCATGCCCTGAAGCAGGAGGTGCAGACGCGGAGGTGGCCTTCGATGCATCAGCATCGCCAGCAGCAACCTTGCTTCCTGTCGCCTTGGAGGCCGCAGGCGGCGCTGCATCCCCCGGAGTCGCCGTCGCCACTGCAGCAGCAGCTGCAGCCGCGACGGCGGCAGCAGCAGCAGGCAGCGTGTATCCGTTCCCACTGCTTCCTGAACCTTCACTGTGAGCCGCAGCCCCACCGGCCCCTCCGCTGCCACCGGCAGCGTCCCTAAGCAACGCGCTGCGAGCCAGCGCAGCGGCATCAGCGGTGTGCGGCAGCAGTGTCGGGTCCAGCAGCGAGCGTATGGTGAGGGGGTCGGTGGTGACGCACAACGCTGACTCACCTCGCTTGTTGCGGTGCCCCAAATCCGCGCCGGCATTGAGCAAGCGGACGACCACCTCTGCACGTGACGCCCTCGCGGCGAGGTGGAGTGGCGTCGCGCCGTTCCGTCGAGACACAGCCTCCAAGTTAGCACCTGCGCTGATGAGCAACTCCACCGCCGCCACGTGGCCTCCATATGCCGCCCGGTGCAGCGCGGTTGTACCTTCCCGCTCGTCGACGCCCTGCGTGGCACAGAGACGCACACGTGGGGGTGGGGGAGGCGTCAGTCCGAAGCAGAACTGGGGGACGGCGGCTCGGAGGCGAAGGCGTTGGCGTCCGGGTGTCAGGCACGCACCTCTACGTCGGCGCCGTGCTGTATGAGGAGTGACACGCACTCTGGGTGTCCGCATTCCGCGGCCCTGGGCGTGTGTGCGCGCGAAGTGAGCGACGGGGAGTGTGACAGGGCTTCGACCCGCAGGGGCAGAAGCGGGAAAGGCGCCCCGTTCCACGGCGCTGAGAGGCCCAGCTGACTGCCTGAGGTGGCCCACCGCTGCTGCCAGGGTGTGCGGGGCACGCACCACCAGAGCGGCGGCGCAGAGAAGCCGGCAGCGGCGCCTTGGCGGGTGCTGTGGTTCACCTCCGCTGTCGGCAGCCGGATGGCCGCGCTCACGGGGTCGCCGGCACGGCACGCCTCCACCAGACGCTGAGTTGCAGCTTCCGCGACGTCGTCTGCAGGACGCGAGCCGAGCGCCGCTATGGAAGACGGTTGACGACTCGACTCTGAGCTTCCGCTACCGCCAACACCGGCGCTGAACACAAACGGCGAGCTCTCAGACGGAGAGTCAAGGCCCAATGCGCCAGCAGGCGACGTCGAGGCAGACAGTGGACTGAAGAAAGCAGCCGCTGCAGCTGACGACGACGACCCGTCGACGCCAGCCTGCTGCCGCGGCGGGCTGCTGTCAGATTTCTTTCGCTTCGCTGTCATTCAAACATATTAGGACAAAATGCCATGGAAAGAATTGCTAATTGCACTTGCGGGAGGGCGCTGAAATTTGTCTCTCCGTGCATTTGACGAGTTGATGCAATTGCGCGTTCGCTGTTCTCATCAGGTTGTTGACATGCCCTTGCTCATCTGTATGGTTCGAAAAATTGTCTGAGCTGGTGCGGCCGGCACCTCTGCCCGGCTGGCATGGCCAAACGCAGCGCTGCACCTGGCTGCAGCTCCATGTGCCAGCGCTCCGGGTGAAGCACTCTGGCCAGCACTTCCACTCCCTCTACCAAGCGCGGCCCCGGGCGGCTGAAGCGGTGGTGGTCCAGCAGGTACACTTGGTTCGCAAGCACGCACTTCAGCGCCCAGAAGCCAGGCTGCTGCGCCAACAAGCCCACCTCTTGGAGTGTGACATCCAAGCTCGGGTTGCAGGGCAGCACGAGCAACACATCAGGGTCGTAGGACAGCACCTGCTCCCAACGCAATCGCTCCGCGGGCGCACCAGGCTCCTGAAGGTCGTCGCAGCCTCCAGCCAATGCCTTCATGTCCGGCAACCAATGCCCGCCAGTGAGCAGAGGCTTCAAGCCCTCCAATGACAGCACGCGCGGTTTTCGCCGCGGCTCATTCCCGTCGTCGTCGGCACTGACAGCTGCAGCGACTGCGCGAAGGCGAGCTCGCAGTGATTCCTGGAGCGCTAATCCCGCAAATTCTGCGCCAACTGCTGCACCGATGGCCGCTACAGCATCTAGAGCATCGGCAAGAGTGCGTGGCCGCACAATGAGCACAGCAGTGGGCGCACCGGGACCAAGCAAGCGAGCCTCTGCAAGTGCGCGTGCAACAACGCTGGTGGCGGCACTGCTGCCAGCTGGCGACGGTCCCTCCACAGGTGAGCCGATGCCGCACAAGTCTTGTGTGATGACCACACTGGGAGCCGCTGCTGCGAGCCAAGCAGTGTCGAGTACGAATGCCGGCTCACCTCGTTCCGTGAGTGCTCGCAGCGCAGCCTCCACTTCGGCGCTAGACAGGTGTCCCACATCCACGCGTGAGCGGGAAACCACACGCGGGCCTGGGGGTCCACCCGCATTTTTGCCGACAGCAGGATGCGCTCCAGCAGCAGCTTGCTGGCCTCGCTTGTCAGCACGCGCCGCCGCTGCTGGCATGTCACACAAGTCGCTGATGCCTTGCAATCGGGCCACGACGGCGTCGCCCAGGGCGAGAAGCACGTCCGTAGCAGCGGGATGGAGGGAGACGATGGTGCCCGCCTCATCTCCCAGCAGGCGATTCATGCCTGGACGTGTCGCTGGGGGAAGCACCACTTCGCCGTCAATGATGGCAAACACCGGTGCAGTGAGGTCACGAACAAGCAGGCCGCCATGCGGGAAGCCGCTGGGTGTGCGCAGGGCTCTGTCCAGCAGGGTGTATCCATGCAATCCAGTCGCACGACTGTTGTTGGCGCTGCCGCTGCCACTGCCACCTCCGGCGGCTACAAGAGCACTCATATTGCCTGAAGAGGCGTGCGCAAGCGCAGCGGAGTTGGATGCCCACTGGAATTGACCGTCATCACCAGACACAACGACATCGAGTCCGGCGCCACTGCGTGAGCGAGCCATGAGCTTCCCACCGCCGGTACTGGGTTCCGACGACATGAGAGGACCAAACGCGAAGGTTGACGACACGCCGCTGCCGACGCGAAGCATGCCGACGTGCGGGATGTGACCACCAGCCTCGCGAGCATTGGCAGCTGCCGCGGCGTACAGTGCGCTGTTCGACGGCACCCGTCGCATTGTCGACACGAGTGCACCACCACCAGCAGCAGCAGCGCCAGCATGCGAGAAAGGGCTCATGCCCGCCATGTGTCCGAGGAGACCCATGGTTGACATTCCGTTCCGTCCACCACCAGGCTCGCGCATCGGCGTGCCCGGCGCACCAAGCTGCTGTAACGGCTGTTGCAAGTAAGCAGTGACATCGAAAGGCGGCGCTGATGCGGCAGCCGCAGCAGCCGCTGCTGCTGCCCCTGGCGGAACAGCCCGGCAGCGCGCCACAAAGGAGGCAGCCACGCCAGGATTGCTTCCCAGATGCAGCTGCACCGAGCTCGCTAGAACCGCGCCGCATGCCCATCCCTCGAATGTTTTGAGTGCCAGGCTGGGCTGTGGTTGCTGTTGTTGCTGAGGAGCTAGGACCATTGTAAATGCTGGCCGCCATCCTGCCTCATGAAGACGACCCTCCACGCTATCAACGCCGACCCCGTGGTCACTGTCATCGTCAGTAGCAGATGAGGGTAATGCGAGCTCCCACGCTTGGACGAGCTGGCCCCTGAGGCTGACGTCCTTGGCCAACGGGGGTGGGGCCCACATGATGGTGCCATCGCGGTCAGGACTGCCATCAGGACTGCTGACCACCACAGGTGTGCTCCCAGCTGTGCTCGGCGCGCTCAGAGTGCCGGCCTCCTGCTGCCCGCTGCTGCTGCGGTGACCCAAGGCGGTTACGGTTGCGTAACCTACCCTGAACGCGCCCCGAGGAGCGAGCCGTGCGTCTACAGGCAGCACGCCACACATGGGCCAGTCTTTACCGTCGGGAAGCTGGAGAGAGGTGCAGAGGAACTGCATGCCGCCGCCCTCTGCTAGGACCACTCCACCGGCGGCAGCAAAGGCGGCCACTCCAGCGCGCAGCCTGCTATTCGCCGCCAGCTGCGGGGCGAAGTGTTCCGGCGAGCCTGATGGCAGGTACAAGCCGGCTAGACGCGGTGGAAGCGCGTCTCCGCCGGCGGGGCTGAAGAACACAAGTTCTGCGCCAGCTTCTGCAAGGAGGGCGATATTGGCGCTATACACGTGCGGGAACGCAGCGTCGCGCGCCACTCCGATGCGGATACGGCCGAAAGATGGCGAGGGATGCAGAACGGAAGGCCCGCCAGACGGGGAAGAGCGTGGAGGAGGGGTCGCCATTGAGGGCGAGGCCGCAATGACAGACGACGGCGGCGGCGGCGGCTCTGCTGAAGTGGGTGTCACCGGTCTTGAACCAGATGGCGAGAGTGGACCCACAGGTGTAGTGGATGAGCTGGATGGAGGTCCGCCGGCTGTGGCAGCAGACAATGCAGCAATGCGCGCTCGCACGCCACCACCTCCAGACAGAGACGCATCGTCTCCACGCGGTGTGGATGTCGGGCCAGGCGTGCGTGGAGGCGCCCCGGGGGACGCAGCGGCGGGAGAAGTAAGGCCTGGACCGAGTGCGGCTGCTAGTGAGGGCGCCAATGTTACCGCCTTGAGCAGGCCTGCAGGCAGCGGGGTCGCCAGCTTGAGGAGCGCGTCCACATTCAAGTGTGTCTCCACAAGGGCTGCCAAACAATGCAGATATTCGGGAGATGCGCCGCCAGCGAATTGGCATCCGACTGGCCACGCTCGCACGTGCCCAACTGGGCCAGCACCTCTTCCATCGCTCCTCGCGCTCACTGCAAGCGCC
>Ga0164297_10005256_pt1 | contig 11188 bp, 8 predicted proteins | sample GEODES058metaG_FD_113539 | JGI IMG/M metagenome (GOLD analysis project Ga0164297, IMG submission 113539) | Dystrophic lake water microbial communities from Trout Bog Lake, Wisconsin, USA - GEODES058 metaG | ecosystem: Environmental > Aquatic > Freshwater > Lake | place: USA: Trout Bog Lake...
CGGCTTCAATATCGCCTACTTCCTGATCTTCCATGTGCGCAGCGCCGTCACGCGCACGGTCCTGTTCCTGCTGTGCGCAATACCGTTCTGGACGTCCGGTATCATCCGAACCATCGCCTGGATCCCGTTCCTTGGGCGGAACGGTGCCTTCAATCAATTGCTAATGATGGCCGGAATAACCTCCAAGCCGCTGGATTTCCTCCTGTTTTCTGATTTCGCCGTCATCATCACCTATGTGCATCTCTTCACGCTGCTGATGGTCGGGCCGATCGCCAACTCCATGTCCAAGATCGACAAAGCGCTGATGGAAGCCGCAATCGACGCCGGCGCGTCGCGCTGGCGCTGCATGGTCGATGTGGTGATCCCACTGTCCAAGACCGGCATCGTCCTGGGCTCCATGCTGGTGTTCACCCAGGTGATGGGTGACTACTTCGTGGTCAAGCAAATGAGCGGCGGACAAAGCGCCTCCATCGTGTCGATGCTGTCGACCGAGATCTCGGCCATGCAATACCCCCCCGCCGCTGCCAACGCGATGGTGCTGGTGGTTTTCGTCGCCCTGCTGGTGGCGGGGATGATGAAGATCGTCGATGTCCGCAAAGAGCTGGTGAAATAGCCATGGCCAATGATCGCATCAGCGAAAAGCGCCCCTGGACCTTCTATGCGCTGGCAATCTTGTTCGGCGCCTTCTTGCTCTTCCTCTACGGTCCGATGCTGGTGATCTACCTGCTGTCATTCCAAGGAGAAAATGGCGGCGTCACCTTCCCCATGACCGGCTTCTCCTTGGTTTGGTTCGGTGAGGTGTTCCAGAAAGGGCAGATGGCCGACCTACCCGTCTCCTTCGGCCGCTCGATGGCGCTGGCAAGCCTGGTCTGCACCTTGACCGTCGTCATCTCCGTCGCCGCCGGCTTAGCCTTCCGGCGCCGTTTCCCAGGCTCCGGCGTCCTGTTCTACCTGGCCGTCGCCAGCTTGGTGATGCCCAGCCTTCTGGTCGGCTTCGGCATCGGTCTGGGCTTTCAATTCCTCGGGCTGGAAACCTCGCTGTTCACCTCGGCCCTCGGCGCGCAGTTGACCTGGACACTGCCCTTCGGCCTGTTCGCCATGTTCGCCGTGGTGAACCGGTTCAACCGCGCGTGGGAGGAAGCCGCCACCGACCTCGGCGCCTCGGCATGGCAGCGCTTGCGCTACGTCACCTTGCCGATCCTGGCACCCGGGATCTTCGGTGTCGCCATGGGGGCCTTCACCCTGTCTTATGACGAATATGCCAGGACCACATTGACCATCGGGGCCAAGAACACGTTGCCTTTGGAAATCTACGCCCTGATTTCCTCCGCAACCTCCCCCACATTATTCGCCGTCGGCACCATGACCACGGCAATCTCGTTCACCGCCATCCTCGTCACCCTCTTGATCCTCGGCCGGATGAACCGCCGGCGGAACCTTGTGAAGGCCTGATCATGGACCCACGCTTCGACGTCGAATTGGTCTCGGTCACCAAGCGCTACGGTCAGACCGTGGCGGTGGACGATATCTCCCTGCGGATCCCACGCGGGACCTATTGCTGCCTGTTGGGCCCCTCGGGCTGCGGCAAAACCACGACGCTGCGCATGATCGCCGGCCACGAGGCGATCAGCGACGGCGACATCCTGATCCATGGCGAAAACGTCTCCGACCTGACGCCGATCAAGCGCGGCACGGCGATGATGTTTCAATCCTACGCGCTGTTCCCGCACATGAACTGCCTGGATAACGTCGCCTTCAGCCTGAAGATGCGCGGCGTCGCCAAGAAAGAACGCCATGCCAAGGCACGCGAGTTCCTGGACCTTGTCCACATGGGCAACTACGCGGAACGCTTGCCCGCGCAACTATCCGGCGGGCAACAGCAGCGCATCGCTTTGGCCCGCGCGCTGATCAACAAGCCGCACGTGCTGCTGTTGGACGAACCGCTCTCTGCCCTCGATCCCTTCCTGCGCACCAAAGTGCGCGAAGAGCTCAAGCGTCTGCAGCGCGAACTGGGCATTACCTTCATCCATGTCACCCATAGCCAGGATGAGGCCATGGCCCTGGCCGACCTGATGGTGGTGATGGAGGCTGGCCACATTCGCCAAGCCGCCCACCCACGTGACATTTTTGAGCGTCCGGTCAGCCCCTTCATCGCCAAATTCATCGGCAGCCATAACGTGCTACACGTCGACCAAGGCCCCATCGCCGTGCGTGCCGATCGCTGCCGACTGGGTTCGGCCGAAGAAGGCCCGCACGTGCGCGGTGAGGTGATCGCCGTGGAATACCAAGGGGCGATGGTGCGCGTGGCCCTGAAAACCGAGCGCGGCGACGAGGTTTCCGCCCTGGTGCCTGACCAGCTTTTCTATCGCAAACAAGCAGAACCCGGCGAGGCGGCGACCCTGGTCTGGGCAGAGGAAGATATCCACGCACTCGCCGAGGCATGACACTGCGCCCCTGGCAGCGTTGCACGATGGCTTCAGGCGCAACCGCGAGCTTTCTGCAGCACGCCAAGCCGCGTCATACGAACTGACTGCCGCGCCTTACAGCACCAGGGCAGAGCGACGATCGGCATCGCCCTTCTAGGTGCGCCGACGTACGGATTGCTATCATGCGACCTCCATGCGAACCTATCAGCATGATTGGCCCCCAAAATCCGCAAGAGTGATAACGTGCATACCTTTTTAAAAGAATGTAAGTGGGGTCATTTCATACTTCTACGCGGCGACATGATTTCAAACTACGTCGATATGTATGGAGAGTGGTCAGAGACAGAGGTCGATCTCTTCCGTTTTTTGCTGAATAAAGCAAGCAATTGCGTCGAAGTTGGATCCAACATCGGCATGCACACCATACCTATTTCCCGATTTTGTGAGGACGGCCAGATTATATGCTTTGAGCCGCAGCGAGTAATTTTCAATATCCTTTGCGGGAATGCTGCCATCAACAATCGCACCAACATATACGCCCGCTGTGAAGCTGTTGGAGAAACCAATAAATCGATCGAAATTGAGTCTTCCGATTACGATGAACCATGCAATTATGGCTCATTTTCAGTTTCTGCAGGATTCAGCATGGAAGGCAGCTATGCTGCCAAGACACAAAAAATTCGCACTCAGATGGTGAGCTTGGATAACGACGAGCAAATCCAGTCTCTGCCAACCCTCGATCTCTTGAAAATCGATGCAGAAGGACACGAGCCCCTTGTCATATCCGGCGCTCGGCATGTCATCGAGAAACACAAGCCTAATATTTTCCTAGAAGCAAACCAGCGGGATAGTATGACACAGTGTTTCTCATCGCTCTCAGAGATGGGCTACATTGGATATTGGTTTGCTTCGCAACGGTATAGAAAAGATAATTTTAACAGGAATCCCTTCAGCGTGACGGGATACGATATAAACATCATTTATCGCCACGTTTCGAAAGATGCACCAGCATTACCGCTGCCGAGAGTAGTATCGTTCGACGACATCGCAAAAGGCATTCCGGTTCTGAGTAAATTTGATTGAAGCTGGCACTTCTCAGCATCCCGGCTTCATCACCACGTCGGCAATCGCTTCAATACCCAACCGTCGGCTTATATCGCTGGCCACGGTCGCCAATAGCCCTCTCCCCAAGCTTCGATCGGGTGACGTCTAAACCTGGATAAAAAAGAGCTCCACAGCACATTGGGCACCATCTTGGCGAAGCACAAGATCGTCGCGCTACTCACCAGGCAATCCAAAATGGCCTCCTCATGCACGACATGCTCAGCCGTTATAAGACCACACCGAAGCCTTCTGGTTTTCAGGAAATAAATATGCTTTACGCGCCACGGAAAGCGTTCAATCTTCACGAGGCACGATAATGTTAACTTTCTTATATAATTATTCGAATTTTTCAATCATCCTCATATCAGTCGCATTTTTGTTTTCCGTCTTGATTTCGCTTCATTTCATAGCGCGGCAGATACCTATCCTGCGCCCGCGCCAAGAAACCTTTGATTTCGCAATGCGCATGCAAATCCCGGTCTTCTCAATGTGTGGCCTGTTGCTCGCATTTTCACTTGTCAACGTGCAAGGAAACCTTCGACGCGTCGATGGTCTGGTGGCAACGGAAGCCTCTCAGATCAACAATCTCGATCGGCTGCTCACCCGCTTCGGAGATCCGCAAACGGAAGCCGTACGATCGAGCTTGCACGCCTATGTCCGCTCCATCATTCACGACGAATGGCCAGCGATGGAGCGCGGTGGCGGTAGCGAGCAGACGCGTCTAGTCTTCCAAAACGTGTCGCGCGGCATAACTGCGTTAGTACCGCAACCAGGTCGCCAGATGCAAATGTTCGCGGACATCCTCAAGAAGGGGGACGAAATTGCCGAAAGCCGCGAAGCCCGCATTGAAACCGCCGAAGTCGCGTTGCCGGATGAATATTGGTACGCGGTCGGGTTGATTATTTTCATCCTGACGTCGCTGATGTCACTCGTCGAGATGAATGCCTTTCGGATTTATGCTACGGGGTTGCAGCTATCGTCCCTGGCCGTCATCTTGGCCGTGGTCTTCATCATGGACCATCCATACCTCGGCGAAACCAGCGTCAAGCCAGATGCATTGCAAAAGGTGTTGAACGTGATGGAAGCGCGTAAACTCTGATCGCTACAAAAAAACACAGCACGTTGGGCGTTTCGGCTTCATCGCTAGAAACGCTCATTTCTTTCCGCGCCGGACGCTGCGCCTTTGCAGGGATCGGCCCGTGCCCCACCGGGCTCGGCCTCACGGCCGAGCACCACATTCCGCACACAACTGAAAATGGTGTCGTCAATGTCATCGGTGATGTGTTGCTTCCTCGCCGGGGCACCGCGCTGGCCACTCCTTGCTGTTCGGTCGCCGATGGGTGACTCGGCGCCGTAAACTTGATCGCGGAAGAACCGCGAGAAAGCGCAGCACAATGCGACGTCGAGGGGTGGTCTGACACATCGGTCGAGAAGCGACGCGCAGCGTGATCGGACCGAGCGACGTCACGACCGTCGAACGGTCTCTGCGACACAGAAGGCCGACGAAGCCGCCCTGCTCGCTCCCGCAGTTCGTGCTGCTGCGACAAAGAGGTCCGCTGGGTTGCCGGTTATCGGCATTCAAGCCGAAGAAAGACAGCGCAAGCCGACGAGCTGCGAAAATCGCGAAGCGCACCTTTTGCGAAAGTGAATATTACAATAATATACATAATAATACATATTGTTGTTCTAAATCATCCTAGATCGACGAGAACCGTTCTGATACCAGCTTCTCGCGCTACGGGATCCTGCGAAGCGCGAACTTCAATCTAAGTTAGGTATTGGGCATGACCACTCAGACGATCGCTGATATCATCATCGCAACGCTGCGCAATGCCGAGGTCGAGCGCATCTACGGCGTGGTTGGCGATAGCCTGAACGGTATCACGGATGCAATGCGGCGCGATGGTCACATCTCGTTCATGCATCTGCGCCACGAAGAGGCCGCCGCTTTCGCCGCATCCGCCGAGGCGCAGCTGACCGGCCGCCTGGCCGTCTGCGCCGGTTCCTGCGGGCCGGGCAATCTGCATCTGATCAATGGGTTGTTCGACGCCCACCGCACCCGCGTGCCGGTGCTCGCGATCGCCGCGCACATCCCCACAAGCGAGATCGGCTCGGGCTACTTCCAGGAAACGCATCCGGAGCAGCTGTTCAAGGAATGCAGCCATTTCTGTGAGGTCGTGACCTCGGCCGACCAGATGCCGCGCATGCTCGACAGCGCGATCAAGGCAGCCGTCGGTCAGCGCGGTGTCGCCGTTCTGGTCATTCCCGGCGACGTTGCGCTGTTGCCCGCGAAGGCGAAGGCGTCGCCCGCCTCCGGCCTGGTGCCAGCCGCCGCGGTCACGCGGCCTGCCGATGCCGATCTGCAGGCACTGGCCGCGTTGCTCAACAAGGGCCAGCGGATCACGCTGTTCTGCGGCCGGGGCTGCGCGGGCGCGCATGACCAGTTGATGCGGCTGGCGGAAGTGCTGAAGTCGCCCATCGTCCACTCGCTGGGCGGTAAGGAGCATGTGGAGTGGGAGAATCCCTACGACGTCGGGATGACCGGCCTGATCGGCTTCTCCTCCGGCTACCATGCCATGAAGGATTGCGACACGCTGCTGATGCTGGGGACGGACTTCCCCTATCGCCAATTCTACCCGACCAATTCCACCATCGCCCAGGTTGACATCCGGCCGCAGAATCTCGGACGGCGCTGCCGTCTCGATCTCGGCTTGGTCGGCGATGTCGGCGCCACGATCGACGCGCTGCTGCCGCTGCTGCAGGCCAAGACCGACCGCGCGCACCTGGATGACGCGCTGGCCAACTACGTCAAGGCGCGCGAGGGTCTGGATGATCTCGCGACCGGAGAGGCTGGTCATCGGCCGATCCACCCGCAGTTCGTCGCCAAGACGATCAGCGACCTGGCCAATGACGACGCCGTGTTTACCTTCGACGTCGGCACGCCGACGATCTGGTCGGCGCGCTACATCAAGACGTCGCGGACCCGGCGTCTTCTGGGGTCCTTGGCGCACGGCTCCATGGCCAATGCCCTGCCGATGGCAATCGGCGCCCAGGCGACCGCGCCAAACCGTCAGGTGATCTCGTTGTCCGGGGATGGCGGCTTCACCATGATGATGGGCGATTTCATTTCCCTCGCCCAGCTCGATCTGCCGGTGAAGGTCGTCGTCTTCAACAACGGCATGCTGGGTTTCGTCGAATTGGAGATGAAGGCGTTCGGCTTCGTGGACTTCGGCGTGGACCTGAAGAACCCGAATTTCGCCGCGATGGCGAATGCGATGGGCATCCACGGCACCCGTGTCGAAGATCCGGCGGACCTGCGCGGCGCCCTTCAGGCGGCTTTCGCCCATCCTGGCCCGGCGCTGGTGGACGTCGTCACCAACCCGCAAGAACTCTCGATGCCGCCGAAGATCGAACTCGGCGCTGTCGAAGGGTTTAGCCTCTGGGCCGCACGCTCGGTGCTCAACGGCCGCGGCGATGAAGTCCTTCATCTGATCGAAAACAACCCGATTTCCGGCTACCTTCGCTAAAGCCCGGCCCAGGAGACGATACGATGATACGTTGCGTAAGGATCTGGACCGGCGCAGATGGCAATTCCCTCTTCGAGGAAGGCATCATCGATCTGCCGAAGGGTGAACGCGGCGACCTGCTGTGCGGCAACGTGCCGTCATCCAGCATTTCGTTCCGCGAAACCAAGTCCGGCGGCACCTTCGCCCCGCATGACGCGCCGACCCGGCAGTTCGTCGTCACCCTGGCCGGCACGTTGGAGTTCAAGACGGCCAGTGGCGCCACCTTCCTGATCCATCCCGGCGATATCCTGCTGGCCGAGGACACCACCGGAACCGGTCATAGCTGGCGCCTGACGGACGATCAGCCGTGGCGCCGCGCCTACATCATCATCGGCCCGGAAACCGAGGTTCCGTTCCGCAAGGCCTGAATCCGCCCGACCCGCAGTCACGTCAGGAGTTTCTATGTCCGCCAGCTCTTCCAACCGTCCAGATGTTGTCCTGATCGGCGCCGGCATCATGAGCGCCACCCTGGGCACCGTGCTGAAGGAACTGGAACCTTCGCTGAACATCACGATGTTCGAAGCGCTGCACGACTGTGCGCAGGAAAGCTCCTACGGTTGGAACAACGCCGGCACGGGCCATGCCGCGAACTGCGAGATGAACTACACGCCGCAGCGCCCCGATGGCAGCGTCGATATCTCCGAAGCGCTGGAGGTCAACACCGAGTTCGACCTGTCGCGACAGCTCTGGGCATATTTGGTGAAGAAGGGCTCGATCCCTGATCCCAGCGCCTTCATCAACCCATGCCCGCACATGAGCTTCGTCTCCGGCAAAGACAACATCGCCTTCCTCAAGGCGCGGTTCCAGGAGATGTCCGCCCACCATTGCTATCACGGCATGGAATACACCGAGGATCGCGCCACCATCGCGGCCTGGGCGCCGCTGATCATGGATGGACGCGACAACAGCGAACCCTTCGCGGCGACGCGCATGGTCACGGGAACCGACGTCGACTACGGCACCCTGACTCATCTGTTGGTGAAGAACCTGCAGAACCAGTCCGGCTTCGACGTCCAGTATGACAGCAAGGTCGTCGGCCTTGACCGGGAATCCGATGGTCGCTGGCGCGTCACCGTGGAACAGGGGGGACGCAAGCATGACGTCTCCGCCGGGTTCGTCTTCATCGGTGCCGGCGGCGCTTCGCTGACCCTGCTGCAAAAATCCGGAATCCCCGAGGGGAAAGGCTACGCCGGCTTCCCCATCAGCGGCATCTGGCTGCGCTGCGACAACCTGTCCGTGGTGCAGCAGCACAACGTCAAGGTCTACGGCAAGGCTTCCACCGGCTCACCGCCGATGTCGGTGCCGCATCTGGACGCCCGCATCGTCGACGGCCAGCATTCTTTGCTGTTCGGGCCGTACGCGGGCTTCTCCACCCGCTTCCTCAAGCACGGGTCGCTGACCGACCTGTTCGAATCGCTGACCGTCCACAACCTTATTCCCCTGCTGGACGTGGCGCGGGACAATATCGCCCTGTCGGAATACCTGGTCGGCCAGGTGCTACAGAGCGCGTCCCATCAGTTCGAGTTGCTGAAGCAGTTCTATCCCAGCGCCGTGCGGCAGGACTGGCGCGAGTCCGTCGCCGGACAGCGGGTGCAGACGATCAAACCGCACATGACCACGGGCATCTTCAAGCACGAGGCCGGCGGGCTGGAGTTCGGCACCGAGCTCGTCGCGTCCGAAGACAAGTCCATCGTCGCTCTGCTCGGCGCTTCGCCGGGTGCGTCCACCGCGGCGTCCATCGCCCTCACGGTGCTGCGCCGGTGCTTCGACGACAAGCTGACCGATGACGCCTGGCTGCCGCGCCTGAAGGCGGTGATCCCGACCTATGGTATCGATCTCAAGACCGACGCGGCCGCCTGCCTTCGGGCGCGCGCGGACACCGCGCCGGTGCTGAAGATCCATAACGTCTGACAGGAACCTCCGCCGTGATGCCTGACGTCGACGCGATATTGCTGTCCCGCATTCAGTTTGCTTTCACCGTCTCGTTCCACATCATCTTTCCGGCCTTTACGATTGGCCTGACCGCTTGGCTGTGCGTGCTGGAAGCGCTCAGCCAGGCGACAGGACTGCCGGTCTATCGCCGGTTGTTCGATTTCTGGATCAAGATTTTCGGTGTCGCATTCGGTCTGGGCGTCGTGTCGGGCATCGTCATGGCATTCCAGTTCGGTTCCAATTGGAGCGAGTTGTCACGCCGTACCGGCCCCATCCAGGGACCGCTGCTGGCGTATGAAAGCTTCACGGCCTTTGCCCTGGAAGCCTCGTTCTTCGGCGTGCTCGTCTTCGGCCGCAATCGCATTCCGCCGCTGTTGTACCTCGGCAGCGCGCTTCTGGTGACCATCGGCACCAGCCTCTCGTCGTTCTGGATCCTGGTGAACAATACCTGGATGCAGGTTCCCACCGCCTTCACGACCACGGATACAGGCACGTTCGTGCCCACCGACTGGCGCGGCATCATCTTCAATTCCGTGGTGCTGGTGCGGTTCCTGCACATGATCCTCGCCGCATACGTGACGACCTCATTCTGCGTCGCGGCCACCGGTGCCTGGCACTTGCTGCGCGGGAGCTACAAGGCCGAATCACGGGTGATGCTGCGCATGGGCCTGGGCCTCGCCGCGGTGCTGGTGCCAATCCAACTGCTCGTCGGTCACCTCGTCGGCGACTACGTCGTGCACCTTCAACCGTCCAAGATCGCGGCGATCGAAGGGCGCTGGCACGATGAACAGCCAGCCGGGGAAGTGATGTTCGCCTGGCCGGACGAAGCGACGGAATCAAATCTGTTCGAAATCCGCCTGCCGGCACCGTTCGGCAGCCTGATCGACTCCTCCAGCCTGACCAGCAAAGAGATCGGCATCACCTCGATCCCCCTCGCGGACCGGCCGCCGATCGTCATTCCCTTCTTCTCCTTCCGCATCATGGTCGGGATCGGCATCCTGATGCTGCTGTTGTCGTGGGGCGGCGGCTTCTTCGCCTGGATCGGGGAGTTGGAGGCGAAACGCTGGCTGCTTTGGCCGATCTTTCTGTCCTTTCCGCTTGGCTTCGTGGCGACCCTGACAGGGTGGATCACCGCCGAGGTCGGCCGCCAGCCCTGGACGGTATTCGGCCAACTCCGCACCGCGGATACCGCGACCCCAACGCTGCACACGGCGGAAGTCGTCATCAGCCTGGCGATATTCTGTTCCGTCTACACGCTGATCTTCGTCTTCGGCGCTCTCTACATTTACAGATTGCTGCGGGCCGGCCCCGGTCCCTCCACACTGCCATTCGCTGGCCTGTCCAATGCAAAACGGCCATTGGCCCTCCCGGGCGAAGCGGCTTTACCGCCGCCCGCGGAATAGGGGGATAAGATGCTAGAGTTCTGGGTCGCTGCCCTTAGTCTGTCCCTGTTGCTCTATGTGCTGCTGGACGGGTTCGATCTCGGCGTCGGCATGCTGTTTCCCTTCGCTCCGGATGAGCGGTCGCGGCGGCATCTCATGGCATCGATCTCGCCGATCTGGGATGGCAATGAAACCTGGCTTGTGGTCGCCGGGACGATCCTGTTCGGGGCCTTTCCGCTGGTCTATTCGATCGCCGTATCCGCGTTCTACCTGCCGGTGATCCTGATGCTGCTGGCGCTGATCCTGCGCGGCGTGGCGTTCGAATTCCGCTACAAGGCGGGACCGGCGATGCGGCGCGTCTGGGATGCCGGCTTCGTCGGCGGATCCTTCGTCGCGACCTTCGTGCAAGGCACCCTGGTGGGTGCGTTCGCGGTGGAATTGCCGATCGACGGCGTGCACTTCACCGGCGGACCGCTATTCTGGATGCATCCGCTGGCATTGAGCTGCGGCGTGGGCCTGTGCATCGGCTACGCGATGATCGCGGCCTGCTGGCTGATCGGCAAGACCGAAGGGGATACCAGGGCGTTCGCATACCGCGTCCTTCCCGCGCTGGCCATCGCCCTGCTGGTGTTTCTGGCACTGGCCTTCATTATTGCCCTCAACTACCACCTGCGGGTGATGGACCGCTGGCTCCAGCGGCCGGCGCTGGTGCTTTTCCCGGCCGCCGCGCTTCTGGCCGCTTGGGGTCTCTATTGGGGCTGGAAGAACCAGCGGGATC
>Ga0164297_10005257_pt1 | contig 11188 bp, 11 predicted proteins | sample GEODES058metaG_FD_113539 | JGI IMG/M metagenome (GOLD analysis project Ga0164297, IMG submission 113539) | Dystrophic lake water microbial communities from Trout Bog Lake, Wisconsin, USA - GEODES058 metaG | ecosystem: Environmental > Aquatic > Freshwater > Lake | place: USA: Trout Bog Lake...
CACTTCACATTTTGATCAATAAAGGCGATCAGGTCGTCGGCCATGGCCTGCTGCTCCTTTACATTGGGGTGGCCGGGCGTGTTTTTGTAAGGGAAAAAATGGGTCAGGATATTTTTATCTCCGGTCTGAGCAACTGATTTTTCAATATAACCCGGCCACGGCGATCCAGCTTGAGTTGCATCCATACTACCTAAAGCACATATGATCTTCGCTTTCGGGTATTTGCTGCGGATAGTTTTCAAAAAATCACGGTAGGCTTTAATGATCTGTTCTTCAGTTGGAGCTTTACTTAAAAAGCGCGCTTTAAATTGTTCGTTTTCAGGCTGTTTAACGATCCAGGAATCGTTCTGAAATAAATTGATCACCACTACATCAGGATTGTATTTGGTAAAATCCCACTTGCTTTCACTATCAGTCGGATCAAGCTTGTCATACATCTCAGGCATGATCTGCGGGAACCAGCTCACCAAAATCCCAATACCGCTGCGTGCGGTTATGTTAAATTCAGCATTAAAATGGTGAGCAGTTATCGTGGCATAACTGAGGTATGCATTTTCATAAGCCGATGTCCCCCTGTCTTTGCCGGTCGAATCGATATCGGCGTACCCACAGGTGATACTATTGCCAAAAAACTCCATTTTCCGTTTGTTTACCGGTGGTGGAGCAAGCGTAGCCGATCCCTTATCGAGGGCAAATTCGTACAACAGGGTTTTACCCATTGTCCATTCAGTACGTTTAAATAATTCGAGTGTATGGTTTGTTGCAGGCAGACCTTTTGCCAGTACATATTCTTTTTTCAGGCTATCCGGATGTAACACGCTGATCACTTTGCCATCCAGTATCACATTATAATAATTATCACCCCGCTCATCTTTAAGCGTAACTTTTACCCCGCTTCCATAAAAATTGATCGAAGCGGAAGCACCCGGCCATGCCAATACCGCAGCTTCATCCAGCATCGCCGTACGACCCATAAACTTAATATGCGGGTCGTGGCTGCGGATAACAACTGTTTGGGCCAGTGCAGCAAAAAATGTTAAAGTAAAAAGTGAAGTAAATAATAATTTAAACCTCATGATCAGCTATTTATTTTAAGTAAACATAAGTGATACCATCGCCACCACGGTCGGCATGTTCGTCTTCCATACGATCTACAGCATCATATTTCTTCAGGTAATTGCGAATCAATTTACGCAAAATACCATCTCCTTTACCATGTAATATCTTTAAACTACCGAAACCCATCATCAGCGCGCGATCTAGCAGTTTTTCTATTTCATATAATGCTTCTTCGCCCCGTCTGCCCCGCACATCTATTTCGGGACTAAAATTGGCAAGGTCGCTGGTATGTGTATTAAAACTTCTTCTTACTTCTTTAGGTACTTCTTTTTTTGATACCCTTTGCACCCGGTTCTTTTTAGCAACAGTCCGCAGATCACCTATCGCTATGATCACATTATCTTTGGCAATCTCTATTACCTGTCCGGTGGTTTCTGAATCTGTTAGTTTAACCCAGTCACCTGGCTTTAATTCTTCATCTGCTTTAACTGCTTTAGGAAGCTCAGCTTTGATGGTATTTTTTTCGACCTCCTTGCTTAAGTTCTCGCGTAGCTGCCGGGTTTTTTCTTTGTCGGCATTGCTGCTTTTGATATCGGCAATGGTGTTTTCTACCAGTTTGTTAGCGTTAAGAATAATGTTCTTCGCTTCCTGTTTAGCATCCCGTATCAGTATCTTTTTATTTTCATCAAGATAGCTTTTCAGTTTTTCGTTTTCACTCAATAGCGCATCTACACGTCGTTGCTGTTTTTCAAGTTTTAATTTAGTGTCAAATATCTCTTTCTTGTCACGTTCAAGGTCGATCAACAGGGTATCCACTTTTTTCTGACCATCCCCCACCTTATTTTTTGCCAGATCGAGCACCTGTCGAGGCAATCCTATTTTCTGAGCGATCTCAAAAGCGTAGGAACTGCCGGGTTTACCCACTTCCAGCATATAAAGCGGCCGCATTTCGACATTGTTAAACAGCATCGAAGCATTTTCGATACCGGGTGTATTGCTGGCAAATAACTTTAGATTAGAATAGTGAGTGGTGATAACCCCTTTGATATGTTTTTGATTCAGCGTCTCCAACACCGCTTCAGCAATCGGGCCGCCAAATTGCGGATCGGTACCCGTACCAAACTCATCAATCAGAACAAGGGTTTTTCCATTGGCCTGTTCAACAAAGGACTTCATTTTCGAGAGATGGGCGCTGTACGTACTCAAATCGCTTTCAATGGATTGATCATCCCCGATATCGACAAAAATTTGTTTGAATATACCCACTGTACTTGCTTCTGATACCGGTATCAATAAGCCTGCCTGTGCCATCATTTGGAGCAAGCCGACCGTTTTCATACAAACCGATTTGCCGCCGGCATTCGGGCCTGATACCACTACGATACGGGTATGTTCGTCGATCGTAATGTTTAGCGGGACAACCGGTTTTTTTTCAGCTTTAAAACTGAGCAACAATAATGGGTGGCGTGCATTGAATAGTTTTAGCCTTGGTTCATTGACCAGTGTCGGCATTTCTGCTTCGATATCAATCGCAAAAAGTGCCTTGGCCCGCACAAAATCTATTTTAGTGAGCAATCCATGATAAGAAAGCAATAAAGGAACAAATGGGCGCAGTTCCGCTGTTAAAGCAGTAAGTATCTTTACAATTTCGCGACGTCGTTCAAATTCAAGGTCCCGAATGGTGTTATTCAGGCTAAATACCTCTTCGGGTTCTATGTAGACCGTTTGTCCTGATGCAGATTCATCATGTATAAAGCCTTTTAATTTTCGTTTATTCTCGGCCAATAAGGGGATACAAAGGCGGCCATCGCGAATCGTTAACGAACCATCAGCCGTCCACCCACTGGATGATGCACTTTTAAAAATATGATCTATCTTTTTCCTGGCTTCCTGCTCTGGTTTAGCAATTGAAGAGGAAATATCAGCCAGTTCACGTGATGCATTGGGCCGTATCTTGCCTTTCTGATCAATTACCGCCTCTATCTTTTTCAGGATCGATTTCTCGATCGGTAAATGTTCAAACAATGCCTCAAGGTTCGGGTACTGCGCTTCGCGTTCATTAAAATAGGCGATCACCGCAAATACCGTCGATAGCGACGCATGCACCTGGTAAAATTCTTCTTCTACTAAGAATGTTCCTTCAATTTTTACCTTGTTGGCCAACGATTTAATATCGAAAAAATGGTGAATAGGCAAAGCCTCATCATTTTGCAGGATGTTTTTAAACTCGTTGGTTTGCCCCATGAATTTCAACACCTGGTCGAAATTGTGCATTACCTGTATCCGGTCCACCAGTTGGCGACCCATGTCGCTAAGGCAATGTAATTTGATCAGCTCTTTGACCTCGGTAAAACCTAACTTATCAACGCTATTCGACGGGACCAGCATTTGGCTTTATTTTTGGAATGAATCTGTGGTTATTAAATTTACCAGTTGGAGGTGTTACAGGGACCGTAGTTGCAGGCTGGACGTTTTGCAGCTGTTTGGGTAGCTTTTTAAGCGAATCGGCCCGACGCTTTTGGTCGATCTGCATTTGCGCCTGAATCACTTTGTTCAGGGAATCCGATTTGAATTTAATTTTATCTGATATCTCATCATACATAACTGCAAGAACCTCAGGCTGATTACAGTAATATTTCATGCTTTTCTTAAACTGATTAGTATCGGTATGAAAGTTTTTAAATACAGTTAAAAACCGACTAAATCCATGTTTATAAAGTGTATCGGGTACCTGTAATTCGGTAAATAGCGTACCATCGGCAATATGGATCTGGGTAAGCAGGTTAACCATTTTATCGCGTTCTATCACACCCTTTGGGAGCTTGTCACCCGTACAGGCGCTGCAAAGCAGTAATAGTGAAAAAAAGAGGATATTATATTTTTGCATTCTTTACTTTTGCGGCTCAATCAACAAAACTACGGATAAATGAGCATTGCAGATAACATCAGGAGCCTAAAAAACGAAACAGAGAGTATTCATGTAACGCTGATCGCTGTATCCAAGACCAAATCGAATGATGAAATTCTGCAAGCCTACTCTGCAGGACAACGTTTATTTGGCGAAAATATGGTGCAGGAACTGGTAGAAAAGTTTGAATCACTGCCAAAAGATATTGAATGGCATCTCATAGGGCATTTGCAAACCAATAAAGTAAAGTATATCGCACCCTTCATTAGCATGGTACAATCTGTGGATAGTTTAAAACTATTGCAAGAGATAGATAAGCATGCCGAAAAAAACAAAAGGGTGATCGATTGCCTGCTGCAGGTTTATATTGCCGACGAAGAAACCAAATACGGGTTGGGTTTTGATGAATTGATCGAGCTTTTACGCTCGGAAGAATTTGCAAGCCTTCAACATGTACGTATCCGTGGTTTAATGGGTATTGCCACCAATACTGAAAATGAAAAGCAGCTCAAAGACGAATTTTATGAACTACGTACTTTTTTCGAAGGCGTAAAACAAAGTTTTTTCAGAAAAGATAGTAGTTTCGATACCTTGTCGATGGGTATGCCGTCCGACTATAAGATAGCTATAGAAAATGGGAGCAATATGGTACGCTTAGGTAGCACAATATTCGGACAACGTGTGGTTAAACACTGGAAGAATAATTAGTGAATTAGTGAATTAGTGAATTAGTGAATTAGTGAGTGAGCAAGTTATGAATATGTTTTGTAACAGTGAATGACCAATGCCAAATGACCAATGACAAATGACCAATGACAAATGACCAATGAGAGAAAACGAAATTAAACTAAGAGTAGCTAAAAAAGCCGATTGTCCGCGTTTGCTGGAACTGATCATTGAATTGGCGGTCTTTGAGCGCGAACCACAGGAGGTTACCGTAACTCTTGATGAAATGGAGGAAGCCGGTTTTGGTGAGAAACCTGTATGGAAAGCCTATGTGGCCGAATGGGAAGGTTTTATTGTTGGTTTTGCGCTCTATTATATCCGGTATTCGACCTGGAAAGGTAGCCGATTGTACCTGGAAGACCTGATCGTTACCGAAACCTGGCGTGGTAAAGGGGTTGGTAAATTATTGTTTGAACAAATGATCAAAGAAGCTAAAGAACTTGGGTTAAATGGCATGACCTGGCAGGTACTCGACTGGAATGAACCTGCGATCAAATTTTACCAAAAATACCAATCAGCGATTGGTACGGGCTGGCTTAATGGGTCTTTATCAAAAGATCAGGTGATCAATTTTTAAAAAACACTGATCCTATCATCATAAATAAACCTTAAATTGCTGCAATAAACAATGAAAAAGGCTTGTTTTGTATCCTTTATTTTGGCAACTGTTATTGTAGCCTGCAAGCAGCACGGTCAGCCTGCGGCAAAAATTAGCTTGAAGGCAGATACGCTGGTGTATACCTACAAAACAATTAAAGAGCGGGCGGCAGATTGTGGCACTAAACCAGATACCGCCTGTTCAGAAGCGGATATAACTTATGCTGTATTTCCCGGACACCGATCTTTGAATGATAGTATTGTAAGTCGGTTACTACAGGCTTATCAGGGCGACAAACCTGACAAAACGCTTGAAATGCAGGCAAAAAGTTTTGTTCAAGGCTATATGACGGATACTTTGCGTCAGACAGATAGCAACAAAATGATCTACACCCTTGAAACAAGTGCAAGAGTTGTAAGGCAGGATTCGAGTTTGGTTACCATACAGATAGATAGTTATGCTTTTACCGGCGGTGCACACGGTGGTACTTTTACAGGCTACCTCAACTGGAATACCAGCGAGGATAAAAAAGTAACACTAAGCGATATCTTTACACCGGGATACCAGGAAAAATTCAGGAAAATTGCCGAAAAAATATTCCGTGCCCAGGAGAAATTGAGTGATACCAGTTCGCTGCAGAGTTACTTTTTTAAAGATGCCAAATTTGTATTGAACGATAATTTCCTGGTGACGCCTGTAGGTATCCGTTTCCTCTACAACGAATATGAAATAAAATCATATGCCGAAGGGCAAACCGAACTGATTATACCCTATAATAAGATCAAATCCTTACTACGACCTCAAAGCGTGGTTAGCCAATATATCAAATAATGCTCGTTTTTAAATTTGGCGGGGCATCGGTTAAAGATGCGGCCGGTATCATTAATCTTTCTGCAATAGTAAAAAAATTCGAGGCTCAACCCTTGCTGATCGTAGTATCCGCGATGGGCAAAACTACCAATGCGCTCGAAAAATTGACCAGGGCTTATATCGATGGAAACAATGACCTGGTTGATATTTTTGAGGAAATTAAAGCATACCATTATCAGATCATCAGGGAGTTATTTGATGCAAACCACCCGATTTTCAACGAGGTAGCCAACACCTTTGTCGAGATCGATTGGGCGATAGAAGACGCCCCCCACGACGATGACGACTTCATTTACGACCAATTGGTGTCTATCGGTGAACTGGTTTCAACGCGTATTGTAGCCGCATACCTGAACCAGGTGGGCATCAAATCGCAATGGCTGGATGTACGTGGTTATGTGCATACCGACAACAATTACCGGGAGGGAAATGTAGATTGGGAAAAAACACGTGAAAGTATCCAGCGCGATATCCCTAAAATGCTCGATAAAGGCATTGTAGTTACCCAGGGATTCCTTGGTGGCACTTCAGAAAATTTCACGACCACACTTGGACGTGAAGGTTCGGACTATACCGCTTCAATCTTTGCAGCTTGTTTGCAGGCCGAGTCGGTTACTACCTGGAAAGATGTTCCCGGGATATTGAATGCCGATCCGAAATTCTTTGGCGACACCGTAAAATTTGATGAATTGACCTATACGGAAGCGATCGAAATGACCTTTTATGGTGCCAGCGTCATACACCCAAAAACCATCAAACCGCTTCAAAATAGCAATATTCCTTTGCTGGTAAAATCATTTAATGATCCGGATGCTGCCGGAACGATCATAAAGGAAACTGCCGGAACGAACTTTGCGAAACCGATCATCATCCTGAAACAAAACCAGGTATTGCTATCGATCTCACCCCGCGATTATTCATTTATTTCGGAAGACCATTTAAGCGAGATATTCAGCCTGTTTGCATCCCGACAGGTAAAGATCAATATCATGCAAACTTCGGCGCTGAGTTTCAGTGTTTGCTTCGACCTCAGACCCGACCGTTTTGCAAAGTTATTAGAAGGACTAAGTACTAAATTCAAAGTAAAATACAACGAGGGAATTAGTCTGATCACCGTTCGGCACGATAAAAAAGGAGTACTAAACGAATTGACGGCAGGTAAAACGATCTTATTGGAGCAGCTTAGCCGTAATACGGCGCAAGTGGTGGTCAGGTAATTTAATCGGGCAGCCGGTAATTAGCCCGAAAATCGGCCAGTTCTTTCTGCATCATCTTCTTGACCACGCCACCAAGGATACGGTCTATCCTCATCGCAATTTTTATCGCCCGCGGGAAAACAATGGTTTCTTTGTTAGCAGCAACGCCCTTAAGAATCATAATAGCGGCTTTATCCGCACTCAGTCCTTTTTTCAAAGCATCCTGTGCCTTGTTTTTCCAGTTTGGTTTAGCATTGGCTTCAACTGCAGAGTCACCGATCGCAGTGTCAACAAATCCCGGACACACTACGCTGGCTTTTACCCCAAGGGCTTTGGCTTCGATACGCAATATGTGTGTATAATCCACCACCGCGTGTTTAGATACGCTATAGGGGGCCATCAATGCCAGTCCGTCGGCCAGGCCCGCCGCTGATGCTGTGTTAACGATATGGCCACTCCCCTGCTTTAACATTACCTGATAGGCAGCCTGTGATCCATAAAGGACGCCATAGAAATTGATATCCATCAGCCTTTTCCAGTCGCTCAGTTTAATATCGCGTAGTTCGCCGCTTACTGCAATACCTGCGTTGTTAAAAATAAGGTCGAGCCTGCCATATTTCGACACAACCTTGTCGATCAGCCCTGTAATAGCTGCTTCATCAGTCACATCTAAAAACCAGGCTTCGCCTTTGTCCGCAATCGTTTTAATAGTTTCAGCGGCCCGCTCCTGGTTAATATCGGTACAAATAACAGTTGCTCCGGCATTGGCCAACTGCTGGCATAATGCCTTGCCGATACCTGAACCGCCACCAGTAACAAGGGCAATTTTATTTTCAAAGTATTGCTGATACATGGGCAAATTTTGAGCTTTATAAAGATGGTATTAAACAGCCAAACATAAATAAAGCCGCAATTAAAGTATTAAAGAAATTGACCTGATCGTTGGATAAATATTGTTTGCGTTCAAACATGGCACCAAGAATTGAATCCGCAAGATTACCGATGGTTCCGGCTATTATAATTAAAAGGAATTGTACGTTAAACAAACTGATACCGGTGTATATTATTGCTATTACACATGAACCTGCAAGGCCGATCAAAATACCTTCGATACTAACTACACCATCTAAACCCTTTTGCTCGGGGGCGAAATTCAGGACATTGAAAAAACGACGGCCGTATAGCATCCCCAATTCCGACGAAAGCGTATCGGCTGTAGCAGCAGAAAGCGAAGCTGCCAACATTAACTTCAAAACCTCAGCATGCAATGGGAATAAAATAGCAAGTATCCCCATGATCGCTGCAACCCCACCATTGGCCATTACCTGGCCGGCATTTCGGGCAGTCGAACGATCGGTTTTAGCTTTTAGTGGCATCTTTTCATTCTTGCGCCATGCAGTAGCCAGGGTCCCCAGTATAAAAAAAGCGCCAAGCATCGCTAATCCTTTATAATTACTCCCTGCATACACCGCAATACCGACAAAAGCGGCAGCTATGCCCCCTCTGGTAGTCAGTTTTTTATAAATAATACTGATTATTGCGATCCCTAAGATCAAAATAGAAAAAAGCAGGTATTGGAAGATAGCCATATCAGGGTTGTAAATTTATATTCAAGCAAAATACCTATTCTACTAAACAAAAAAATATTTTACATTTGTGCCAAACTAACAACAATGAAATTAATCAGTATTATCATTACTCTGGTAGGTATAGCCGTGTTGATCTATTGCCTTACCTATTTCAGACCCGCTTTAAACGCTGTTGATTCAGATGCATTAACAGTTAATCCTAAAGGAGCAATGACCTCTGAATGGCCGCTGTTTATTGGTATCCTGACCACATTTGTAGGAATTACATTCTTTTTTGTTTCGCTGAGCGACAAAACCGCAAAAAAATAAGTTTATCTAATATTTTATAAAAAGGGACAAGCATATATGCTTGTCCCTTTTTTTTTTGCGCTCAATTATTAAATATAAGTTACAAAAACTTTAAAATATCAAAAACAACTAAACAATATTATCGAAATTTGACTTTAATTCCTGATAACATTATTTGATTAAAAACCGGTTATCCTCTTTTAAATTAATTATCATGAAAAAGTTCTTATTCAACCAATTGCTCATTATTCTCTTACTTACCAGTATTACGGCCAGTGCGCAAAACTTCACACTGGGCGTAAAAGGTGGCATCAGTATCCCAAATCTTACCGCAGGTGGCAGTAACCAAACGCCCCTGAACACTGGTTACAGCTCAAGACAAGGCCCTGATTTTGATATTTTCGGTGAATTTAAAATAAGCGATCTTTTTTCGATCCAGCCTGGTATCGAATATTCATCGCAAGGTGGCAAAAAAGATGGTCTGCAGGCATTTACTACACCTGCACAGGTGCAGGCAATGTTTCCGGCCGGACAGGCTCCACCCTATTTATATGCTAATTATAACAGCGAAGCCAAGATCAATTACCTGATGATCCCGGTTCTTGCAAAATTTGGATGGAATTTCAGCAAGTCATCTCCCTGGAGGGTTTATGTTGGAGCTGGTCCTTTTGTTAGCTTCCTCCTATCGGCCCAACAGGTAACCAGTGGGAATAGTCCGTTTTATACTGATGCGGGCGGTACGCAAGCTTTGCCAGGTGGAAGTCAATCTTTTGCTGGCAACCAGGATATCAAAAGTCAGCTGGCAAACAATAACATTGGCGTTGAAGGCGACCTGGGACTTAGCTATAAGTTTGGCCCCAGCGCAATTTTTATAGAAGGTGGCTTTAACTACGGTTTTCTCAATATTCAAACTGTGGCGGCGGATGGCAAAAACAATACTGGTGCTGCTACAATACAGTTGGGTTACAGCTATTGGTTCGGGAAATAAGTTATGAAAATCGGACTGGTTCTTTCAGGCGGTGGGGCGCGCGGCCTGGCTCATATTGGTGTTTTGAAGGGGCTGGGCGAAATGGGCATCCGGCCTGATGTAATCTCGGGAGCAAGTTCAGGTGCGCTCATCGGAGCACTTTTTGCTGCGGGGCACAGCCCGGAAGAAATTCTGGATCTTGTTAAGGAGCACACCCCGTCAAACGTCATTTTAATGGCATTTAACGGGTTTTTATCTGCGTCAGGATTGTTGCGTATACTTGAATCGGCAATACCCAAAAACAGCTTTGAAAGCCTTCAGATACCATTGTATGTAACTGCTACTGATATTAACGCAGGTATGGCAGTTGCTTTCTCAGAAGGGCCGCTTCATCAATTACTGGTTGCTTCTTCGTCTATCCCTGGTTTATTTAGCCCGGTTAAACATGGCAATCGCTACCTGGTCGACGGTGGTGTTACTGATAATTTGCCTGCCCTTTGCATCAGGCAGCAATGCGACCAGGTGATCGGCTCACACGTCAACCAATACGGCCATGCCAAATACCAGGAAAAAGGCAAGCTGGACATTATTGAACGCTGTTTCCATTTGGCCATAGCAGCCAATGTAAGTTCCAACGCTGTACTATGTGATATCCTTCTGGAGCCCGACCTGCACCGGTATAATATGTTTGAATTGAAATATGCCGATCAAATTTATGAGGTCGGGTACAAGTCGGTGATGAAGGAAAAGGGCAAATTAGAAATGCTTTTGGGGTGAAAATGTATCAAACTTACGAAGTTTGCTAAACTTCGTAAGTTTTGAGGAGATCCAAAAAAAACGCCCCTCAATCACTTGAGAGGCGCAAAAAAAAATCGGGTAAGCAATGGGGCTCGAACCCACGACCCCCAGAACCACAATCTGGTGCTCTAACCAACTGAGCTATGCCTACCGTTTCGAGGTTGCAAATGTAAATATTTAAGGCCTAAA
>Ga0164297_10005258_pt1 | contig 11186 bp, 6 predicted proteins | sample GEODES058metaG_FD_113539 | JGI IMG/M metagenome (GOLD analysis project Ga0164297, IMG submission 113539) | Dystrophic lake water microbial communities from Trout Bog Lake, Wisconsin, USA - GEODES058 metaG | ecosystem: Environmental > Aquatic > Freshwater > Lake | place: USA: Trout Bog Lake...
ATCATCAAACAATGATTTTGCGAGAAGCCGGACGCGCTCTGCCCACTGGTTCCGCTCTTCTCTCATTGTATCGAGCCGATCTTGGCTTACGGCCAGCGCGACCTGTAGCTCATCGATTGCGCTGCGCAGTTCCGTCGTCCGCTGCCGCTCACTGCTCAGAGCCGCCTTGAGCACCGCGACGGCAGCCGTGACCGCTGCCTCTGATGAACGCTCAACTCCCATCCTGTGCGGGAATGCCGCTCCTGTAATCCCTTCTGGAACGCTCCGCTGCACCTGTGCCGTCGGAACTGCGGGAGCAGATGTAGCGGATGGCCTAAGCTGTGTGATCTCAGCGCATACCTCCTCGACATCGAGCACGGATGAACCACGCTTCTCGACTTCGGGGCCATGTGGAAGGCCAACGTTGGAACCGGACACACCCTCCTCATCCAGCACAAGCTCGTGCAGCATTGCAAAGACGCTGTCGCCGCTCAATCGGGCTAGGTCGAAACCACTCTCAGCTGCAAGGCTGTGGAAGCGCGCTTGGCCCATGGCGGACCGGCCTACAAACGCCATCGACCAGCCTGCAAAGCCGCGGCTCTCGACCGGACCGCACTGGAGCACCGTCACGTCGCCGTGGCGCGCGTCGCGTTGGATCCGCTCGAACGTCTCCTCGACGCCTCGGCGCGGCCCTTCCAGCACCTGCGCAAAGACGTCCGCGTTGAACATCAGAGCTCCAGTCACACCCACCCGGAGGTTGTTCCGTTTGGACGCATCCAGGATTTGCGACACGGCGGCGGCAACGTCGTCTTCCGCCCCGGTAATCAGGTTCTTGCTGGCGTAGACGAGGCGGTAGAGATCGTTCATGGCGACCGTTCCGGAGGAAGATTGTACGAGGGTGCGAGGCGGCTCAGTCGATCAGCTCTGGGTCGGATAGCGGGAGAGGAAGCTCTGCAGATCGTCAGCCGACATAGGCTTGCTGATCAGGTAGCCCTGAATGTCGGTGCAGCCCTCCAGGCGGATGCGCTGCATCTGCTCGGAGGTTTCGACGCCCTCAGCGACCGTGGTCATGCCCAGGCTCTTGCCGAGGCCCGCGATGGCCCGGATGATCGCCTCGCCGTCGGGTTTGGTCGCCAGATCCTTCACAAAGGACCGGTCGATCTTGATCTTGTCGAAGGGGAACGAGCGCAGGTAGCTCAGCGACGAGTAGCCGGTGCCGAAATCGTCCATGGAGACCCGCACGCCGAGTTCCCGCAGCCGATGCAGGGTCTGGAGCGTCTTGGCATTCTCCTGCAGCAGCACGCCCTCGGTGATCTCCACCTCCAGGCGCTGGGCCGGCAGGCCCGAAGACGCCAGCGCCGAGATGATCGTCTCCACCAGCCGGTCGCTCTTGAACTGCGCGGGCGAGACGTTCACCGCCACCGACATGTGGGACGGCCACGCCATGGCATCCCGGCAGGCCTGCCGGATGACCCATTCGCCGATCGGCACGATCAGGCCGATCTCCTCGGCGAGCGGGATGAAGTCGAGCGGCGACACCATCCCGCGGTCGGGATGGTGCCAGCGGATCAGGGCCTCGCAGCCGGAGAGCGCGCCGCTCTGGAGCTGCAGCTGTGGCTGGTAGTGGAGCTGGAACTCGCGCCGCGCCAGGGCTTGGCGCATGTCGAGTTCGAGCTTGCGGCGCGCCTGCATGCGCGCGTCCATCTCGGGTTCGAAGAACCGGTAGGTGCCCCGCCCGTCGAGCTTGGCCCGGTAGAGCGCGAGATCGGCGTTCTTCAGAAGCCTGTCGCCGTCCGTCCCGTCCTCCGGGGCGAGCGCGACGCCGACGCTGGCGCCGATGGTCAGGAGGTGACCCTCGACCATGTAGGCCCGGCCGATCAGGTCGACGATCCGGCGGGCGAGCGCCTGCGTGCCCGCCGCGTCGCGCACGCCCGCCTGCAGGATCACGAACTCGTCGCCGCCGATCCGCGCCACCGTATCGGTCGGCCGCACCGTCGAGCGGAGGCGGTCGGCGACCTTCTCCAGCAGGGCGTCGCCGATCGGATGGCCGAGGGTGTCGTTGACCGGCTTGAACCGGTCGAGGTCGATCAGCAGCAGGGCACAGGCCTCGCCGTCGCGCGCGAGGCGGGCGAGGGCCTCGGCGAGGCGCTCGCGCAGGAGCAGCCGGTTCGGCAGGCCGGTCAGGGGATCGAGGCGTGCCATCTCGTCGGCGCGGGCCTCGATGGCTTTGCGGGTGCTGACATCCTCCAGCGTGACAACCCAGCCCTCACTGGCGACAGGGGCGAGTTCGACCTGGAGCGTAAGCTCCGGGAGCGCGAGCTCGAAGATTGTGGGCCTCTCCCGCTCCGATACGCTTCGCAGCTGCCGGAAGACCTCGCGTCGCGGCAGTCGGCCGCCTAGTAACGCGCGCAACAACGGCCGCGCTGAGACAGGGCTCTCGACCATAACGCCAGCCTGGCTGAGCAGGCTGCAGGCCGGAGCTGTGCAGCCAATCACACGCCCAGTGCGCTCGATGAGCAAAAATCCCTGCCGGACGGAGTTCAGGTAGCGCGTCAGGGCCGTGGGTGAGAGCGCGGCTTCTGTTGCGAGCCAAGGCTGCGGCGCATCAGCAGGCTTCAACAAGTGGATCGAGTGCAAGTCCGCGAGCATGGCGTGGTCACCTCAACAGCACAGCGCACGCGCGGCATGTGAGCCACTGCGGATCAGACAAGCGCGGCTTCTAAAATTCAACTTTTGTGTGCAGCATCGCCGAAAGATTTAGAGGGCGAGCAGTGTAGATCATCAATTGCACTCGAAAGTAAATCAATAATCTAAATTGCGAACTTCCTGCGTGACCAAGAACGCCGAACACGCCGGGCGATCCGAAAATTCCAGATCATGGACGGCGCCGATCAGCCTATGTTCACGGTGCCGTTTGCCGACGCTGTGCCAGAAAATGATCGAGACTGAGCGCAATCTGCATCCGCTCAGCGGGGCGTTCCCTGCAGGAGCACGATGTCTAAGCCGCCCGGACGGTCGCGAGGAAGCGGCTGACCTCGGCCCGGAGCTGCTCGGACTGCCGGGACAGCTCCGAAGCCGAAACTAGAACTTGGTTCGCCGCAGTTCCCGTCTGCTCCGCAGCGCCCGCCACACCGGAGATGTTGCTGGTCACCTCACTCGTGCCCTGCGCTGCTTGAGCGACGTTGCGCACGATCTCCTGGGTCGCCGCACCTTGCTCCTCCACGGCTGCGGCAATAGCCGTCGCCACACCGCTGATCTCCTGGATGCGTGCCGTGATCGTGCCGATGGCCGACACTGTATGGCCGGTCGAGCCTTGAATGCGGCTGATCTGGGCGCTGATGTCTTCAGTCGCGCGCGCAGTCTGGTTGGCCAGCTCCTTCACCTCGGCAGCGACCACCGCGAAGCCGCGGCCTGCCTCACCGGCGCGGGCCGCCTCGATCGTGGCGTTCAACGCCAGCAGGTTTGTCTGACCGGCGATGGTCGCAATCATCGTCACCACGTCGCCAATCTTGGACACCGTCGCGCTCAGCTCGTGCACGAGATCAGCCGCTTGGGACGCCTCGTGCACGGCCGTCTGGGCCAAGGCGGCTGAGGTGTTGACCTGACGCCCGATCTCCGAGACCGACGAGCCCAGCTCCTCCGCCGCGGCCGCCACGGTGCTGACGTTCGAGGAGGCCTCCTCGGCAGCAGCGGCGACAGCGCCGGACTGCGCCGCCGTCTCTCCTGCCCTCTCAGTCATCGAGCCAGCCGTGGCCTGCAGCTCGGTGGCCGAGGCCGAGACCGTGCCGATGATGCCGCCTACGGCCGCTTCGAAGCTATCGGCCATCTGGCGCATACCGGTTTTGCGCTGCTCCTCGGCTGCGAGCCGCGCCTGAGCCGTGTCCGCCTCCAGCTGCCGTGTATGGATCAGGTTATCTTTGAACACATGCACCGCCGCCGTCATGCGCCCGACCTCGTCGGCCCGCTTGGCTGCCGGGATCTCGCGCGCCAGATCGCCGGACGCGAGTGCCCCCATTGCTTCGGTCAAAGCGCGCACCGGTCGCGCGACGCTGCGGGCGATGAGGCTCGCCAGGACGCCGATCAGCGCGATGGCGGCCGCCGCACACCCGAGCAGGGTCAGCAGCGTGGAACGCATCTGGGCGTCGGTATCGTCCGCGTAGATGCCAGAACCGATGATCCAACCCCAAGGCTCGAAGCCCTTCACGTAGGAGATCTTGGCCACCGGCGCGTCCGCTCCGGGCTTGGACCACATGTAGGGTACGAAGCCTGCGCCACTGCGCTTCACCTGCTCGGCCATGTCGACGAACAGGTGCTTGCCCGTCGGGTCGGCGATGCCGCTGACGTCCTTGCCGATCAACTCGGCCTTCGGGTGCTGGATCAGGCGCGGCTGCATGTCCTGGATCCAGAAGTACTGGTCATCCCCGTAGCGGAGGCCCTTCACGGCTGCGGCAGCGGCCTTTTGCGCTTCCCCACGGCTGAGATGCCCGGCTCGTTCCTCGCCCTCGAAGTAGGTCAGGACGCCGTGGGCGGTCTCGACGAGGTCGCGCGTTTTCAGCTTGCGGGCGTCGGTGACTGCGTCGGACAGGCCCCAGGCAGCCAACCCGACCAAGGCGGTCATGGCGATCAGGGCTGTCAGAGTGATGGTCTGGATGCGTGTGCCGATGGCCAAAGTCATAGGTGAGCCCTCAGAGATCCGCTGATCGAACACCCGCATGCAGCCGCGGCGGCCAAGCCTTGACGAGCGAGGAATCAACGCCACACTATTTCTTTGGAGTTACTAATGTATTAAATATAGCCCTACGGTCCAGTACTAGACTTCAGAGAAGCGGGACAATCTGCTTGCACAAATCCGCGAGCAACTGCCGCAAAAAGGGCGAAAAACCGACACTTCAGCAACGACGGGTTGCGCCGTTCCATAAGCGAGGCTGTTGTGCCAGATCTGGACCTACAAATGGAGGAAAGGGCCGAGTGTTGACCAGGAGATGCCAGGGGCCGGCGACCTGCGCGGTCGTGGGTGCGCCCAGAGCGGCGCCACGCGTACTAGGTCGCGCGGTGGAGCTAAGTGGCCCAGCTCTCGGTCGAGCAGTCGGTCAGGAGGTCGATGGGTCTGCGTTCGAGGTCGATCACGATTGTGCCGTAGGCCCCCTTGCGTAGTGCCCAGCCGTCAACGCGGACATCACCCCTTGCAATCGACAATAACGCAACTTAGGCGTGCTGAAACACGCCTAGCGCGCGCAGCGCCCCGGTTACTGATTCGTTACTTGCGTTTCTGGCTTCGTAGCGTCCGGCCGCGCCGGCAAATGGTCGGCCAATCCGGCGGACCACCTCACGTTCAAACGAGACGAAATTCTCGATGCGTCCATCCGCGGCTCGCAACGGCCGGCAGTCGATCTCGATGCGGTACTTGGTGCCGTCGGGGCGGTAGTTGGTGAGGTAGCCGTGGAACCGCTCACCAGTCGCTAGGGCGCGATGGAAGGCATTGAGGGCGGTCCGGCGGGTCTCCTTGCCTTGCATAAAGCGTGGGCTCTGCCCGACGATGTCATATGGATCGCGGCCGACTAGCCGCCCGAACGCAGGGTTAGCGTAGAGGATTGTCGGTCCAGGCACCTCGATCATCGCGTCTGTAACGACGATGCCGATGGCGGCGTCCTGAGCGATGGCACGGATGAGTTCGAAGGCTGTCATTGTATGACAGAGCTATGCACGTGGCGGTCGCACGGTAATCCCGTCACACGCATGGCCGCCGGACGGATCGCACACTGCTGCTTCGACGCGTCGAGATGGTATCGTTTGATCTCAGGTGACCAGCTGACCTAGCCCCGAAGGTTGCTTATGCCTTCATCGTCAGCTCTTGTCCGGCTCGCTCACCGGCGCAGCAGCAACCCCAATGCTAACCGTGGCGGAGGCCCCTGTCAGAACGGGAATGCCGTCCGGTACGAGGGGAGCCGAGGATAGTTGATGATCGGTTCCCGAGAGTCCGTCCTCGACCTCGCGGAGAAGAGCGGTGAAAGGGTAGGGCTTCGGGAGGAAACGCACTCCGCGCGGCAGACCTTCGCAGACATCGCCGCCCGCACCCGACGTCACGATGACACGGATGTTCGGCCATAGGGCGTGGACACGATGAGCAAGCTCGATGCCGTCACCCGGAAAGCGAACGCTGCGGCCGGTAATCAGGGTGTGGACTCTATCGGTGTCCCTCAGCACCGACAGCACCTCATCGGCACTGGCAACCGTCAAGGTCCGAAAGCCTGCATCCTCCAGCAGATCGACCGTGACCATGCATACGGTCCCGTCCATCTCGGCGACCAACACCAGACCGGATCGCTTGGATGCCATCACCGAAGGGGTCTCTCGCTTAACCTGGCAGCCAGAATAAGGCCGCCCAGGACGGGGTACAGCATACGGAGGTACAACCAGGCCGGGTGCGACTGAGCGGTGAAAGCGCACCTCCTGCTCATGCATGGAAACCTACGCCGTCGGCCATAAGGTTTGCTGGACAGAAGTCACGTCTGCGCGTTGACGCGGGGAGCTCCTGGACAGGAAGGTTCTCCCCTCATAAAGGCCCGCGTGGAGACGACAAATCAGTAAGGGCCCAGAGTGACACCTCCTCCTGACAGGCGGAGCCCAGGGCAGTTCGTGCGCGGACGAAGGCTCCCGCTCAGTCTCGGGCTGCTCGGCGTGCTGCTCCCCCCGGCCGGCGCTGTGCTATGGCTGGGTTCTCTGATCCTCGGCATGGTGCTGTTGGCTGTCCTGGGCCTGGGCGCTGCACTCTCGGTCGCACTGCCTCGCTGGCTTGGGCAGCATCGGCGCTTCCGGAGCCGCCACGGCTTGCCTCCGAGCGCGGCCGAGTTCCGGGCGCTCGCCGACACCATCCCGACCCTGTGCTGGATGGCCGACGCGGACGGCTGGATCTATTGGTACAACCGTCGCTGGTACGAGTTCACCGGGACGACCCCAGCCGAGATGCAGGGCTGGGGCTGGCAGGCCGTGCACGATCCCGAGTACCTGCCGGCAGTCATGCAGCGCTGGAAGGCGGCCATCGCCAACGGGCAGTCCTTCGAGATGGTCTTCCCGCTCCGCAGTGCCGCCGGCCACTACTGCCCGTTCCTGACCCGGATCGAGCCCTTGCGCGACGCCCGCGGACGGGTCACCCACTGGTTCGGCGTCAACATCGACATCTCTGCGCGCGTCGAGGCGGAGCAGGCCCTCAAGACCGAGCGCGACCGCAGCCAGGGCATCCTGGAGAACATGCGCGAAGGCTTCGCGCTCCTCGACCATGAGTTCCGCTTCGTCCTGATCAACACTGAGGGCTTGCGCATGGAGGAGCGACCGGCCTCCGAGCTGATCGGGCGCACGCACTGGGAGGCCTTTCCAGGCAGCGAGGAGAGCGAACTCGGCCGCCTCTACAAGCAAGCCCTGCGCACAGGCGAGCCGGTCCGCCTCGACCACCGCTTCACGTGGCCTGACGACGATGAGACCTGGCTGGAGATGCGCGCCTACCCGTCGCCGGATCGGGCCACCCTGTCCGTGTTCTACCGCGACGTGAGCGACCGCAAACACGCGGAACTCGCCCTGCGCCAAGCGACCGACCGCCTCGACGCGATCCTAACCAACACCACCATGGCCGTGTTCATGATGGATGAGCGTCAGCACTGCGCCTACATGAACCCGGCCGCTGAGCAGCTGACCGGCTACACCTTCGCCGAGACGCAGGGGCGCCCACTTCACGACGTGGTGCACCACACCCGCCCCGACGGCTCACCCTACCCGCTGTGCGAGTGCCCGATCGATCAGGCGTTCCCGGAGAACGACCGGGAGCAGGGCGAGGAGGTGTTCGTTCACAAGGACGGCTCCTTCTACCCCGTGGCCTTCACGGCCAGCCCCATCCGAGACGCGCACGGGCAGCCGGTCGGCACCGTGATCGAGGCGCGCAACATCGAGGCAGATCTCCGCGCCAGGGCGGCCCTGGAGGCGTTCAACGCCAATTTGGAGCGGCGCGTCGCGGAGGAGGTCGCCCGGCGCGAGCAGGCGGAGGCGCAGTTGCGTCAGGCGCAGAAGATGGAGGCGGTCGGCCGCCTCACGGGCGGCGTCGCGCACGACTTCAACAACCTGCTGACGGTGGTCAGCGGCAACCTGGAGATGCTGCAGAAGCGCCTCGGTTCCGAGGCCGATGCCCGTGCCCAGCGCCTGATCGCGAATGCCTTGGAGGGGGCTGGCCGGGCAGCCACCCTGACGCACCGGCTGCTCGCTTTCTCACGCCAGTCGCCGCTCCAGCCGGAGATGATCGACGTCAACAGGCTGCTGGCCGGCATGTCGGACCTCCTACAGCGGACTTTGGGTGAGCACATCGCGGTCGAGACGGTGCTGGCCGGGGGGCTCTGGCGGACGGAGGCCGACCCGAACCAGCTGGAGAACGCGGTCCTGAACTTGGCCGTGAATGCGCGCGACGCGATGCTGGAGGGCGGCAAGCTGACCATCGAGACCGCCAACGCGCACCTGGACGAACTCTATGCGGCCAATTCGCGCGAGCCAGTGACGCCCGGCCAGTACGTGCTGGTGAGCGTGTCGGACACTGGCACCGGCATGCCACGCGAGGTGCTGGAGCGCGTGTTCGAGCCGTTCTTCACAACCAAGCCCGTGGGCAAGGGCACTGGGCTGGGGCTGGCACAGGTCTACGGCTTCATGCGCCAGAGCGGCGGTCACGCCGCCGTCTACTCGGAGGTCGGCGAGGGCACCACGATCAAACTGTACCTCCCCCGCCTCAAGCGGGCTCAGGATCGGGTTCAGGAGGACGAGAGCGTGCTCGCCGGTCCCTTGCTGGCTCTCGAGGCCCAGCCCGGGGCGGGCGTCACGGTTCTCGTCGTGGAGGACGAGGCTATGGTGCGCGACTTCGCCATCTCGGCTCTGGAGGAGGCCGGCTTCAGCGTGCTGGCCGCGGAGGATGGAGCGAGGGGTCTCGTCCTGCTCGACGCCCATCCTGAGGTCCAGGTGCTGTTCACCGATGTGGTCCTCACCGGCGGGCTTAACGGGCGCAAGGTGGCCGACGAAGCCCTGAGGCGCCGGCCCGACCTGAAGGTGCTGTTCACGACGGGCTACACGCGCAACGCCATCATCCACCATGGCCGGCTGGACGAGGGTGTGAACCTGCTGGGCAAGCCGTTCACGGCCGCGGCCCTGGTGCAGCGCCTCTGTCGGATCCTAGATGGGTCCGCTCCGGAGGCAACCCCGTCCTGACAGGAGAGTTGTAGGTCCTGGCACAGGTACGTCCGATGACTGACAGGCTGATCCGGAAGCTCGCGCATCGATGCTCCCTATCGGAGGAGGACAGGCGCGCGATCCAGGAGGCCTTCGGCAATCCTCGCCTGATTGGGGCCGGTGCTACCCTCATCAGAGAGGGTGATACGCTTTCCAGATCGACCCTCGTCAGCTCAGGCTGGGCCTACTGTTACAAGGAGCATATCAAAGGCAAGCGGCAGATCGTCGAGTTCCTCTTGCCCGGCGACATGCACAACCCCCTCGGGTCGGCTCTGGGCTTCGCCGACTGTACGCTGGTCACCCTGACGCCCGTCAGCCTGTACCAAGTACCGGCAGCGCGCATACGAGCGTTGGTAGAACAGCGCCCGCAGGTCGCGCAGGCTATGCAGGCTGCTGAGGAGATCCGCCTCACAACACTGCGCGAGACGATACTCGGCTTAGGGGCGAACTCAGCATACGAACGCCTCGCCCACCTCCTGTGCTCTCTACACCTACGGTTGCGTGCCGTTGACCTGACGTTAGGAGCTCAATGCGAGCTGCCCCTGACTCAGTACCTCATGGCCGAGGCGATCGGGATGACGAGCGTGCATCTCAATCGATCCATCCGGGCCCTGCGTACGGCAGGGTTAATCGACCTCTCGGGGAAGCAGTTGACGATTCCGGAACTCGCCAGGCTCCAAGCGGCGGCCCAGTTCAGTACCGCATATCGGAACACCTTAGGTGTGGTTAGCCCGCCTGCTGGGGGTGAGCAATGCTCGAAGGTACTTCAGATGTGAGCCGCTCCCAGGCAGGCCTCCTGAAACCTGCCGGTCACGACCACCTGCCTTAGAACTTGCGCTGGCTGAGTTCCCTTCGTCAGGCACACTCAAGTGTCTGCACCCTGACACGACGCGGGCCTTATGGGAGCAATCCCGACTGATGGTTCCGTAAGCTGCCCTTATGCGAACTGGCGCTATGGGCTGATAGCCGACTGCGATGGGGCATCGCGGATCAACGGTAGAGTCCCTCGGCCCGTAGAGTGGAGAGTAACACGCTGGCTCGCTCCTGCTGTAGCGCGACGATCTGGATGAGATCCCGTATTGCCTCACTCAGGAATGCTCCCGAACTGATCGGTCGTTGCCTCACGCCGATGCTCCCGGTGGCCGGGTCGTGGACGCCGGCGCCCCTGGAGGGCCGAGCACCAAGCTGGTGGCGATCTCGGTGCGCCAGAGCTTCAGGCGCCGCTGCACTGTCCGCAGCAGGCCGTCAGGATAGTCGCCCGGGTAAGCCGCTTGCAGTCGCGTGAGCAACTCCCCGCCTGTGAGCAACGGATCGGCCTCGAACCAACCCCGCAACTCGTCCGTGACGCTCACCAGTGGGTCGGGCCGGCGACGACCGCGCTTGGCTTTCGGCTTGGCCTGCGCCGTCGGGCGAACCTCTCCCGCCCCCCAGGCCGTGCGCAGTTCGGCCAGGAACTCCGCGACCGGCACGGGCGCTCGGGGCGTGACGGCGTCAGCCGGCCGATCGGCCAGGGCGACCAAGGCCTGTTGCGCCGCCCGGATCTCCGCCAGCAGGCGCACCGGATCAAGCTCGTTGCGCAAGGCCTCGACCTTCGCCCGAACCTCGGCCGAGGCGCGCGGGTCGGCCATCAGCTGATCGCAGGGTGTGCGCGGCGCATGGTAACGCTTGCGCACCCGCGCGCCGTCGCGTTCTTTGTCCGCCAACTTGAAGGACGGCTGGAACACGTTCACGAACAGCCGCACCGTGGCGTAGAGGTGGGCTAATTCCTTTGCCGCGGCCACACCCTCGAAGCGCCGGTAGCCCACCATCCGGCGTACGATCGCGCCGTTCTTCTGCTCGATGTGCGCTTGATCGTTCTTCCGATACGGCCGGCAGCGGGTGAGTTCGATACCCGCATCCCGGCAATAATCCCGAAGCGTCTCATTCTTGAACACGGTGTCGTTGTCGGTATC
>Ga0164297_10005259_pt1 | contig 11185 bp, 10 predicted proteins | sample GEODES058metaG_FD_113539 | JGI IMG/M metagenome (GOLD analysis project Ga0164297, IMG submission 113539) | Dystrophic lake water microbial communities from Trout Bog Lake, Wisconsin, USA - GEODES058 metaG | ecosystem: Environmental > Aquatic > Freshwater > Lake | place: USA: Trout Bog Lake...
TCCTAGAACTTCACGAAAAGGCAACCACGCCTGATTCGGTCAAGTTCGATGACGACTCTTATGACGCAGTAATCAAGAGCATCGCAAATGTCCTAGTCAAAGAGACTGGCACAGATGAAGATGAAGACGCAGTTATCGAAGCGTTAAAACACGCCTTTGACTCACAATTCGCCAATAAAGACGCAGACGGCGATGACGACAATGACGGGGATGACGCCAATGACGGCTCTGCGGGGTGTACCTGCGATGGTTGTAAAGCTTGCAAAGACGCTGGAGGATGCGACTCAGATGTCTGCAAAGGACACAAGGGCGACAAGTCTGCTCTCATCGGCAAGTGCCTAGAGTGCGGATGCCATCAACCAACAAACGCACACGGCAAGACACAAATCGTTGTACCTAACACCGGACAACCTTCAAACGTCACAACAGCCGCAACCCTAGACACATCAGGCTCTATTAAGTCTGCTGAAGGCGAAGAAGCTTCTGCCGAACCTGCCCACGAAACTGTTGTCGAAGAGATCAAGGCTGAGGCTGATAAAGTCGAGGCTGAAGTCGAACATGTGATCGAAGAGATCAAAACTGAGATTCTTGACGAGAAGGCTGTAGCCGCAATCGTTGAGAAGGCTGTAAAGAGTGCAACTGAAATAGTCAAGACAGAGATCATTTCTCACGAAACCGCGCTAAAGGCGGCTAACGAGAAGGTGGTGGCTCTTGAGTCAGAACTCGCAACGGCAAAGTCTGCTGTCCTTAGTGGTGGTCCTGCTAAAACAGGTCGCAAGCCAAATCAGGACACAAACGAACTGCTCGCAACCGCTTTGGACTATCGTCTAAAGGCTGCTGCGACAACTGACCCAACACTTGTCAAGGGTTACAAGGCTCTAGAGGCTGAATACCTCGAAAAAGCAAACAAACTCAACAAGTAACCAACCCACCAACCCGAAAGGTCGAAGCCAAATGGCACTAGAAGCACCTCGCGCCGACCAACTCTTTGCAGACGCTGGTTCTGCTAAGAAGGCGGCAAAGCGTATGGACGAATTCAAGGCAACCTTGAATAAGTCTTTCGAAGCACCTTCAGTTCCCGGTGCATCAGCACCTGTTGACGCAACAGCACAACTAGAGGCAATGGCGGCTAACAAGTCACTATCTCCTGACGTTCTTGCTGGTCTCAACAATGCGATCTCCGCTCAACGTCTTGCTATGCAGGATGCTCAGAAGGACATCACACTCACAAGCCCACTCTCAACATCATTCGCACAGTTCGACTTGGAAGCACCTGCAAAGTTGCTCACACCACGTCCAACTCCACTTCGTAACAAGATCCCTCGCAAGAAGGGTGTTGGTACATCGCACCGTATCAAGCGCATCAACGGCTACACAGGTACAGGTACCGGTGGCGTTGGTCAGACTTGGCCTGGAGTTACCGAAACAACAACAACCGCTTTCGGTTCAATCAACTTCGAGCGCGGAGCAAAGATTTCGTATGCATCAGATGATCTGATCTTGCCATACAACTCTTACTCACTATCAGATAGCGTTTCTTTCGATGCTAACTTCTCAGGTCTTGGATATCAGGATCTCCGTCAGTTGTCATCAACATCAACACTTTACGCAACAATGTTGATGGAAGAGCGCATGATGCTCATGGCTCGCGGTACTGCTTCTGGTTATGTCGGCGCACTTTCTGCTCCTTCAACACCAACTGTCGCTGCTGTTTCACCTTCAGGTTCTGTAACAGCACTCGCAAACGCAACGTACTACGTCTATGTCACATCTGATGCTGGTGTATCAACAAGCGGCTTCGGTGAGTCTGTTGTAACAACAGTCCAATCACAAGCTACTTCTTCACAAGCACTCACAATCACAATCCCTGCATCTGTATCAGGCGCACTTGGATACAACATCTACGTTGGAACTTCAACTGGCGTTGCTAACGCAACATATCAGGGTCGTACAACAGGTCTCGTATTCACACTAGGCGGCACAGGTACACCTGCTATCGGAAACCAAGCACCATACACAACTACTGGTGCAACAGCTTCTCGCGCTTCATCAGATACCTCTGCTTACGCAACAGGTTACGATGGAATCCTTCCAACCTTGTTCTCAAAGGGTGGATACACAAACAACATCGGTGGCACATTCAGCAACTCAAATCCGGGTACTGAATACCAGACTGTGTTTGCTAGCCTCTACGCATCTGTAAAGGCTGATCCAGACGAGATTCTTATCTCAGGTCAAGATCGCAAGCAACTCTCTGACGCTATCAAGTCAAACGCAAACAGCAACTATCGTCTAGAAGTAATGCAAGACGAGACAACCGGAGTTACATTCGGTTCTGTTGTTGGTGGAATCGTCAACGAGACAACAGGCAAGAGTGTTCCTCTTACTGTTCACCCTTGGCTCCCACAAGGCGTTTCACCTGTTATGTCTTACACCTTGCCTATCCCAGACACTGAGGTCTCTGACATCTGGGCTAACTACATGGTGCAGGACTACATGGGCATTCAATGGCCGGTCACACAGTTCGCGTATGAGTTTTCAACTTACTTCCGCGGAACATTCTTCTGTGCGGCTCCACTCTGGAACGGACTCGTTTCAGGAATCACAGCAGCATAACCAACTGAATAACGGGGTGGGGAGTCGAAAGGCTCCCTGCCTCTTTTCATAGAAAGGGCAACTATGGCAAGGCTAGTCGGTCCATCAGGACATCTCAAAGCGGTGGACATTAAAACTCAAAGCGGTACAAGAACACTACGGGCAGACAAAGCAGGTTTCTACCAAGCTTCTAAACCCAGCGACATCAAAGCGCTTAAAGCCGAAGGATTCAGCGAAGAAAACTTAGCAAGACACACAATAGGTGACGGCGATCGCGGGTATAATTGCGAAAACTGTGGCTTTGGATCGTGGTTCAAGTTGTGTTCTCGTTGCGGTCACGAAATGGCTACACCTAAAACAGACGGAGACTAAGAATGACAGCGACAGTCGGTATCTCACCAATAACCCCGTTTCAATCAGGTAACTATCTGACTGTTGCGGAGTATAAGAACGCACCGACTGCTATCGACTACGACAACCTAGTCGTGGGTGGAACCTCAGCCCAACAAGACGCTGAACTGCTTACCAACATCGCTCGCGCATCTTCGTGGATCGATATTTACTGCAACCAGCCTCTCTTGGCGCAGAACTTCGTAGAACAGCAACGTACTCGCATTACACCCGAAGGCTATCTAGTCATCTCGCCGGAATACAACAATCTCGTAGCGGTTACAAGCTTGTCCTACGGCGTAACCCCTACCACTTTGACTTCGGTGACAACACAAGGACTCACCTCGATTTGGTTCGAGAAGGCACAGTTCATCTACCCTATGAGCCAAGTCGCACTCACCTATTCTTCGGTCGGTCCACTATCTTTCGGATTCCCACCATCAACTCGTTCACGCATTTACGCCAACTACACCTATGTAGCCGGATTCTGTAACGGCTTGATTTCTACAGCGACACAAGGACAAAGCACGCTGACGATGATCGACCCTACGGGATTGACCGCCGGTTCTTACCTAACCATTTGGGATGGCGCTAACACGGAGACAGTTACAGTCGCATCGACTTATGTATTCGGGTCAAGCACAGTGCCTCTGACCACAGCCCTAAAGTTCACACACGCGTCAGGCGTAGCAATCGGCACTATGCCGGGAGCGATCAAAGAAGCCGCAATCCTGATGGTCAATGAGTTCTTGAAGGTTCGTGGCGATAACTCGCTCACAATGTCGATCACGACTCGCGCAACTGGTGGACCCGACACAAAGAAGCTTATCGGTAGCGACATGGCACTAGCCAAAGAACTCCTCAGCCCATTTAGGCGTATGCGCTAATGTCGAACGTAGGTCGCGTACAGGTACGCTCACAACTGTATTCATACCTCACGGGTGCGAACATCTCTGGGCTGAACCAAATCTTTACGGCGTTCCCAAAACGTATCAACTTTCAGGTGGGCGCAACAGCAGGACAACTCACAAGAGCCGCCGCAGTTATCCATATCGCCGGCGAGCGCGATAGTCGTATCGCAATCGGGGGAGCGCACTCCGGCTGGAAGCGCGTGGATTTCACAGTTAGCCTGCAAATCTTCACACATTCTGTACAAAATGACGCCGAAAACGCTATGGCTGATTTTGATACACTTATCGACAACATCAAGAATACGTTGCGAGCCGATCACAACTTTGGCGATACAACCGGAACCTTGGTGTGGCAGGGTGCGGAACCTTCGCTAGATACCTTCTACGGAGAACCTTCCCAGTCGCAAAACGGCGCAACGGAGATTTGGGCAGAGATTCGTTTCACCGTAACACAGATGATCCAAGCATAGGAGAAAAACATGGCAACATACCAATTCACCGGAGACTACGAAACTGTGTTTCCTTCGCTTGGTGTCACAGTTAAACCCGGAGATACTTTTGAGGCTGAAGATGGAATCGTAGCCGCAAACCTAACTCTCGCTTCTGCAACAAAGAAAACAGCAACACCAACACCGACTACACCATCAGCCGATGCTGATACAACGCAAGGAGCGTGAGTAAATGGCACTACAAAATACAGCCCGGAGTTACGTGGGAATCGCTAAAGAAACCACAAAGGGAACAGCAGTAACCCCAACAGCGTTCATCCCTGTGATCGCGAACACAGTAAAGCCGGAAGATAAGTACGGAATCCTTCTCGACAAAGGACTTCGTGGATCTGCTGCTGAGACCTACAACTACATTCAAGGTCGCGGCAACTCTACATTCGACTTTTCAGGCGATGCTTTTGCCGACACAATCGGTTGGGCGATCGCTGGCGTAATGGGTACAGACACCATTACCGGTACTGCTCCTTACTCACACGCTCTCACACTCAAGTATTCTGCTTCAACAGCCGCAGATATCCAGCCTGTTTCATACACCATCACAGACTTCTATTCTGCGAACGTTCGCGCTTATGCTGGTATCCAGTTCTCAGATTTCAGCCTAAAGTTCAATGCTGACGGAATGCTTCAATACGATGCTAAGGCAACTGGTTGGCTCTCAGCAACCGCCTCAACACCAACACCAAGCTTCTCTACTGTGCTTCCAACACCAGTTTGGACAGGTACAGTTTCAGTCGCTGGCACACAGGTTACAAACGCAATGACGGGTCAAATCGACATGAAGCGTCCAGTAACTCCGGTCTGGGGAATCAGCAACACCCAGAACCCATACCAAGTGTTCCTCGGAGCGTTGGATGTAACGGGCAAGGTCACTTTCACAATGGAAGCAGACACCCAACTCACCAACTTCCTCACAAACACTCAACCTGCTCTTGTCTTTAACTGGACGCAGGGAACAGGATCAACACAGACCATTATTCAGGCTCAACTCACAAAGGGTGCTTATACAGCCGCAGTAATCGGTCGCTCAAAGGATTTCGTCGAGATCGAAGTGACCTTCAATGGTCAAGCGAACACAACGGATGCCGCCAGTTCTTCAGGTTACTCTCCTATCAAGTGGACAATCGCGAACGCAGTTTCTACCGCATACTGCTAACCCCCTAGAACGCAGAAGGCGCCATAGAGTCGATGCCCACAGGCTCTATGTGCGCCTTTTGCCCTTTCTCGGTAAGATAACCTCACCAACGAAAGAGGGGCATCATGTCTAAAAAGAAAATTACTGTTCCATCCGGAGCGACAGTCACATTCCGCGATCCAGCAGAACTCAAAATTAAAGACCGCAAGAAGATCATCAAGGCGAGCGAAACCGCCGAAGGTCAGTTGTCTCAGGCTACGGCTCTCAGCGATGCTATCGCTACCCTCATGATTGAGGAATGGTCTTTTGACCTCATCATTCCGTCAGTTGTACCTGCTTCGCTCGATGAACTGTCTCCTAAAGACTACGATGCGATCGTCAATGCGACTGCCGATGCGACCAGTTATCTATTCCCGAAGCTTGCAGACACCGAGGAGAACGCAAAAGAGGCTGATAGCCCTTTGCCCAACTCAAACGATTAGAATGGGTCTTAGAAGGCAATAAGCGGCACGAAGCTTTTACCTATCCTGACGAGGAGTGGTATTACTTTAAGTTTGCTGATCGGTTCGGTTGGACTCCTGAAGAAGTAGACAACCTAACGGCTGGCAGAGCCGACTGGTTACTCTCTATTGCCGACACAGTAGAGCGTGTCAAGATCAAGCAGATTGAGAAAACACATGGCAAATGAAGTAACGAGCAACCTTCCGGCGGTTCAGGTAGCCATCGAAGAACTCACGGCGCGACTCGATTACGGACTGTACCAAGCCACCAATGCTATATCGCTTGCGTTAAAAAATCAGGCTGTTCAAAACGTCTCTCAAAACAGGCACAAGATCGGCGAACCGCGTATAGATAGCCCATTCCCAAACACAGTCACCGGCAACCTGCGCAACAACATCATGGCGGCTCCGGCTTCACGGGTGGGCTTCGGGATGTACGTGGCTAGTGTGAACTCCGGCGCTACTTACTCTATGGCGCTCGAAAATGGCTCCTCTCTATGGAAAAGTGGCGTATCCTATCCATACATGACTCCTGCAAGGGATGAGATAATTCTTTCAGGCAAAGCAGAGCAGTATGTGATAAGTGCGATAAACGTAGCGATTAGGGGATAACATGGCAGGTGAGATTCCCGGTCTAAATATCCAAGTCACTATTGACTCTAGTGGCGTTACCGCCGGCGTCTCAAATGTCACGAACGGCTTAAAGTCGATCGAAGACCAAACCAAAACTACTGGTAGCGCTCTCACCAATTTCAAGAACATCGCTGTCGGCGTATTCGGTGGAAACCTGCTCACGCAAGGTTTGATGGAGACTCAAAAGGGTCTTATCGACATGGTGAAGGCAGTAACCGATGCCCAAACTGGTATTGCGAAGCTTGCAACTGCGCTCAATAACGCCAAGCAGAACACCGATGCTAACCGCGAGGCAATCGACAAGACCTCTCAATCGATGTCTAACCTCGGCTTTGAGACGGCAGATACCGAGCAAGCCTACGGAAACCTCGTTACCTCTACCGGCTCAGTAAAAGAAGCAACCAGCCTGATGGGTATGGCGGCTGACCTTGCCCGATACAAGCACGAATCCCTAGCGACTGCCGCTACGACCCTCGCACGAGGCACACAAGGCTCTGTAAAGGCATTTAAAGAACTCGGTATCACATTGGATACCACGTTGCCTAAGAACGAGGCTATTGCCAAAGCGTTCGATGAGTTGAACCAAAAGATCGGTGGACAAGCTTCTGCCTATGCGGATACCTTCGCCGGCAAACTCGACATTATGAAGGCAAAACTCAACGATGCTACGGTTGCCATAGGTAGCGCGCTATTGCCTGTTTTGTCCAACCTTATGACTATCGTGATGGATGTCGGTGCAGAGATCGGCAAATTATACGACTCCTACATCAAGCCGCTCACAGACTTCGTAAGAGAAAACGCGGCTGCTTTTGAGATTCTTATTGGCGTTCTCGGCGGTGCTTACCTAGCGTTCAAAACATACGAAATTGGTATGAACTTGTTTAAAGCAGCTCAAATTGTTTACATAGCGATGACAACTGGCATGACTGCGGCGCAAACGGCTCTTACATTTGCAACCGAGGGTGGGGAAGCGGCAACGGCTTCTATGACTGCTGTTCAAGCAGGACTCAACGCGGTGATGGAAGCGAACCCAATCGGTCTCGTAGTGACGGCTGTAGCGGCTCTTGCAGCTGGATTTGTATTAGCATGGAACAACATCAAGCCATTCCGCGATGCGGTAGTGGATGTTGCTTCGGTAGCGGTGCAAGGATTCGGCGATTTTATCCAAATCCTCGGAGATGTAATTACAGCCATCTTGAAGGTTGTAACGGGTCCGATGAAATTATTCTTAGAAGCGCTCTCGCATTTACCTATTGTCGGTAAAGGAGCGAAAGACGCGCTCAACGACATCAACGGAGCAACGCAAGATACCGGCAAGTTCTTCGACTCTACGGCTACCAGCATCGTCAATATGGGCAAAAGCTTAGATGATCTGAAGAACAAAAAGATTTCCCTAGACGATCTATTGGGTGGCGGCACAAAGAGTTCAACTCTCGCTAACGCAGGAGATACAAGTGCTGGTGGTAGCACAGGAGTCACGGGTAATGTTCCCGGTGGCAATACAACCAAAGCGGCGGCGGCTGCGGCAAAGAAGGATTTGTCTCAACTAACAGCCGACAGCAACAAAGTCAATACGATTTATGCCGATATGAACACGGCTATGAAGTCGTACACAACTGACTATCTGAAGCTTGTAGATGCCAAGAACAAGGCAGACCAAACTGCTCAGGATAATTACGCCAAGACAAAACTCGCGGCGCAAGACACTCTCAACAAGGCTTTGCTCGCGGCTCAACAAACCTATGACGATGCCTACGCAAAGGCGCAACAAGCCAATGCAGACGCGGTAGCAAAACTCAATACTGATGCCGCAGATAAGCAACTCGCTCTTGTCCAAAAGTCAGAAGCGCAACTCACAGATGCTTTTTCTAAAGCAACAACTGTCGATCTTGCCAAATCTTTCTTTGGAACGGGAACGGCTACCGGACTTGTAAGTTCGCTCCAAGATCAACTCAAACAGATGAACCAACTCGCATCAGATGCGGCTCAACTCGGTGGCATGGGTTACTCTCAAGCGTTCATTCAGCAAGTCGTGGCTCAGGGTCCACTTTTGGGCGATCAAATGGCACAAGCGCTCATCAACGCTCAGCCGGGAACTACCCAGCAAATCCAAAACCTTTTCGGCGCGGTAACTGACGAATCCACAAACGGACTCAATAACCTAGCCGACTCGCTCAATGCTAACGGCGTACTGGTCAATCAAGATTTACAAAGCCAATACAACCAAGTCGCTACCGATCTGCAAACCAGTCTCGCCTCACAGCAAACATCTTTCAACAATACGGTAGCCGACCTACAATCTAAACTTAATCAGTCGCAATCTGATGCTCAAACAGCATTTAACAACACGATGACTGATGCCCAAAACACTCTCAATAACGCCATCCTTGCCGCGCAAACTTCGTTCGATCAGGCTTCGCAATCGCTCCTCGATTCAACTACACAAAAGATGGAAGCACTTCAGGCTGAACTCGTAGCGGTGGCGGCGTTGATGGCTCAACTTGGAGTCGCTGGACAAGCTTCTGCCGCTCTCGCTTTAACTAACTCGCCATACGACACATTCGCTCCGGGAGCGACAACAGGCACAGTTAGTTCGACAGACACCGCCGCAGACATGGCGGCTTCAATTAACTATGGTTCAGCAACAACCAATCTCACTCCTGGTTTGCAATATGTCGGCAGTCAACTTCAATATGTTTCACCATCAGGGCAAATTGAGGCACCATCTGCTTCTAATTCTAAAATAACAGTCAATCAGACTAACAACATCAATGGTTCGACTGCGCCATCTGACATTACGACAGCAACGACCAACGCTATTCTTTTCGGAACTACACAAGGTCTCGTTGTCGGTGGCGGCGATAGAGGAGCAATAGCAGAATGACTATCACATCTCTGAACTACTACGGAATGGCTTACAACGGCTTTGCCTTTGGTGGAGCAGGATCGCCTTATCAGATTACAGCGATTGACGGACTTGCAAGCTTGCCCGACGTCCGAAACCAAGACGATAATCAAGGCTTCAACGATGGAATGTTTTCTGGTCGAGATTTCCTCGGTGGTCGTACAGTCACAGTCACTATTCTCACGCTTTCCGGCAACGGTAACTCAGCCCAATACAACTACAACCTGCTCAAAGCGGCTCTCTTGCCAACGCAGGGGTATACGCCGTTCTCGCCTACCAACCAACTGCAATTCCAGTTATCGGCGGCTTCAGGGTTGCAATTCCTCAACGCTCGCGTGCGCGTGAACAAAACCATTATTGACCCTAACTTCACTTACGGCTACATCACGAGCCAATGGCAATTTTTCTGCCCTGACCCTAAGTTTTACGACAACACGCAATTAGCCACATCTATGCTTTATTCGAATCTAGGCAGAACGTATAACCGCGTATATCCATTGACTTATGGTGGCGGTTCGCTTGCTCCTTCTGCGGCTGTGAATAATCTCGGTTGGGCAACGACCTACCCAATCATCACAATCACGGGTCCGATATCTAACCCTGTTGTCGGCTCGACCACGCAACAAGCTTCTATTACTATTCAGGGAACCTACGCATCAACGGACACTATTGTTGTAGATTTGGCTCAGAGGTTAATCACGGTCAATGGCAACAATGCCCGTAACCTTGTCGCTGGTGGCTCTACGTGGTTCTCTGCTCAGCCGGGAAGTAACTCGTTTTATCTCACGGGTACGGGCTATGCGTTGGGAACGACTGTCGCAACTGTGGCTTGGTACAATGCTTATGTCTAAAAAGGAGATAGTCAAATGGCTTTAAGAACACCACCTAGTTGGTTACAAAACGGCTCTCACTCAGCCGAAAATGACCGACTCACAAACCAAGCCATTTGGAAGTCCACAGGTATCGTCAATCCTTCTGATCTACAGATCACGCAAAACGGCACACCAAACATGACTGTGAACATCGGTTCAGGTTGGGCGGCAATCGTTGGTAATTACCAGTCCAATATGGGCGTGTACATGGCTTACAACGATGCGACAGTAAACGCGACTATCACCACCGCAAACGCATCTAACCCTCGTATTGACCTCGTATGCCTCACAGTTTCAGACGCTTATTACACAGGTTCGACAAACACAGTAGCGGTCAATATCGTTGCTGGTACTCCTGCTTCTAGCCCTACTGTTCCATCAACACCAACCAACTCGATCGCGTTAGGTCAGGTTTATGTTGGTGCTGGCGTTACCTCAATTCTGACGGCTAACATTACAAACTACAATGTACTAGCTTCTAGCATTGTCCCTGCCAACGTCGCAGGTAAGAACAAGATTATCAATGGTGATTTTAATATTTGGCAAAGAGGCATTTCATTCAGCAACCCAACCGGTGGAACTTATGTTGCAGACCGTTGGTATGTTGCTTATCAGAACGCAGCGCCAACTACTTCAAGCGTTTCTCAACAACCATTTACCGCTGGTTCTGCCCCAGTAGCAGGATATGAAAGCGCTTATTATTTGCGTTGTGCTTTTACTACCATTGGCTCAAATACA
>Ga0164297_10005260_pt1 | contig 11183 bp, 12 predicted proteins | sample GEODES058metaG_FD_113539 | JGI IMG/M metagenome (GOLD analysis project Ga0164297, IMG submission 113539) | Dystrophic lake water microbial communities from Trout Bog Lake, Wisconsin, USA - GEODES058 metaG | ecosystem: Environmental > Aquatic > Freshwater > Lake | place: USA: Trout Bog Lake...
ATCAACGTTGATTTGTTGCTGCGAGAATGGCCAAACGTCCTGGGCCTCCTAGTCGGCCTCGTGTCGTTGAAAACCGCCATCGTGGCGGCAGCTGGCCCCTTGGTGGGCCTCACTCGCGCAGAGTCGGTGCGCACTGGCCTGCTGCTGGGCCAGGGCGGCGAGTTTGCATTTGTTGTCTTCAGTCTGGCCAACCAGCTGGGTGTCCTGCCTAGCGACCTGAACCAGCTTCTCATCATCGTCGTCGTGCTCAGCATGGCCCTCACACCAGCCCTGGCTGAGGGAGGTAAGCTTGCGTACGAGTTCCTGGAGCGTGATAGCTCCAGCAACAAGTCTGCTGCTGCAAGCACGGACGACGAGGAGGATGTTTTGGCAGACGGCATTACACTGGTAGCTGGCTTCGGACCCCATGGACAGGCGGTGTGCAACATGCTGCGCGCCCGAACAACAATGTCCCAGCCAGAGGACAACGTAGTTGGGTACATCGCGTTTGACATGGATCCCAGACGCGTGCAGGCCGCGCGGCGCCGAGGTTTTGCCGTCATGTACGGCGACGCAAGCCGGCCGGAGGTACTGCGCGCTTCCGGTGTTAAGCGTCCTGGTGCTGTGGTTGTTGCATACAGCAAGCCAGAGCGGGCCCTTGCGGCGGTGAAAGCGGCTCGCGAGTCATTTGGTAACGATGCTTTTGTGCTTGCACGAGCACGAGACCCGTCCCATGCGGAGGAGCTGCGCGTTGCAGGCGCATCCCAGTGCTGCGTGGATGCTGTGGAGACGGGAGTGCAGATGGGAACAGCTGTTCTGGGCGCACTCGGCGAGACAGCCCCTCGTACAAGTGCTTTGGCCGCCATGCTGCGCTCATCCTCTTCTGATCCGGAGGGCGGGCTCGATTTACTCGCGGATTTGCCCAAGCTGCTTGTGGGTGCGCATGTCCCTCCGAAAGAGGTAGAGGAGACGCAGCGGGTGTAAGACACTTTCACGCATTCGTTTCTGAAGTAAAATAGTCTATAGTGTGGCAGGAAGCGTCTAAGCACTCGTCGCCTCAGTCGGCTGTGCCTTGCGCCACTTGTCTCCTCCGCCGTGATGCCCATTCTCCTTCGTGTGCGCCGTCGCGAAGCGGACCTTGTCATCGAGCTCGAGCGTGAGCTTCGCCAGAGTCAGCGCAAGCTCTCTCGCTCGGCCTTGGCCTTGACCATCTTCAACGGCTTCAGCCTCTGCAATCTCAGCCTTCAGCTTCTTCTCCTCGTCAGATTCGGGCCGGTTGACCGTGTGAAACTGTTTCAGGTCCTCCACTCGCGGATCCTTGCCCTTAGCCACCAACGCCTCTTCCCTGGGGCGAGCCCCTCCAAACACGCTGCTGGCTCGCGCCTCAACTGCAACAACCGCCGGCGGCGCATCTGTGGTGCGCGGCGCTAGCTGCAAACGCGGGCGCTCTCCCGACGGCGGCGGGGCGTCGCGCGGAGAGTCGCGTGAGGGCGGGGTGGGCACAGGAGCCCGAGGCGCATCCGGCACGTCTCGCACAGCCACAGGCTTGGCTCCTCCGAACACAGATGCTGCGCGCCCATCGGATGGCGCATCCGACGGGGCATCCCCAGTGCGGGGTTTCAGCTGCAGTTTTGGGCGCTCGCCTGCGGCAGGAGGTCCAGCCGTGTCGCGGCGAGCCCAGCGGTCAGCCTCCACCTCCTCACGCCGGCCGAACGAGTCGGAGCGGCTGAAGCCAGCAGAGTCACCTGGCGGCGGAGGAGGGGCGCTGCGCTTGCTGGCTCCCCAGTTCCGGTCCTCGTCTGCGCGGCTGGGCCCCGGTGGCGGGCCGGCGTCGCCACCGCGGCGCTCGGCTGCAGGTCCGCTGGGCACGAAGCGCTTGCTTGCGCCCCAATCGCGGTCCTCGTCCGCGCGACTCGGGCCGTCGGGCTCCCGCCCGCCTTCCTCGCGGTCACCGAAGCCGCCGCGGCGGGGCTCGCGGTCGCCGTACTCTCGTGCGCCTGTGCACGAATCAACGCGTGCGTCAGCTCCGGTTCCGGGACTGGGGAAAAGCACGCTGCGGCGGCGGGCAGTCGAAAACACAGGCTGGGGACTGTTTGCCCCCGGCTTTCCGCAACGGGCGAACATCCACTCCGCGGACACAAGCGCCGCCGGCGCAGACAGCGTGCAAGAGTCCAGAACTGTGTGCTGACGCGCACGCTGCGCCCCTTGCGCGTCTCTTTCGCCCGTTCGCCTTTTGACTCGTACCTCCTCCGCCGCCGTAGCGGTCACCCCGATCGCCGCCGTAGTCGCGGAACGCGCCACCCAGGCTCGGCCGCTGCTCCTCCTCACCCTCGGCGCGCGCACGCGGCCCCGTGGGCAGCACGATGGCGGAGTCATCAGCCGCCACAGCTCGGCTGCTGGGCGCACGGTAGCCTCCCCCCGAGGCCTGCGCGGGTGACGGCGACGCCGTGAACTCCGCCAGGCTCATGGTCTGCTTCTTGCTCTTCTTGCCACCCGTCTTGGCTGCGCCCAGCGTGGGGAAGGCCTCCTCCTTGGCGCCGAGCACAGGAAACGACTCTGCCACCGGCGTAGGAGGCGCAGCGGCCTCATCCTTGCCCTCCGCCTGAGCCCACGCGCTAGCACCCCATGCAGACATGGCACACTGCTTCTCGCGAGGCGCCAAAGGTGTCTCTCGAGAGTCCCGCCTCCACAACAGGCAACAGGCCACACAGAGCTCTGCTCGCACGGCGTTTGCTGCTCGAATACTGCCTTCACCTCCACATTGACAGCACACGCGGACAGCAGAGTTCAGCACCATGGCGACGGGGCCACCGGTTGAGGCCTTGGTCCTGGCTTTGGTGGACCCGGAGACGCGTGAGAACGCGCTGCTCGACCTGAGCAAGAAGCGCGACATGTTTGCGGACCTCGCCCCTGTACTGTGGTATAGCTTCGGCGTCGTGCCGGCGCTGCTGCAGGAGATCGTGAGCATCTACCCGCTCCTATCACCACCCTCGCTCACAGCGCACGCCAGCAACCGCGTGTGCAACGCCCTGGCGCTGCTGCAATGTGTTGCTAGCCACCCAGACACGCGGGCGCAGTTTCTCAACGGTGCGGCCTTGCCCTTGCGGCCGCACACAGCACGCCTCTGCGCGGTCGGGGTGCATGAGGTGAAACACGTGCTGGCGCACTCAACGCTGACCGGCTCCACCTCCCACACACGCAGCCCACATACCGTTGTTTCTGTACCCGTTCTTAAACACTGTGTCCAAGACGCGGCCGTTCGAATACTTGCGTCTCACGTCGTTGGGAGTCATCGGTGCTCTGGTCAAGGCACGCTCGCGTCGTCTTGCAGCCCTCGATACTGGGCGGTGCTAACTCTCGTCGGTTTGTGTGTCTCTCACGCGCGCAGGTGGACGACACTGACGTGATCAACTTCTTGCTGTCCACTGAGATCATTCCGCTGTGCCTGCGCACCATGGAGATGGGTTCCGAGCTTAGCAAAACGGTAGCCACCTTCATCGTGCAGAAGATCTTGCTCGATGATGTGCGTCGCTCTCGCTCCACGGGCTGCGTCTTCTCTCCTCTGCAGTGTCACTGATCCGGGACTTGGGTCCGATCACGCACACAGGTTGGTCTGGCTTACATCTGCGCCACTGCGGAGCGATGCTATGCTGTAGGTGCCGTGTTGGGGAGCATGGTTCAGATGCTGGTGCGTTCCTCACATCCAGCATGAGCAGGTCAGGCACTGACACATGCGACGCTTCACAGCAAGAGCAGCCGAGCGTCAGGTTGCTTAAACACATCATCCGCTGCTACTTGCGCTTGTCCGAGAACGCGCGTGCGCGCGAATGCCTGCGCCAATGCTTCCCAGACCAGTTGCGTGACCCTGCATTCGTGGCGTGCCTCAAGGATGATCAGACCACACGACGCTGGCTACAGCAGCTGTTGGTGCAGATGGGCCAGGCGGATTGATTGCAGAGTAGGCGTGCTATTCAATTTCAAGAGAGTGCGTCATCACTGGTCTCTAAAGCGCGAGACTACGACCAGAACAGATCAAAGCGCTCCTTTGCGAGGTCGTCGATCCGCTTCTGTTCCGCCTCCAGCTTGCAAACGCGAGAATGACGTGTGATCATCACACTGTGATGATCCAGTCGCATGCTGTGTCTTCGCCAAGTCTGTTTTCGTTCTGTCACAATCGGCCGTGCATGCAGGCGCTGGGTGTATGGCTCAGTGGCCACGCTCGATGAACGCCGTCGCGCGCAGACCTGCCCAGACGACGACACGCTGCGCGATGCGGAGTCGTCACGCGCTGCGTCGCCTGGTGGCCCAGGTCACCGCCACAGGCGTGCAGACTAGCCCGTGCCCTTCCGCGAGTGTGCTTTTGAAGCGTTATAGCGAGCGCCTGGGCAGCTTGCGAGCAGTGAGGTACGAACGCCGACGGTGTTCACTCCCACTCTCCTGAGGAGTCTGGCTTGCCGTCGTCGCGACACTGACCAGCTGGACTCTTGCGTAGGGCGGTGGCTACGTCCAGTCCGAGCGAGTCGCCGTTGAATAGCGCGGACGCGAGTGCTTATGACGCCTCCCAAATCACAGTGCTTGAAGGCCTAGAGCCGGTGCGGAAACGGCCGGGCATGTACATCGGCTCCACCGGCCAGCGTGGTCTGCACCACCTGGTGTCGGAGGTGGTGGACAACTCCGTGGACGAAGCCCAGGCACGTGTGTGGCACAACAGGTCAGGACACACCTCTCTGCTCTCCGCCGCTGACTCACTGCCACTTCTGTCCACCAGGCTGGCTTTGCGACTCGCGTTGTCGTCAACCTAGAGTCTGGAGGCTGGGTCAGCGTCGAGGACGATGGACGAGGCATCCCGACGGACTTGCACCCGCGCACAGGAAAGTCTGCTCTTGAGACGGTGCTGACCGTCCTCCACGCCGGCGGCAAGTTCGGCGGCGACGCGAGTGGCTACACCGTGTCTGGCGGCTTGCACGGCGTCGGCCTGTCCGTCGTCAACGCGCTGTCCTCGCAGCTGGAAGTGTCGGTTTGGCGGGACGGGACTCAGTGGACGCAGCGCTACGCCAAAGGCGTGCCTCAGGAAGATGTGGTTCGGACGCCAGTGAACGGCACCGCAGCTCCCTCCGGACCGGCCAATGGCGCGAACAAGACGCCGGCTCGGGGCACCCGCGTCCGGTTTCTGCCGGATGCCACCATCTTCTCCGCCCTGCGTATGGATCGCGCGGTGCTATCCAGCCGCCTGCGTGAGCTAGCTTTCCTGAACGCGGGGCTGACTCTCAGCATCGCGGGCTCACACGAGAAGGGCATCCCTGCTGAGGCTGAGGTCTTTCGCTTTGCAGGCGGCCTGAGCGAGTACGTCACCTTCCTCACCGTCAGCGCGCAGCCGCTGCATGATGTCGTGTCCCTCAGCCGCCGTGTGGATGGTGTCATGGTGGATGTCGCTCTGCGCTGGTGCGGTGAGGGGTCCTACTCGGAAACGGTGCTGGGGTACGCGAATAGCATCCGCACCATCGACGGCGGCACCCATGTGGACGGCCTCAAGTCCGCTCTCACTCGCACAGTGAACACACTGGCGCGCAAGTACAAGCACCTGAAGGAAGGTGACCCGCCCCTGTCTGGCGAGCACCTGCGCGAGGGCCTGACTGCCGTCATCGCCGTGCGTCTGCCCTCCCCCGAGTTCGAGGGCCAGACCAAGACGCGGCTGGGCAACCCCGAGGTGCGCCGTGCCGTGGAGTCCGCGGTCGGAGATGAGCTGACGGTGGCGCTTGAGATGAATCCGCCAACTCTGGAATCCATTGTGAAGAAGGCGCTCGCCGCACAGCGCGCTGCCGATGCCGCCAAGCGTGCCCGTGACCTCGTGCGTCGCAAGTCGGTGCTGCGTGCGTCATCGCTGCCCGGCAAGCTGGCGGACTGCGCCAGCGGGAGCCCTGCAGAGAGCGAGATCTTCCTGGTGGAGGGCGACTCTGCAGGCGGCTCCGCCAAGCAGGGGCGCAACCGCCACACGCAGGCTGTGTTGCCGCTGCGTGGCAAGATCCTGAATGCGGAGCGGGCGGGCGATGAGGTGCTGTACAAGAACGAGGAGGTGACGGCTCTCATCCAGGCCCTGGGCTTGGGTCTGCGCGGCGAGGAATTCGACGCGAGCCAGCTGCGGTACCACCGCATCATCGTGCTCACCGATGCGGATGTGGACGGCGCCCACATCCGGACGCTGCTGCTCACCTTCTTCTTCAGGTACCAGAAGGCGCTGTTTGAGAAGGGCCACATCTACGTGGGTGTGCCTCCACTTTACCGCGTCACAGGTGGCGGTGCAAATGGGAAAGGGGATGTGTACTGCTACGATGAAATGGAGCTGAAGCGCTACCTGGCTGCTCAGCCAGCTGGCAGCTCGCCTAGCATCCAGCGCTTCAAGGGTCTGGGCGAGATGATGCCTAAGCAGCTGTGGGACACCACGCTGAACCCGGAATCGCGACGCCTGCGACGCCTCACGGTGGACGACGCAGCGCGGGTGGAGTCTACAGTGCAGCTTCTCATGGGCCCTGATGTCGCGCCCAGACGCGCTTTCATTGAGCGGGAGGGACCAAAACTTGCGGAGCTTGATATCTAAGAGTTCTCATGACACGGCGCGCTACAGTCTATGTGTGGAGTGATACTCTTCTTTGCCCCAGAGCCACAAGATGGGAAGCGTCTTCAGCCCACGATCTGGCAGACATCACCGCAAATACGGCTATGGCTGCGCCGGTGCACCAGTACAGTGCTGCCAGTGTGTTGGGCGATGCGTTAAGCGCGGGCAAAAGCCACCCGACAGCACTAAAGTGGATGAAGACGGCGGAGGAGCAGCCCAGCGCGTAGCCAACCACCACTTGCGGCACTGTGTGATATCCAAGAACAACTCTCAAGGCCGTGAGCGCCAGGCCGAGGGCCTGCAGTGCAGCAGGCCAGAGGAGGTATGCACTACCACTGCCCAGGAAGAGTGCCGACGCCGAATAGGTGGCTAGATACCCCAGACTCACGGCATGGCTGCTCGGCATGCCGGGGTCCGCCTTCCGAGCGCCAGCAGGGCGTGCGTGCGCGAGGAGTCGCTTCAGGAGCTTGCCTGCCAGAGACGTCACGATGGAGCCGAACAGGGCGACCGCAGCGGCTGGGTTGCGGTAGTGCACCAGCACACAGAATGCTGCGAAGGACACAATGAACTTTGTGGCCTCGTTGACGAGCGCCAGCACTGTCAGTGCCGGGGAGAGAACGGCTCCAGGCGCTCCCTGAGGTGCAGCCCGCGCGGCCACAGAGGCTCGCCTTGTTCGAACGGCAGGCATGTGCGCAGTCTGCGTGCAGACAACTATAGGCGTGCTGAAATGCGCGCCACGTGGATGCTTCGGGAGTGCAGACACTGGTCTGCAAGTGCGGCGCTCACAGCTGCTGCTGCTCCGAGACGGGTTCGCGGCAAGACATGAGACATAAAGGAGCTCACTCATCCAAGACGTGGTCGCGCGAAGGAAATCAGAGGAGAGGATCTTGCCTACGTCATCTCAGATGACGACTTACACTGTACCAGTGGTAAGGCGGGTCACATGGCAAATGGTGCCCGCTCAGCAGATGAGAGCAGGATGTGATCTGCGTGCCAGTGCTTCTCCTGACGAGCGTATGAGCAGTAAGTTCACACGCACCCACGACAGCTCTCGCAACCACGCACCTGCAGTGCCCGCAGGAAAGCACGGCGATCTCGCCTCGCGCGCCGATAGCTCTCCTCCAGCGCCCAGCGGCGCGCATCATGTGCAGACAAGTCACCTCTGTAAGGCAGGCTCCGCAGATGCGCAACCTGAAGCAGCGCCTGGGCAATGTCCCCTGCACTCGCATGTGCCTGTAGTGCAAGCAGAGCGCGTCCACGCAGCGTGCGGCTGCCTGCGCGCGTCCAGGATCTGCCAGCACGAGCAGGTCTATAACCCAACACGTATCGCTCTCTCTTCGCGCTGGGTTGCCGCAGGAGATATGTCAACTCATCACCATCCTTTGCAGCGTCCTGCAGCGAGCCGATACTCAGCGGCAGCGACGACTCATCGATGCGAGCTGGGATGAGCATGCGCTCCTGTGCAGCAACCTCGCCGTGGGTGGGCACCCGACCTGTGGAGAGCCACTGCTGCGCAATGATCTCCGTGCGCTCCTTGTTGAGAGTGCGCAGGACGACGGACTTGAGCTGCAGCCTGATGGCCCACAAATCTATGGCCGCTAGAGGCGGGAAGAAAACCAGCGCGCCCACGGGGCCAGTGGCTACACGCAGCCGGTTGGTTGCCATGCCCAGGCCGACAGCGAGACAGAGGCCCGCGCTGTCAGCGAGCACCTGCTGCGCCTGCGTCCGTGCTGCAATGTCGCCCAGGTTGTCCTCCAGCGCGAATGATTGCTGCATGACTGGCCGCACAGCCAGAGCTGTTGTGATGCCCACACTCTTCATGATGTTTGCGCTCGTTGCCAGAGCCAGAAAGTACGCAGGTGCGAGTGGCGTACACATCTCCACCAGCGCGGCGAGGTCATACACGACACTGCTCGTGAAGCGGCTGCGCTTGAGGTCACTATCGAAGGTGCGCCCGTACACGGTGCTCACAGTCAGTTTGCCCAGTCTACCTAGGCCGTCTTTGAGGACCCAGTTCAGCGCGGCAGCTGCAGGCAGTGTGCGGTGTGCGCCTGCGTGACGAATCAAAGACAAGGCGGAGGAGTTAGTTGTAGCCGCCAAGTTGACCCGTGTCAGCCACGCGCTTTGACGCACCCAGACCCACTGCAAGCAGCATTTGCTGGGTCCCCAGCACCGCGAGAGCCTGCGCCGCAACTCGCTGCACGAAGCGCCAGCGTGCGTAGTCCCAATAGTCGCTAGTGACGGACTCCACGTCAGGCAGGAAAGCTCCACACAGGCGACTCTGCGCCCGACGCAGCATACGGCCCAGCGCGTCCGCCGAGAAAGCACGCTCCGAGTCGCGGGCGCCGTTGCTGCAGAACGTGTGCTGGTCTACGAGACGCAGGCGGCGCCCGTCCCAGGCAAACTGGCGGCCCCGAGTGCCGCCCGCGAGGTACTCCCACGCCGGAAGCAGTTGCGGCCCACTGCTGTGGCTATGTAAGGTCAACGAAGCCACTGCAGATCCGGCGTTGCGAGCTCGTCCTCGTGTGGAAGCTGACAGGGCCGACTCCCGTGCTGCTGCTGCTGCCGTGCGCCGGCGTATGTGTGCATACGCGTAGCACTCTGTCATGCTACAATGCTCAATCCTTGGCTCACATATCGGTCTCTGCGGAGGAGATAAGGGTACCTCGCTGGTGACGAGGCGAAATGTGGTTATGGATATAAGCCCCCGCACGGACGCAAGTATGCAGGCACCGATGCAGTTGCCAACATGATGCTGCTGTCAACGCCGACACACTTGAGCCTTTGGCGTCGTAGAAAGACAAGTAGTCGTGCTCCTGCAGGTGGCGCCCAACCTGCACTTTCAATGAGCACGCCCCCGCCGCTGCGGACGCACCACGTGACCGACACAGCTGTGGTGCCAGGCAAGCCGCGGTTCTCCGTGCTCTCCTGGAACACGCTGGCGGATGGCCTTGCGCAGAACGGGTCGTTTAGCCGCTGTCCTGCGTCAGCGCTGGCTTTCTCACACCGTCTGCCGCTCTTGCTGGAGGAGATATACCGCCACGACGCAGACATTGTCATCTTGCAGGAGGTGAACAGACACGAAGCCTTTGACTCTGCTCTGTCTGAACGCGGCTACGTGGGAGCGTTCGCACGGAAGGCCTTCAGTGCGTGCACTGGCCTCGGCTTCCCCGAAGATGGCGTCGCCATATTCTTTAGAGCGTCGAGATTCAAGCTAGTGGATGCGCCAAAGCAGGCAGCCTATGTATCCGACGGTCATCCGATGAGTCAGTGCTGGCTTTCACTCTCACTACTAGATAAGGAGGCCCAACGACCGCTGCTTGTTGCCACGACGCATCTGAAGGCGAAGAACACGAAGGAGTTTGCAGCGCTGCGCCTGAATCAGGCCCGTCAGCTCGTTACTGTATTGGAGGCGACGGTTGAAATGAGCGAACGTGAGCGGCCTGGAATTGTGCTTGGTGGCGACTTCAATGCGCTATTATCGGAAGCGTGCTGTGAGGAAATTACGCGGTCGCAGTTGGAGCTGACACCCTGCACCCGCGATGTGCCGCCTGAACTGGCCTTTTCGACGTGGAAGTACCGCCGCAGCGACGACGGCTCTGAGTTCGAGAAGTGCTGTGTCATCGACCACATGTGGCACTGCGCACAGCTGACCCATGTTGCAACACGAGCGCAGCCCACGAAAGAGGAGTGTGGTCCAGGAGCTCTACCATCACCAGCATACGCGTCTGATCACTTGGCGCAGTGGAACGCATTTCAGTGGCGGTAGTAGTATAGATTGAATAGATTTGCGATTGCAAGAAGGAAAGGCATCACATGACAGCATTCTAGAGTGCTGTTGCCCGCAGAGGCGGTGGCGCACGACTACCGCCTCCCGCTTCGCGACGAAGAACATTGTCGCCCGGAAGGCGGCCATGCTGCATGCGCTTCGCAGCTAAACGCAAAGAGGAAGGCCCGAGTACCCGGGGTGAAATCTGCTCGTCTGCATCATCTGGCTGCTGTGGCAATTGCAGCTCACCTGCCACGCCAGCCAGACTGAGCCGTGCTTGACGCGCGCCCCTGGGGGACGGAGAGCGCCGCTCCATAACTGGGCCTGGGCATAGGAGCGGCGAGGGCCGTGGCTGGTGGTGTCCGCCCCTCACCTCCGCGTCATCCCCATGGGGGGAGAGAGAGCCCAGCGAATCCGAGGCCGACATGTCCCTCTCGCCAGGTGATGCGTAGCCGTCGCCTTCTGCTGGAGCGTCTCCAGGCTGTCCAACAGGGCCCCCTTCTTCACCCAGAAGGTCATTTATGTGGTGATGGCCACGACCATCTCTAGTCTCTGACGCCCAGGTGACACCCCGGGAATGCACAGGCGCGTGCGCCGCAGTCGCTTGACTGGCTTCCAGCTGCACCAGTTGAGAAACAAGGAAGCGCTGCAAGTTGACGTCCAGGCGAGAGATACGCACAGCAAGCTCAGACGGAGAGGGCAGCCCCGCAGCATCGCTCACGTTCTCAGACACCCGAGCTGTTCGCCGTGCCTCTGAGCGTCGACGACGAGCACGAACGCTCGCTGCTCGTCTCAGTACCTCCTCAGCGTCCTCCAAGACGG
>Ga0164297_10005261_pt1 | contig 11182 bp, 9 predicted proteins | sample GEODES058metaG_FD_113539 | JGI IMG/M metagenome (GOLD analysis project Ga0164297, IMG submission 113539) | Dystrophic lake water microbial communities from Trout Bog Lake, Wisconsin, USA - GEODES058 metaG | ecosystem: Environmental > Aquatic > Freshwater > Lake | place: USA: Trout Bog Lake...
CAAGCCATGCAAGGAACCCAACTTGGACTGCAAGGAGTTCAAGGACAGCAAGCGGGCTACCAAGGTGCAAATCAAGCATCTGCAAACTTAGCGAACGTTGGTACGCAACAGTTGGCAGGACAAGAAGGTATTGCGGGATTGCAAAACCAATTTGGAGCACAGCAACAACAGAATAATCAAAACCAATTGTCGTTTGGTGCACAAAACTTTGCAAATATGCAAAATTACCCAATGACACAGTTGGCTCAGTTAGAGTCAATGTACACGGGTGCTCCACAAAACGTATCGACATTGGGATACCAAGCACCACCAAGCCTTATTTCTCAGATCGGTGGTTTAGGTATGGCAGGAACGGGTGCTTATGGTCTATACAACAATATGACCCAGATAAAAGCAAAGGGCGGTATTATTAAATACAGTTCAGGGGGTATCGTGTCTCTTGGATTGCATAAAGCAATGAAAGGTAGAGCATGAACGGTATCTTTAGTATGCTTGCCGATGCATCGAAATTAAGCCCTGACCAAGTAGGGCAATCGGTTAAAGACGGTGTTCTTCCTCCTGACCTAGCAGGCATGCTTCCACAGATGACCGATAAGAGTTTAAACACGACACAGCCACAGCCTACGGGCGGTGCAAGTATTTCTGATGATTTAATGGGTAAGGCAGATCAAGCACTAGACCCAAAGAGTGAAATATTAGACAAGATTAATGTTATCAAGGATCAAATAAGCAAGATCATTGGTGCTGTACATTCGGGGGAAGTTAAACCTTACGTAGGTATGCCTTTGCTTGAGAAGAAAGTTGGTGAATTGGATAAGTTACAAGCCATGATCCAACCACCACCAATGCAGGCTCCACAGATGGGACAACCTGCTCCACAACCTGCACCACAAGGTCAACCTCAAGGACAACCTCAAGGTTTAAACGCTCTGCAATCTAACCTGCCAGCACAAATGGCGTATGGCGGTATTGTTAATCTAGCATCAGGCGATTATATAGATGACGCAGATCAGAATGACGAGGAAGAACAATTAGCGTTTGAACAGCAGATGGCAGGAATGCCAATGGGTGAAGGTCTAGGTGCAGGCATTATGGCTGTGGCTAACAAAAACAAACCTGCCTTTTCTTCCATGGGTGAGGGAATTAAGAACCTTGGTAAAAAAATTATGGGTACCAAGGAAGAAGAACATGAATATCCCCATGGTGGGATTCATGATTTGATTGATGCCAAGGCAAAGAAATACAATCTTCCCACGGCATTATTAGATAACATTGCAAAAACAGAGAGTCAGTACAACCCTAATGCCACGAACAAAGCAAGTCATGCAAAAGGCTTATTTCAATTCGTTGATCCTACGTGGAAGAGCATGGGTGGTAAAGAAGGCGAACAGTATGATCCTGACATCAATTCTGAGTTAGGTGCTAAATACGTTCGTGGCAACGTAGATTACTTAAAACAACATTTAGGTCGTGATCCATCATACTCGGAAGTATATGGTGCTCACTTCTTTGGTCCGCATGGGGCTAGTTCATTACTTAGCCGTGCAAAACCTGACATGCCAATTGAACAAGGCTTGTCTACGTATGAGTCCAAGAATAATGTAAAACGCATCATGAAACAAAACCCTAACCTCAAAGGTAAAACCGTTGGGGAAGTGTTTGGTGACTTTGAGAATAAGATTGGATCAGGCATTGTTTCCTTAGCCGTTGGTGGTTATATCCCACGCTTTGACGCAGGCGGTCCTACAAGTAAAGTTGGCTCGCAGATGATGAGCGAACTTTCAGGAATGATCCCTGATTTTTTAAAAGGCAGTATGCCAACCTACTTAGGTGAAGGTGCTATTTCTCCTGAGTTAGCACAAGCACAAGTGCAAGGCTTACCTTCAACTCCCGCAGTTGTAAAAACACCACAGGTAGAAACCAAAAAGCCTAGTCAAACAGCAGATGTTCCTAAAGTTGAACAAGAAAAACCATCAGAACAAATGGGTCGCCCAAAAGAATTGATGGGAGATTCAACCCAACCTGAAACATCAACTGAGCAACCTAAATCAGCGTTTGATAATTATTTAGATATGCTTAACAATTCCCGTGATGAGATTAAAAAATCCCACGAAACAGATAAGTACATGGCTCTATTAATGGCGGGATTGGGTACCATGGGTGGCACATCACGGTTTGCAGGTGCAAACATTGGTCAAGGTGGTGCCGCAGGAATACAGAATTACGCTGAAGCACAAAAACAAAAAGCCGCTGAAATGGCTAACTTGGAAAAACTACAAATGTATGGTTTACGTGCAAAAGAATCTTCTGATTTGGCTCGTGCGTTTAAACCTACTAAAGAACAGATACAGCAAAATATACAAACGCAAAATGATATTCGCCAACAGGCAATTGATGAAAAAACCATGGGTCGCTATGAACGGGCAAAAGATGCTCGTGATAAGGCTTTTGAATTGCATATAAAAAATACGTACCCATTGGCTGCATTAGGTGATAAAGATGCAATTGCTAAAGCGGAAAAAGAAAGAATTGCATATGAAAACCATCCGCAAACTATTTTTTATAACAAAAAACTGTTCGGTGATGATTATTTAAACGGTTTGCCGTCTAAGGATACATCAGGATTTAAAATACTTAATAATAAATAAACATGCCAATTCATGACGTAGAGGCTCCTGACGGTAGTGTTATAAAAGTTGAAGCCCCTGAAGGAGCGTCTAATGATGCTATTCTTGCGTTTGCCCAACAAAATTATCAAAAAAAATCAGAATCAACAGAAAATCCTGAGTCAGGAGGCATAGCGGCTGCGAAGGCATCTGTTCATGACATCATGGGTCAAGGTGCGTTAACACTTGGCAAACTTGGATTAATGCATCCTGAAGATGCTCAGAAATCATATGAAGAGCATAAGCAAAAATCTGAGAGCATATTTAAACCAACCGAAGAAGATTGGATACATGCTCCATTTACAAAAATGGGTGAATTAGCAGGTGGTTCTGCTCCGTATATGTTGGCACCTATCATTGGTGGTGCATTAGCAGAACCATTAGGTATTGGTGCGCTTGGTGCAGGTGTTGCATCCGCAGGGCAATTTATTGGTTCAGATATAGCCCGTCAATTAGATGAAGGAAAAAAAGAAGGCAAGAATCTTGCTGATACTAGTCTGACTTATGCAACCTTAGCCGCAATCCCACAAGCCGCACTAGACACGGTTTCATTGCACATGATTCCCGGTATCCGTGGAATCTTTGCCAAGGCAGGACAAGACATTACCGAAAAAACAGCAGAGATGATTGCCAAGAAAGGCATAGCAAATACTGCGTTAGACCTTGGTAAAGCATCAACAGTTGAGGGTTTGACCGAAGCCGCACAACAAGTATTGGAACGCTTGCAAGCAGGTTTAAACATCACAGACGAAGATGCCCGTAAAGAATATTATGACAACTTTGTAGGTGGTGCAGTTCTTGGTGGAGTTCTTGGGGCGGGTGGACACTTTGTAGAAAAGACCATGCAGAACAAGGAGGAGAACAAGTACGACTCCATCATGAATAGTCTGCGTTCTAGTTTTGATACAGGCTCTACAGTACCAATGACTGATGTTGTCAATAAGGTTTCAGACCTTACGGGCGAGAAAGACTTAAACAAGATACAAAACTTCTTGGGTGGTGCTCAAGACCGTGGGCATATTGAAACTGTTCCGCAACCTGATGATACTTTACACATCAAGTTTAAACAGCCTACGCCAATTGAACAGGTAGACGAACAACAAAAGAACGCCAATCCTGATATCTACAAGCCAGAAGTTTTTGATAGCCACGCTGATCTATTTAAAGCCATCGTTCCTAAACTGAAGAAGTTTGGTTTAGAGGGTGTGGGTATCAAGATCATGGACAATATTGAAAATGGCAGAGCGGATGGTTTGTGGGCTAACAAGATTATCCACGTAGCAATGAACTCGGATAACCCCATTGGAACGATGCGTCATGAGTCAGTCCATGCCTTGAAAGAACTTGGTGGGTTTAAACCAAATGAATGGACTGTTCTAACCAACAAAGCAAAAGACGAGTGGGTTGACAAGTTTATTAAGAAACCTAATCTGTATGACGAATACAAAAATCAATATCTAAAAGACTATGGAAATCTTGATGGTTTTGATGATTACATCCATGAAGAAGCAATAGCCGAAGCGTTTAAACACTTTGACCAAACTAAGCCACCCGCAGGTTTAGTTGGTAACATTTACTATCGCATTAAACAATTATTTGATACAGTTCGTAATGGATTTCAAGGGAATGGATTCCAAACTTCGGATAGTATTTTCCGTAGTCTTGATGAAGGTAAACGTGCTCCCGTACAATTAACTGAAGGACAAACAAATGAACAACCAAGAAAAGAAAATGAACAGTCAAACAGATATATCTTTACCCCAGAACGACACAAATTCACAAGAGAAGCCTTACAATCCTATCGACAGCGTTTTGGCGCAACATCCAAACCTTACACGAGAGAAGGCGGAGAAAATGGCGGAAGAAATGGGCTTTTAATTCCCACGCAGAATTTTAAAGAATCATTACAAAACGTTACACCTGATGTACCCCCATTCCAAGAATTAGGGAATAATGGAGCACAGGTTTTCCATGATGCTATAACTCAAGCAAAAGCAAACAACCCAAGCGGTGCTTCAGTTCATGCTTACCCCATGGAAGATTATATGGGAATGCGGATGTTCCTTACTCCTGACAAAAAAGCAGGTTTTGCTTTAAAGGGCAACGACATTGTTTCCGTATTTTCAGATGGTACACACAAGAATGCAGTAAACCCAATGATTCAATTGGCAATACAAGAGGGCGGTAGAAAGTTAGATGCTTTTGATACCATTCTGCCTCATTTTTATCACAACAATGGATTTGTTGTTACCTCACGTATGAAGTGGAATGATGAATATGCTCCTGAAGGGTGGGATAAAAAACATTTTGAAGAATACAATAATGGTGAACCTGATGTTGTCTTTATGGCATATGATCCTGACAATCATGACCGACCAAATGCTAAACAAGGTAAACTAACTGATGATTATGATGAAGCGGTACAACTTCAAGAAAAGGCTATTAATGAAAAACCATACAAATACAACCTCAAAAAGTACGACAAAGAAGGTAATCCAATACGACCCACGGAGAATGCCGTTCGACCCAGCGAGGGAAGCAATCAAGGAATCTCTCTTAATGACCGAAGGGAAGGTGCCTCAACATTTGTTGGACACCACTACAGCAAAGGCGAAAGACAATACCTAAGTGGCAGTATGTATGGTTCCAAGGATGGAATCAAGGGCGAGGAAGCCAAGCGTTTAGTACAATCAACAGACCCAAGAATTAAGAAGCGGGTGTATTTTTACATCCCACATACACAACTTAACGGCAGATATTTAAACCCTGAGCAAGGTCTTGGGTCGTTTAAACACGAACAAACATTTAACAACATCTTAGCACCTGGCGTTGAAATGTCTCGCATTGTCAAAGCGACAGATGCAACACGTAATTTCAATAATTTTGAATCTGCGGTAATTGATGCAGGATATGATGGCTATGCTTTCCCACACATGGGAATGATGGTTATTCTTAACCATGACAATGTTCCCGTTAAATCCGTAGGAAAACTTTCTTTACGTGCACCTAACACTCCTGCGTTTAAACGATGGTTTGGTAACAGCAAAGTAGTTAACGAAGATGGTACACCGAAGGTGATGTATCACGGTACTGCACAGGATATATCTGAGTTTAGACCTAAACAAGCGAATGCTATATTTGTAACCGATAATCCAAAATTTGCCGAAACATTTTCAGACATGAGTGAAAATTACATGGCTGATGAAATTATAAACGGTGGTGGCAATATGCCACATAATAAATTAGAAATGCTACGGAAAGAAGCGAGACGCATTTCAAATAGAGATGATACAAGTTTTGAAGATGAATTTAAAAATTTAGTAATGAAGAATTTGCCATCCCGTGGCAATATCATGCCTGTATTTGTTCGTGCAGAAAACCCATTTGATTATGAAAATCCTGACCATGTTTTTGCAGTAGATAACGCATACGACCATTCAATGGATTCATTTCCAATGCAGTTGATTATGAATGGAGCATGGAAGTCAATTGAAGACCGTGATGTGCAAAATGCTATTAAAGCCGCAGGATTTGATGCTTTCTATGTTCGTGAAGGTGGTCAAAAAAACCTAGCAGTGTATGAACCCACGCAATTAAAATCAGCCACAGGTAATCAAGGCACATTTGACATTACCAAGCCTGATATTCGTTATAACTTGTCTCGTTTAACCAAGACCGACACTGTTCCTACGGGCGGTGAACGGATTAGACAGGCTTATGATGACGTATCAAACAACATTAAGAACGATGCGTATTGGACTAAGTTACGTGTTGAATGGGTGGATAAAGTTGCAGGTGTTACTAAGTCATTAGGTACTGCACGTGTTGTTACATCAAAAGATCAACAAGGAAATATATTACATAAAAAACTTGAAGGTCTTCCACAGTTTGATATGCATGGTAAATTACGTGCAGACTTATTGTTACGTGCTAAAGCACAGGCAATTAACTTAATTAAAAATGGACTGCTTTCAGGTAATGTTAAAGTGCAACACGATGGAACTCTTGGTGTCGAACGTAGTGAAAATAACTTAGCCCGCAGTTTGATTGAAGCAGACAAGTTAGACTCAGCGTTTAAACCGCTTGGACTTACAGGGCGTTCTGGTATTGCTGAAGTTGCTCGTATTCTTCGTGGCGAAGACATTATTAAAGAAGACAATGAGGCAAGACTTCGTGGGGTTGGATTGTTAACCAAAGCCAAAGCAGATCGCAAAGAAGCCAAAAAACTATACAAAGATGGAAAGTTTAAAGAAGCACAAAAGATGATGCGTCAGGTTGCTAAAGATCGTTCCGAAGGTTACAAGTTAAAAGGTCAAAACAGGGAACTGCAAGTAACCGAAAAGCATATTGCATGGGCACATCGTACACTTGATCGCATTCCTGAGATTGAAAACGTTCTCAATATATGGAAGGAAGTGAATCGTGGTTTGGTCGATTTATGGGTGGATACGGGCTTGCTTGATGCAGAAACAGCCGACAAATTCAAGGCACAAGACAGGTACGTACCGTTATTCAAATCAAGAGAAGACTTGGATGAAGAAGGTTTCTTCTACGGCACAGGCACAGGAACAAAAACATCTGCCAAGATAAAGAAATTAGAAGGCTCTACTGCTACACGAAACATATGGGAAAACATAGACAAGCATTATGCCAAGATGGTTTCTCAAGCCTACGAAAATCAATCCCGCAGAATCGGTGTTGACCAACTGAAGTATTTTGGTTTGGCAGAAATTACCAATCGGGATGATCCAAGAGTAAATCTGCGGTACAAAGAAAATGGCAAAGAGATAAGTGCGATTGTTGAAAACCCAAATGACTTAGCGGCATTTCAATCCATGCAGTATGAGTTAAGCCCACTCATGAAGACCTTTGTACCAATGACAAAAGCCCTCAGGGTAGGTGCTTTATTGAACCCAATGTATTGGGTTAAACAGTTAATTAAAGATTCAATACACGGCACTTTGGTGGCTAACAGTGGCATTGTGACACCATTCCATTCAACAAAAGAGTTTGTTAGTATTCTTGCCAAAAATTCTGAAGAGGCTAAGTTACTCGCAAGTCGAGGAGTGATCGGTGCAGTCGATAGCACACTAAGCATGAATGAATTTTTAAAACAGGCAGGCAAAGAAAAATACGATCCACATGCCATGTCAAATGCGATGCATAAGATCATGCAAATCCATGAGGCATCCGATGCCGCAACTCGTGTTGCTATATATAAGAAAGCATATCAAGACGGTCTTAAAAAGTTTAATGGAGATACAGTCAAGGCTACAGACTTTGCAGTGTTTAAAGCACGTGAGTCAATTAACTTCTCGGTTCATGGCAATTCACCACTGCTTAACAGTCTACGTTCAAGCATCCCATTCTTCTCCGCCTCGATCACATCTTTGGATACAGTTTATCGTGCGATGACAGGTCATGGTTTAAACGCTGCGGAAAAAGCACAGGCAAGGAGTATTTTTGTAAAACGGGCGGCAATGATGGCGGTAATGTCTGCCATGTACGCAATGCTTTATCAAGACAATGATGAATACAAGAAGCAACCTGATTATGTCAAAGACAACAATTGGCTCATTCCTTTGCCTGATGGTAAGACATTCGTGAAGATTCCAACCCCATTTGAGGTAGGGTTCTTGTTTAAGACAATACCTGAAGCATCCGTTCGCTATATGAATGGTACAAGCACAGGCAAGGAAGTGCTTGCATCGTATTACGCAGGGTTATTACAGAACTTGCCTGCAAATGGTATGCCTGTTCCACAAGCGGTTAGACCTATCTTTGAGAACATTACAAACCATTCATTCTTTACTAATCAACCAATCGAAGGCATGGGAGATCAAGGTTTACCTGTAGCCATGAGGGGTCAACGTGCAACTGAGTTTTCCAAGATGCTTAGTCGCAATGGATTAGATAAACTCAACATGTCTCCTGCCAAGATTGACAACTTATTCAATGGTTACTTTGCAGAACTCGGTACACTTACAACAGGCATGGCAAGTGATCTTACTTATCTTGCGGAAGGCAAAGAACCACCCGCAAAGAACATTCAGAACTACGAAGGTATTCGTCAGTTTGTAACCGATCCAAATGTAAGCAAAGCCGTATCTGATTTCTACAGTTTAGAAATGAACGCTAAGGATATGGCAACTGCCGTGAATAAGATGAAGTCCGAAGGCAATATTGAAGGATTGCAGAAGATCATCAATGACGAAGACATGAAGAAAACATATGCTTCGGATGCTCCACTACGCAAGATCGGTGAAGAGATGACTAAACTACGCAAGGCAATTAACTTCTACAAAGAAACACAAGGGATTGATCCTGAAGAACGCAGGAAAAGGATCAACGAACTTACGCAAACCTATAACAAGATTGCAGAGAATGGCTACACCATTTCCAATGCTATCGGTTTAAACCGTTAATCAATTCCATCGTTTGACTACGTAGGGTTTCTTCGTCAATTCCATAGCGAGTTTCAAATCGCTTTCGCCCAAGTCCGTGAACACCGGTATTGCCTCGATGATGTTCAGGGCAGAGTCCGATGACTTCTGCGTTGTCTCTCTTGCCACCGAATCGTCTGATGTGGTGTATTTCACAAGGTGTCTCACCGTAGCCAAGGTGTCTACAGAGGCTACATCCCAATGATGCAATCTTTCCATAATGCTCTTTCTGTTCTTTTAACATCTGCCGTCATCATCATCGTTTGGATCAATCACTTTAATCTCAACGTTTAAACCAGCATGCTTGGCAAGTGTAACCAATTCATCTATGGTTACATTGTTTTCTGATGACGAACCTGTTTTATTTTTAATGTTGGTAATAAGCACTGCTTTCAGTTTGTGGTGTATGGCATCAATATCCACCCCCTCAAATTTACGTGTTTTGCTGTAAGGCACAACCGCATCTTGGTCAGGTCTTTTTTTCACGCTTAATCCTTATTTTGTTCCATTCATAACGGTCAGACATCATTTCAGCGAAATCAAATTTAACTCCGAAGCATCCCCGAAATGTTAAGTTTTTTTCGCTGTAATCCCACACCTTGTTATTATAAATGTAAACCTTGTTGGGTACAGATACAAATCCCGCTATAAAATCAACCCCCATTTTAGTGATCCGCCAAGTACCATCCCTTGAACCACTCGATTCAATTAAATCCCAATGAGCAAGAACAGGGTAAGTCTTTGAACGCAGAATCCAACGTGGAGCATTTTTTTGCACATTTACCCAACCATCTTCCTTGCCGTTAATTTGTATCCAACGTAAAGCCAGTGCCATTGTTTCTGTCAGTTTAAACGAGTTAACCTTACCCCAACGGTCACAACAAGGGCAAGCACCACCCTTTCCCTGCAATTGTTCTTTGTAAGCATTCTTGATCTCTTCAAGAAAATCCCTAGCCTCAAAATCAAACATTCCCATCTGTTTCATTTCCACTCGCCTTCAATTTGTTGTTCATCCACAATTTTCTTTATTTTCTCCTGAACCTTCTGCCATTGAGCGAATACAAACTTGTATTCAGACACCAATATGTCAGGCACATCTACAACCCAGACAGAACATATATTACTGTTATCATAATATTTAATCTCTTCTTCATCATCATTAATTACCAATACTGGGTACCATTCTTCTTCATCAATTAATATTTTCATTTCTCACCTACTTTCTTTACGTCTAATGTTTTAACATAAGCAACAATTTTTTCTAATTCTTCTAAATAATAATCACCATCTAAAGTAATTTGTATTTTCCAATCGCTAGTAGCATAAGCATTAATCGCTATGTATTCACAATTAAGATGGTCAGATGGAAAATTGACATGATGTTTTGTCATTTCTCACCTGCTTTCTTTAGTACATTCACAAGGCATACCAGCACCACCACAACATTTGTGTGCTTCTTTATCAGGATGACATTCACATACCCATCCTGTGTTGTTACATTTGTTGCATGGGTTTTCAATAGCCTTATAATCCCAATACCACCAAGAATCAGCCCATCCACCCCAACATAAAGTACCCTTGCGTTGCACTTTTTCTAACCATCTACAGTCATGGTCACCAAGTCGTACTGGATGCCAAGCAAACCATTCGTGCCACTCTTGTAGTCTTTGTTGTTTAGTTGACCACGATTCGCCACAGTTAAATTTCATTTCTCACTCACTCGCTTTAATTGGTTTGTTTTTTTATTACTTCAATACCCATTAGTGTTTCTGTGTTCATATTTTTTGCTATATCTACAAGTTCTTCAGCAATTTCCAAAGCAATACCTTCTCCCAAAATCTTTACAAATGTATGTGTTCCATCTACCTGTATTTCTATATTAGCGGTAATCATTTCTCACCTGCTTTCTTTATTTTTTCCCAAACATTTTCTTCTGCTTGCTTCATAATTTCCTGTAAAAAAGGTCCATAATTTCTAGGGGTTATTAACCAAACATTTGCAAAAATAGCATAACGAGATTCTGTATCAAGAGCGTCTCGCACATCTAAAGGCACAGATACAAAATATTTACTA
>Ga0164297_10005263_pt1 | contig 11180 bp, 11 predicted proteins | sample GEODES058metaG_FD_113539 | JGI IMG/M metagenome (GOLD analysis project Ga0164297, IMG submission 113539) | Dystrophic lake water microbial communities from Trout Bog Lake, Wisconsin, USA - GEODES058 metaG | ecosystem: Environmental > Aquatic > Freshwater > Lake | place: USA: Trout Bog Lake...
CCGAACAGCGGTTGCCCGGTCAGGTAGGCGAAGGGCGAGAAGGCGCCCTGGTCGAAGAACTGCTGCTGCAGGCCCTTCACGATCAGCTGAGCATCCTGCAGGATCGGCAGGTTCGCGGCCTCTTCAGCGGCGTAGGCAACCCCGGCGGCGTTCAACGTCCCCGCGAACGCGGCGTGAAACGCCGTCGCCTGCGCGGTCACCGCATGGAAATCCTCGGCGAATCCGCCAAAGAGGCTCGCCACGGCCACCGACACCTCGTCCGCGGCCGCCGCCACCAGCCCCGTCGTCGACGGCGCCGCCGCGGCACTGGCGCCGTGGATCGCCTCCCCAATGCCGGCCAGATCCCCCGACGCTTGGGCCAAAACCTCGGGCGCTGCGAACACGTACGACGACATCTCGACTCCCATCAGCGGCGGACTCGCTACAGATTGTCACCCCGGGAGGGCCGGGTGTCACGGATTCCGCGGATTTACCGGAGCCTCAGCCAAATCATCTGCATTGGCTACTCAAAGCAGATCCATAGAGAGACTATCTAGTTTTGGTCGGGTAGGGGCCACGCGCCCACAGATTCGTCACTAGATAGGTGAGGACCATGGACATAAAGCAGTTGTTCGGCGGGCTCGCGATCGCGGGTTCCTTGGGGATGGCCACGCTGGGCGCGGGAGTCGGGGTGGCGAACGCCGCGCCCGGACCGCAGCCGGGCCCGCCGGGCGCCAACGGCGCACCCGCCAACGGCGCGCCGCCTGCCGCGAACCACGGGGAATACGGAAACTCCCACCCCATGGGCGAGCGCAGCGGTTCGGCCCCTCAGGGCGGGCCGGGCCAGTGGCACGGAGACGACCAGCGCGGCTATGACCAGCGAGGCGGAGACCAGCGCGGCTATGACCAACGCGGCGGAGACCAACGCGGCTATTCCGACCACGCGCCGTGGGGCGACGGAATGGCCCCCTGGGGACGTGGCGAGCCGCCGCGGCCGCGGTGGGACCGCCCGCTGCCCCCGGATGGCGGGCAGTGGAACGACGGCCCCATCAACTACTACGGCTTCCAGCGGATGCCCGAATGGGACCCCGGCTTCCACCAGTGGGGAATCCGGTTGTTCGGGATGTGGATCCCGCTGTAAAGCCGGACCCGTGCCCCGGACCTCACGGACGGCCGCTCCGCCACTCGGCGGGGCGGCCGTTTGGCGTTGGGGCGCTAGACGGGCAGGACGATCCCGGTGGCCTGGCCCAGGCTGATGTGCTGTCCGCCCGGGGGTAGGTAGCCGCCGGTGGGCCCGTAAATACCGTAGATCGGGTTGGTCGGGCCTCCTCCGGCGAAGAAGTCGTTGATCCACCCGGTGGACAGCGTGTAGACGGCCTCGGTGTCGCCGGGCGGGGAGAACGACGTGATCAGTTGGGCGACGAAGTCGATCACGGGATTCCCGCCCAGCATCGAGTCGACATGCGATCCGTTGGCGAGCTCGATCCCGACGAACTGCCCGGGGTAGAGGTTCACGAGTTCACTGGTGGTGGCGCCCAACGCGTCGAACAACTTGCCCGGCGCGGCCACCACGTAGTCCGGGATGCTCATCGACTTCAGGTAGGTGACGGCGCTCGCGAACTCCGCGCCCTGGCCGCTGAACCCGTCGAACATCACCACGCCCAGCAGGTGGTTGGCGGCGACGTTGCCGCCGAGGGCGGCGACGTAGTCGCCGCCGGCGAGGGTGGCGAGGCCGCCGCCGGACGAGTGCCCGGTGAGCACGAACTCCTGCGGCAGCGTGCCGTGGAAACCGGCCTGGCTCGCACTCAGGTTCAGGGACGTCTCGTTCCCGAGGAACAGCCCGGCGACGGCCTGGGGCATCTGGTTGCCGCTCAGATAGGCGCCCATCGGCAGCGGGATCGACGACAAGGTGGGGACGACGACGATGCAGTCGGTCCCTCTGGCCAGGGCGATCGCTAAATCGCTGTACCAACCGCCCGTGCCTGTGAAACCGTGCTGCAGGTAGATGTCGCCGCGGGCGTCGACGGTACCGTTCGCCTGAGTCGGGAAGAACCAGCGCGTCGGAGCGTCGTAACCGTGCGGGCCGACCGGGATCTCCAGGTAGGCGTACCCCTCCTTGACCGCGGTCACCGGGCCGGGGGTCCCCGTCCCCGCGTACAGCGGGCCGCTGCCCACGGCAGGCCCGACGGCCAACTTTCCGAAGAGCGGTTGCCCGGTCAGATAGGTAAACGGCGAGAACATCCCCTGGTCGAAGAACTTCTGCACCACCGTCTGCACCATGGGCGGCACGTTCGCGGCCTCGGCTGCCGAATAGGCGGCCCCGGCCTCGCCCACTGCTCGCGCGAACTGGTCGTGAGCCTGAGCCGCCTGCGCGGTCAACCCCAGAAAATCGTTGGCGTAGCCGCCGAACACGCGCGCGATCGCCGTCGACACCTCGTCACCGGCCGCCGCGACGACCCCCGTCGCCGACGGTGTCGCTGCAGCCGTAGCGCCGTGGAGTGTTTCCGCGATCCCCGACAGTTCCCCCGCGGCCTGAGCCAAAGCCTCGGGCGTTGCGAAGATAAATGACGACATCGGCGATCCCCCTCACCGGTGGCCGAACACGACCAGGACAGCATTTGATTGTCGCCCGAGAGAGGGCGATGCGTGCCGGTTATGGAAGATTTGCAGCACGAACTATTGCTGCTGACTCTTGGTCCCGACGGTGATCAGATCGGACAGGAGCCGGGTCCACACGGGTCGCCGAACGCGGTGCTGATCGGTGACGGTGAACCCGGCGCCCTCGAACAGCGCTTGCATCTCCGCCGGCGACGGGTTGTGCGCAGGTGTCCACTGACTGACCACGGGCGCCTGCAGCCACGGCGGACGTGAGCTGAGGGTGGCTACGGCCACCAGCCCGCCCGGTGCCAGCACCCGGTGAAACTCCTGCAGCGCCGCCGGCTGGTCGAAGAAGTGGAACGCCGAGGTGGTGACCACCGCGTCGAGTGCGCCGTCGTCGAACGGCAGTTGCTCGGCGGGGCCGCGCAGCCACCGCACGTCCGCGCAACGGGCGCGTGCCGCCTTCAGCATGCCGTCGCTCATGTCGACCCCGTAGATCTCGTCGGGGTGCAACTCGCGCTGGATCCGGTCACTGAGAATGCCGGTGCCGCAGCCGATATCCGCGATGCGGCGGGCTCGGTGCTCGCGCAGGGCGGCGATCACCTCATCGTGCGGCGGGCGGTAGACCCACTGCTGTAGCAACGGCTGGTCATAGGCCGGCGCGAGAAAACTCCACGTCCGGGTGACCGCGTCGTTGAGGACCCGGCGGGGCACTGGTGTCATCCTCTGATCATCGTCCGGCATGCCGCTCACCGCCACGCCGGGTTTGACCGCGCGCCAGCACAAGACCACCGCAGCGCTCGCCAACCGCGTGTGGTGAGGACCCGAAACCTAAAAGGGCGGCGGCTCGTCATCGTCGCCGCCGGTGTGAGTCTGGTGCGCGCGGCGTGCTTGGCGGTTGTGGTGGCGTTCGGTGGCGATGCGGGTGGCGCGTTGTTGGGCGCGGGTGCGCGTGCGTCGCGGCATCATCGCGGTGCGGTCGCCGGTGTGATCGTCGGGTCGTTGGGCGGGGCGGGTTTCGACGGGGGGTGGGTCGGCGACCGGGCGGCATAGATGGGGGAACAACACGGCGCTGCCGGGGGTGGTGACGTAGGTGCATCCGGCGGGGGAGGTGAGGATCAATGTTCCGTCGGGGAGTTGTTTGGTGGTCCAGCCCCGGAAAGTCTTGACGAGGTGATGTGTTTTGCAGAGTGCGACGAGATTCGCGGCATGGGTGGGGCCGCCGGCGGCGTGGGCGATGGTGTGGTCGAGGTCGCAGTCGCTGGCCGGCACGTCGCAGCCAGGCCAGCGGCAGGTCAGGTCGCGGCAGCGCACGAACGCCGCCAGCGCGGCGGAGGGCCGGTAGCTTTTTTCGGGTGGGGCGTCGCCGGGGTGGACCAACGGGGTGACGGTGGCGAACCGGGCCAACTCAGCGAGCAGGTCGGCGGTGATCAACTCGCGGGCCCCGATCTCCCAGGCCGGGGTGTCACTGGCGCCGTCGAGGGTGGCCTGGTCGGCGATGACGTGGATGAGCACCGGGGAGGTCGGCTTGGCGGTGGCGGCGGTGCAGTCGGCGCGCCCGCAGCCGCAACCCAGCCGATCGACTCCGGCGGCCAGGGCTCCCAGGGCATCGGCGCGGCGCTGCTCGCGGGTGCGGGGGTCGTAGGTGCACACCGTGGCGGCCAAGGAATTCAAGCGTGTGTCGAGGGCGTGGGCGTCGGTGCCACGCAGGGTGCCGTTGATCTCGGCAACGCCGTCGCAGACGGTCCCAATCCACACCGCGCGGTCGGTACCGCGCTGGCGGCGCCGGCGGACCGCGTCGGGGTCGGTGCGGGCCACGATCGCGTCCACCCGGGCCGAAAGCCGCCCGTGGGTCATCGACGGCCAGCGGCCCACGCCCGCGGCCAGTCGGGCGTCCACGGTGGCCAGCGCGTCGCGGTCGACGATCAGATCGGTTCGGTAGACCACGGTCTGGAACAACCGGTAGTCGATGTCGCCGGCGGCGAACACCTCGGCCACCTTCGGCAGCCGTTCGCGCATCGCGCGCGCGTAGTGCACCCGCGAGGACGCCAACCCCTGGGAGATCCGAAGCGCCGCGCCGACCTCGGCGGCAACTGCGGCCATGGTGTCGATCGCCCAGTCCTCGGTGTCGGAGCAGCGGGACAGCCGGTAGGCGAACAACCGCCCGATCGCGGTCAGTTGGGCGGCAGCAGCGCGGTTCTCGGCGCGGGTGGCCGCGGCGATCTGCTCGAGCAGTGCCGCGGACTCCGAGGTCGCCGTCGGGGAGCACCGCTCCGCCATCTCGCCCAACCGCGCATGAACATCATCGAACATACATTCGATACTAATGCCGGGGTACGACAGAGTTGCCCGGCGAGCCCCGGACCTCGGGGTTCTGTCTAGGGCCGTCCCGGAAGGCCCGGTCCACCGGGCCCGGCCGGCCCACCGGGTCCACCGGGTCCAGCCGGACTCCCCGGCAGCCCCGGGCCACCGGGCCCGGCAGGCCCGCCCGGACCGCCGAGCCCGTTCACGGCGGGCAGCAGGAACATGCACTCATTCATCGTCGGGCTCCACGCATACCCGGGCGCGCACTGGTCGGCCCAGCTGGGCGGCGCTGAGGCCACTCCGGCCGCCGCGGCGGTCGCGGCAGTCAGGACCAGGGCGGTGAAAATGTGCTTGCTCATCACATCTCCTCGCATCGAGGACAGAGGGTCGAGCACCATTATTCCAACTCAGACCGGCGACGGCAGCCCGGCACGGATCCTGCCGACCTCGGCGCGGGCGAACCGCACCTGATCGGTGTCGGCGCCGCGGGCCGCGGCCAGCACACCGGCGAGATCGTAGGCGGCATTGAGGACGTAGCGGGCGCGCTTGCGTTCGCGACGGCCGCGCCCAGCCTTCCGGTGCGCCTTGCGGGCCTTGCGCCCACCGGTCATCGCCCCGAGTTCGTCGGCGGTGATCACCCGCCGGGCCTCCTCGGGCACCATGACATCGCGCAGGAAATCGCGCTCACGCTTAACCGTCATGCGGTACACCCAGGACACGACCACGAGCGCGGCCACGATCAGCCCGACGAGGACTCCCAGAGTCGCCAGCGGGGTCAGGCCGGCCAGCGCCGGCAAGGAATCCCAGGCTCCATGCAGCACCATCGCCGTGACCATCAGCAGCAGCCCCCGGACGATGCGCCGAGGCTCAGCGGGCCGCCCCAGCAGGTAGACCAGGCCGGCGCAGAAGATCGCGCTGTAGCAGATGTGTGCGCCCACGCCACTGACCATTCGGAGCACGATCGTTGCCAGCGACGCGCCCACCTGATTCGAACCGAACTGCGAGCCGGCCGATGTCATCGCGTAGGCGACGTCTTCGATGATCTGGAAGCCGAGGCCGATGAAGGCGCCCAGGATGAGTCCGTCGAACGCGGTGCGCACGTGCCGCGGCGCCAACGCGATGAGCAGCAGCAGGCCGATGCCCTTCGCGGGTTCCTCGATGAAAGGTGCCGACAGGGCCGCGCCCCAGTCGAGCGCCCACGCCTGGCCAAATCCCTTGGCGTACAGGGCGAGCAGGGCGCTGTTTCCGTTGACCGCCAGGCTCCACGTCGCGGCGAAACCGCCCCACAGGAACGCGACCACCATCAGCTTGGCGGGAAGTTTGGCGTACCGGTCGACGCGCACCGTGAACCACCAGAAGAACGATCCGTAGATCGCGAACAGGGTCACGGCCAGCACGATCGCCGGCGCGTAGGCGTTGTACTCGCGGGCCAGTTGGGAGCCGAAGGACATCGCGCCGGTGGTGACCAGCAGCAAGTACCCCCAGAAGGCGAGGTTGCGGGGCTGGTAGAACCGGAAGTCTCTGCCCCAACCGGAGAGATCCAAGGCGACGGCCCGCGCACGGTCGAGGTCGGCAACCGAGGCCGTCACGGCGTACGTCATCGCTCACCCTGCTCGCCGCTGCTGATGCTGCGGATCATGCGGAGAACGGCCGCCGCCGGTTCCTGCCCGACTTCGGAGCCTTCGGTCGCCTGCGCCTCGACGCCGCGTCCGTCGAACACGAATGCCGCGATGATGCCGTTGCGCCGCGGTCCGGTGATCCGCGCTGTGGCGCCCTGCTTGCCCTGGTCGGTGACGATGGTGGTGTGCTCGCCGACCACGTGGATTCCGCGACCGCGGTTCAGTGCGTCGGCGGTTTCTTCGATCTGATTCAACAGCGCGTCGGCGTCGCCGTGGAAGGTCGCCGTGCGAACGGTGAATGTTGTGTCCTCGTTGACGACGGTCGCGCGGTCGGGATAGCCGCCGGAGGCGGGGCCATGCCCAGCACGCACGCCGGAGGTGATCCCCCAGCCGGCGTCGGGAACGAACGTCACGTCGCCGCGCAACTCGATGACGTCGCCGGCCCTGACCACGTCGCGGTAAGGAATCGTGTCATCGATCAGGGGCAGCACCACCGACATCGCCAGGGCCACCGCGAACACGGTCAACGTGGGCGCGATGGTGCGCCGGTCCAGGCCGAACCACCGCTGGTCGGCGGGCACCCAGCCGTCCGGCGGTTCAAATCTCGGCGACACGTCCTGCGTCATCCGACGTCACCCTTCCTGCATTGTGCCGCGCTGTATTTTCTCGCGCGGATATCCCAGGCGGAGCGTAGTCGCTCGGGTAGCGTGGACAAATGACCTTTTCAACTGTGATTCGCCGCCGGGCCATCGTCGGCGCGGTCGCTGCCGGTGCGGTAGCAAGCGCCCTGTTGTGCGCGGGCACGGCCACGGCAGACCCGGCGCCGAGGCCCGTCAACTGCACCGCCGGGGACATCGCCAGTGTCGCGACGGGGGTCGGGGCCTCGCTGACGACCTACCTGTTCACCCACCCGGACCTCAACGGCTTCTACACCGGGCTGCAGGATGTTGCGAACGACCAGGTCCAGAGCGCGGTGGAGAACTACTTCAACGCACACCCGCAAGAGCAGGCCGATCTGGAGAACATCCGGCAGCCGATGGTCGATGCCAGGCAGCGCTGCAACTGGACGCCGCTGACCAAGCAGGACCTGCCGAATTGAGCCACCGATGAAAGGGAACCCGATGCACATCCGGATGCGATCATGGGCCGCGGCCGCACTGGCGGTGACGGGCTTGGCGGCGGTTCCCGCGGCGCTGAACGTCGTGCAACCCTCCGGCGTCGCCAACGCGGACGTCTGCGCCAGCGTCGGCAACCGCATTTCGGTGAGCGGGTGCACCAACCTCAACGGCACCGTCAACAGCTACGTCCCGGAGCCGGGCGCCTACGCGCCGCTGCCTGGCGACTACGGCGGCGGGGTCAACGTCTGCGCCAACCTCGGCCGGCGGATCAGCGTCAGCGGGTGCATCTAAACCTAGGCCTCGGCCAGCCGCGCCGCGGCCAACTCCCGCAGCTCGCCGACCTTGATCTTCGCGGTGCCGGTGAGTGCCACCTCGTCCTCGCGGAAGAACAGCACCTGTCGCGGCACCTTGTAGCTCGCCAGCCGCTCACGCAGGAACGCCACCAGTTGCCCGGCGTCGAGGGCCGCGTCGTCGTGCGGCACGACGCAGGCGACGACGACCTCGCCGAGGGTGTCGTGCGGAACGCCGACGGTCTGCGCGACCTTGACGCCAGGGTGTTCCATCAGGGCCTCGTCGACCTCGCGGGGTGAGACGTTGGCACCGCCGGTCTTGATGATGTCGGTGAGCCGGCCCTGCCAGTAGAGGCGGCCGACGTCGTCGAGGTACCCGCCGTCCCCGGTGGGGAAAAAGCCTTGCTCGTCGAGGGTTTCGTCGAGGGGGATGCCGATGTAGCCGAGCATGAGCGTCGGGCCCTTGACGCGGATCTCGCCGGGTTCGCCGCGCGGCACGACGTCGCCGCTGAGCGGGTCCACGACCTTCAGCGTCACTCCCGGCAGGGCCTCCCCGAAGCTGTCGGCGTGGACGTCAGGCGGGGTGTTGGCGGGGTAACCCGTTGTGATGGTGAAGGTTTCGGTGTTGCCGTAGGCGTGTCCCGGCTCGTGCCACTCGCCGCTGACGGTGGGATGGTGGGCGATCGGGGTCTTGAAATCGGCGAACCGGACGCTGCTGAGGTCCACCCGATCCCAGTTCGGCGCACTCTCCAGCAGGGACCACTGGTGGGGCCAGGCGAACGGGAAGTTGACCCGCTCGACCTGCATCAACTCCAGCGCCTCTGCGGCGTCGAACGTCGACTGCAGCACGAGGGCGCCGCCGCTGGCCAGAGTGGAGCCGAGCACCATCGTGAAGTTGCCGGACCAGAAGAATCCGTTAGCGGTCCAACCGCGAACGTGATCGCCCGGGCGGAACCCGTACATCCGCCGGAAGCGCCACATCTGGATGCACACGCCGCGGTGGGCGCTGAGGACGCCCTTGGGCCGGCTCGTGGAGCCCGAGGAGAAGAACAGCACCGCCGCGTCGGCGGGTTGCGTTGCCGCCGCGGTCGCCTCGACGAGGTCGCGGGGCTCCCGCTGTCCGGAGGCCAGGAACTCGTCCCACGTCTCGACACCCGGCGCGGGGTCCCCCACCAGCGCGAGGCGGCGCAGAAACGGGTAGCGCACCGGTTCCAACTCGGCCAGCATGGCCGCGAAGTCCTTCGACAACACATGGCGCTCGAGAAGCAGCACTGACACCGCAGAGGCGCGCAACAAATAGTCCAATTCGGGCGCCGTGGAGAACGTGCTGAGGGTGACGGCCACTCCCCCGGCCAGCGCCGTACCGAACACCGCGGCAACCCATTCGGGCCGGTTCGTCATCAGCACGCCGACGCGGGTGTCCTTGCCGACTCCGCCCGCCCGCAACGCACGCGCCACCTCAATCGCCCGTTCCCAGAGTTCGGCGTACGTCCACCGGACGACGCCGCCAGGGGCGCGCCACGCCAGCGCCTCACGCTCGCCGTAGGCCTGCGTCACCTCGCGCAGGAAACCCGGCAGCGTCAGGGCCCCCAGCCCCGGCTCCAGCGACAGAGGCGGCCCGGACACCAGGGACAGGCTCGTCTGATCGGCCATGGCTAGAGCGGCAGTTCGACCTCTGCGGTGCAGCCCACCAGCATCTCGCCATTCTGGTTGGTCAGGCGAAGTTTCACCTGCACCAAGGGCACACCCCAGGTCGACTCCGGTTGCTTGTCAACGACTTCGGCGTCGAAGTAGGTGACGTCGCCTTCGAAGGCGGGCGAGCGGAAGTCGGCCTTGGAGTGCCGCACCATGCCGTCATTGCCGGCCCAGTAGGCGAGGTAGTCGGTGCACCACGCGCCCATCGTGGCGCCGTAGCCGTAGGCCCGGGCCATGCCGACCTCGCTGGCCCGTTCGGCGTCGATGTGCCCGCGCGAGGGGCCAACGTAGAGCCCATCGCGCTTGCGCGGATCGATCATCGCGTCTTCCTCGTCGAACGCGAAGTCCTTGCCCCAACCCGGATCTTGATACACCCACGGGTCCTTGACGCCGGGCGGCGCCACCCATTCGAAGGTGCCCCAGATGTTGAACAGGAACGCCCGGTATTCGGTGGTGAAGCTGGCGATGCTGTGCGGGCCGATCACGCGCCGCGGTAGCGTGTCGCCGACCTTGACCTCGTCGAAGCGCGGTGAGACGCCCATCCGGTTGGACTCGAGCCACTCGCGGCGCAGCCTCTCGACGGCCTCCAGCTCGTTCTGGGTCCAGCGTTTGATCTCGCCGAGCTGGTTTTCGAACATGCCGCGCTTGGTCGCCTCGTCATAGAGATAGCGGATCGCAGTGGACCGCTCTCGGGCGACCAGGGTGCCGTGCTGGTTGGTGTGGACGGTGTCGCCGTGGGAGAACATGGTCGGGCCGGCGAACTTCGTCTCGGTCACCTTGTACCCGTGGAAACGGCGCTCCTGGAAAAGCTTGTCCCCGGGCCGCACCGGGCAGCCGTAGAACCACCATTCCTCGCCGCCGAAGATCAGGTGGCTATTGGGGATGTGGCCGACGCACGCGGGTGCGGCGCCATGCCCGTAATCGAGTGCCACCGCGATGGACTGGGGCGCGATGATGCCGCCATACTTGGACTCGCGGGCGAACCGCTGGTCCCAGTGCAGCGGGTTGGGGTAGTCCATCGCCATCACCCAGCGCCGGATGTCCGACGAACTGCAGGGGTCCCACAGCTGCCCACCGCCCACCGGTTTGCCGACCCGGTGCTCGACGTCGGACAGGTCGAGCTGGGGTCCCGATGCTGTGGTGGTCTTGTCGGCCCTGGTCTTGTCGGCCATGTGCGTTCCCGTCAGCGGTTGACGTCGACGACGATGCGGCCGCGCACGGTGCCGTTCATCAGCTCCCCGGCGGCCGCGATCGCCTCTCCCAGGCCGATCTCCCGGGCGATCGAATCCAGCGCCCCGGCATCGAGGTCCCGCGCCAGCCGCTCCCAGGCGGCCAGGCGCGGTGTACTGGGCGCCATCACGGAGTCGATCCCGAGCAGGGACACGCCGCGCAGGATGAACGGGGCGACGCTCGCCGGAAAGTCCATGCCCTGGGCCAAACCGCACGCCGCGACAGCGCCGCCGTAGCGCGTCTGCGCGCAGGCGTTCACCAGCGTGTGGCTGCCGACGGAGTCGACGACCCCCGCCCACCGCTCCTTCTGCAGCGGCTTGCCGGCCTCGCTGAGCTCCGCGCGGTCC
>Ga0164297_10005269_pt1 | contig 11173 bp, 6 predicted proteins | sample GEODES058metaG_FD_113539 | JGI IMG/M metagenome (GOLD analysis project Ga0164297, IMG submission 113539) | Dystrophic lake water microbial communities from Trout Bog Lake, Wisconsin, USA - GEODES058 metaG | ecosystem: Environmental > Aquatic > Freshwater > Lake | place: USA: Trout Bog Lake...
GGACCGACGGGTTGAGACTTTGGTTCCGATTTTAAACCCGACAGTCCATGAACAAGTGCTAAACCAAATTATGGTCGCTAACATGATGGACAATGAGCAAAGTTGGCGGATCAATTCCGATGGCTCTAGCGCTCGTGTCATTCGTAATCTCGAAGAGCCATCGTTTAATGCGCATGATTACTTTATGACAAATCCAAGCCTGTCTGGCCGGGGGAAGGCTCTAAAAGAGTCCGGTCCCAAGGCGTTGAAACGCCGCAGCCAAAGAGATAAAGCGAGTTGACGTTGATACTCTCTGCTGGTTCCAGCGCCGGGTGTTGGATCAATTTGCTTAAAGGACACTTATGCCTGTTAATGCGCAAGGACGATTGAAGGTTGGAAAGCCGATTGCCATCGTGGATATTGGCTCAAATTCCGTCCGCCTAGTTGCCTATGAAGGACTCACTCGGTCACCAACACCTATCTTTAATGAAAAAGCGATGTGTGGCTTAGGGCGCGATGTCTTGTCGACAGGACTACTTCCTGCCGATGGCATGCGGAAGGCCTATGATGCTCTCGCGCGGTATAAGGTTCTTTGCGATGTGATGGAGATCTCGGATATTCGAGTGATCGCAACGGCCGCGTCCCGAGACGCAAAAAACGGTCCCGAATTCCTGAGCGAATGCGAGCGCATTCTTGGCCGGAAGGTCTCCCTTATCTCTGGAAAAAGGGAAGCTGAATTATCAGCACTCGGTGTGGCCTATGGCGTGCATCACGCCGATGGACTGGTCGCTGATCTCGGTGGTGGCTCCCTTGAATTGATTTCTGTTCAAGAGCGACGTTTGGGCGAAGGAACCACACTTCCACTGGGTGTTCTATCGCTCTTGGACCGCTCAGGCGGCAGTTTGAAAAAGGCTCAGAAAATCATTCGCAAGGAAGTCGATAAACTTCCGCAATTAAAGTCTGCAAAAGGCAAGGCTATCTATGCAGTTGGCGGGACCTGGCGGTCGCTCGCGCGCTTGCATATGAAGCAAAGGGGGTATCCTTTGCAAGTCATGCATAACTACACGATCCCTGTTCGTGATGCAGTTGATTTTACGGCTCTGGTTGAGCGTGTTTCGACCGATATCATCGACTCGATCGACGCCGTTTCGACCGCTCGGCGGCCTTTGCTTGCCTATGGCGCATTAGTGCTCGACGAACTGATCCGCAAGTCCAAGCCGAATGACATTGTCATATCAGCCTTGGGCGTGCGCGAAGGATTGTTGTTTGAGCAATTGTCACCGGAACTGCTGTCTGAAGATCCACTCATTGTTGCCGCGCGTGACTTGAATATTTTGCGGTCACGTTCGCCAAAACATTGCGAAGAGATGATCGCTTGGACTGATGCTCTGATGGCGTCATCCCAAATTGAAGAGACCGCGACTGATCGTCGCCTTCGCCACGCGGCATGTCTTTTAGGTGATATTGGGTGGCGGGCGCATCCGGACTATCGTGGCGAGCAATCGCTCAATATCATCGCCAACGGCAATTTTATTGAGGTGGATCATCCAGGCCGATTGTTTATCGCTCTCGCCGTCGCCTATCGACATATGGGGCTCTCCGACGATGAGATCAGCCCGAGACTGCGCGAATTGGCAACCAGCCGGATGTTGGATCGGGCGCGTATTCTAGGCGGTGCAATGCGCGTGGCTTATCTCTTGTCTGCAGCCATGCCCGGTGTTTTACCGCGTACTCCGTTGGTCTGCGTTAAGGATCAGCTGCAGCTGACCATTCCGCAAGATCTCGGGCCATTGGCGGGAGAGCGCTTGTTTAACAGGCTCAAGGCCTTGGCGCGTATTATTGGCCGCACGCCGATCATGACGGTTGAATTACAATAAATCTGTCGGAGTTGGGATGACCGGGCTCATCCGTGGGGAAAAGAAACGACTTTTCCTTTGTCAAATGCCATTGCCAGTCTGCCATGTTTGAGATCGAGTGCTTTTGAGCCGAAGATGTCGCGTCGCCAGCCTTTCAAAGCGGGAACATCAGCGTCATCGTCACCCGCAATCGCCTCGAGATCGTCAACGGTCGCAATGAGTTTTGCCGCGACACCTTCTGCGTCACACGCCATCCGCAGCAGGACCTTGAGCAATTCAACGGCTGCCGGATTGTAAGGCTTCTTTTCGAGACGCTCTATGACGGGGAGCGATTTTGGATCAATCGCTAAGCCCCGTTCAATTGCGGCGAGCAAATCAGTGCCTGCGCGTGAGCGTTCGAATCCGTTAGGAATGGAGCGCAATTTCCCCAAAGCTTCGATGCTACGGGGTGCGGAAGTTGCGACGTCAATAACGCCGTCATCCTTGAGGACGCGGGACCGAGGAACATCTCTGTTTCGCGCTTCACGGTCACGCCAAGCAGCAACTTCCATCAAAACGGCGAGATCGCGAGGCTTTCGGATCCGACCTCTGAGGCGCTTCCAGGCATCTTCCGGCCTCTGATCATAGGTCTCAGGAGACGTTAAAATCCGCATTTCATCATCAAGCCAATGGGCACGGCCGCTGGCTTCGAGTTTGCCGTTCAACACCTCGTAGACTTTGATGAGATGGGTCACATCCGCCCGGGCATAATCGAGCTGAGCCTCGCTCAAAGGTCGCTGTGCCCAATCAGTGAATCGGGATGATTTGTCGATTCGCGCTTTGGCGAGGTCGTGAGCGAGCTGTTCATAGGACACGCTGTCGCCGTAACCCGCAACCATTGCCGCTATTTGAGTGTCAAAACAGGGTTCCGGAATGCAGCGATCAAGCAGCCAGAGAATTTCGAGGTCCTGCCGACCAGAATGGAAGACTTTGACAACCGATTTCTTCCGCATCAATGCAAAAAATGGTTTGAGATCAATGGTTTCTGAGAGAGGATCAACGAGGAAGTCCTGTCCGGGGCCTGCCATTTGGATGAGGCAGAGTTTTGGGAAATAGGTCGACTCCCGCATGAATTCGGTATCGACAGTGACAAAGGGGTGACGAGCGAGGCTATCGCAGGCCGCTTCGAGTGCGGCCGTGGTGGTAATTAGCGGCATTTTCAATCACATATCACGTCGAATCGAGGGCGGTTTGCTGACCATGTGGCTACCTATACGCCTTCCAATCCCTTTCGCATACAGGCAGTAGGGCGAGTTGACTTGACAAGGGGTAAATGGCCATGCGTTGTCCGTGGAAAATGGCTTTGATTGTTTGATTGGGAAAGATTGAAATGCATCGTTACCGCTCCCACACCTGTGGCGCTCTTCGCGAAGCCAATGTCGGTGAATCCGTGCGTCTGTCTGGCTGGTGCCACCGGATACGTGACCATGGCGGGGTGCTGTTTATCGATTTGCGCGATCATTACGGTCTCACGCAATGCGTGATCGACCCTGACTCGCCCGCCTTCAAATTGGCCGAAACGCTCCGGTCAGAGTGGGTCGTCCGGGTTGATGGAAATGCGCGGTTGCGCCCAACAGGCACTGAAAACCGCGAGTTGCCAACAGGTTTGATCGAAATCTACGTGACCGAGATTGAGGTCTTGGGCACGGCTAAGGAACTGCCTGTGCAAGTCTTCGGCGATCAGCCTTTCCCTGAAGAAACCAGGCTCACCTATCGCTTCCTCGATTTGCGTCGTGAAAAGCTCCATAAGAACATCATGACCCGTGTGGCTGTTATCGACGCCATGCGTCAGAAAATGAAGGCGCAAGGATTTAATGAATTCCAGACGCCGATTTTGACGGCGTCATCCCCTGAAGGCGCGCGCGATTTTCTTGTCCCATCCCGTATTCATCCGGGATCTTTTTACGCGCTACCTCAGGCCCCGCAACAATATAAGCAGCTTTTGATGATGGCTGGCTTTGACCGCTATTTCCAGATTGCGCCATGTTTCCGTGATGAGGATCCGCGCGCCGACCGGCTGCCAGGTGAATTCTATCAACTTGACCTCGAGATGAGCTTTGTCGAGCAGGAAGATATTTTCGCGGCAGTTGAGCCGGTTGTCGGTGGGATTTTCCGCGATTTCGGTGAGGGCAAGGCGGTCACTCCGTCGCCATGGCCGCGCATTCCTTACGCGGAAGCGATGGAGAAATATGGCTCTGATAAGCCTGATCTCCGGATATTGAATCCCCATACTCAAAAAGCTTTGGAAATGGCTGATGTCTCAGAACATTTCCGGGGTTCGAACTTCAAAGTGTTTGCGCGAATTTTGGAAGAACCTAAGAACAGGGTGTGGGCGATCCCCGCTCCGGGTGGCGGTCAACGGACCTTCTGTGACCGAATGAATTCATGGGCGCAAGGCGAAGGCCAGCCGGGCTTAGGCTATATGTTCTGGCGCGAGGGTGAAGAAGGTGCGGCGGGTCCAATAGCAAACAATATCGGCCCCGAGCGGGCTGAATCTATCCGCGCGCAGCTCGGATTGAAAGCGGGAGACGCTTGTTTCTTTACTGCGGGTGATCCCGATAAATTCGTGAAATTTGCCGGGGCTGCGCGTATCAAGGTCGGGCAGGATCTCAATCTTGTCGATGAGAACCGCTATGAGCTCGCCTGGATTGTCGATTTCCCGATGTTCGAATGGAATGAGGACGAGAAGAAAGTTGACTTCTCGCACAACCCCTTCTCCATGCCGCAAGGGGGGCTTGATGCTCTAACCAATCAAGACCCGCTGACCATCAAGGCGTTTCAATATGACATCGCCTGCAATGGCTATGAAATTGCATCGGGTGGTATCCGTAATCATCGCCCTGAGGCCATGGTCAAAGCCTTCGAGATTGCTGGCTATGGTGAGGAAACCGTTGTTGAACGGTTCGGTGGGATGTATCGCGCCTTCCAATATGGTGCGCCTCCGCATGGCGGCATGGCAGCCGGCGTCGATCGCATCGTGATGCTGCTTGTTGGCGCGCAGAACTTGCGCGAGGTCGCTTTGTTCCCAATGAACCAGCAAGCCCTGGATCTCTTGATGGGGGCACCGAGCCAAGCCACGCCGAAGCAGTTGCGGGAGCTGCATCTCAGGCTCAATTTGCCAGAATGATCTGCCCAAAGTTGAGCTTGAGACGAAACCGGGGAAAATCTCATGACAAACAGTGCTTCCGACGATCTTAAATCGGGCGCGATGGTTTATCATCGGCTGCCGAAGCCCGGGAAGCTTGAGATTCAGCCGACAAAGCCTTTGGGCAACCAACGTGATTTGGCTCTCGCTTATTCGCCTGGCGTCGCAGCCCCTTGCGAGGCCATTGCGGCGGACCCGGATCTCGCCGCTGAACTGACATCTCGGCAAAACCTTGTGGCCGTTGTTTCAAACGGAACTGCGGTTTTGGGACTTGGCAATATAGGGCCGTTGGCTTCGAAGCCTGTTATGGAAGGGAAGGCGGTTCTCTTTAAGAAGTTTGCTGGCATTGACGTCTTCGACATCGAAGTGGCTGAAAATGATCCTGATCGCCTCGTCGACGTCGTGGCCGCGCTTGAGCCCACCTTTGGCGGCATCAATCTTGAAGATATCAAAGCGCCTGAATGTTTTGAGATCGAAGCCAAATTGCGGGAACGCATGGCGATCCCGGTATTTCATGATGATCAGCATGGGACCGCGATCATTGTTGGTGCCGCAGTTTTGAACGCAGTTGATCTTGCCGGTAAATCGCTTGATTCAATTAAAGTCGTTGCATCGGGAGCAGGTGCCGCCGCACTTGCTTGCCTTAATCTGCTCGTTTCGCTTGGGGTAAGGCGCGAGAATATTTGGATCACGGACCTCGAAGGCGTTGTCTATGAGGGTCGCGAGAAGCTTATGGACAAATGGAAGTCCGTATTTGCTCAGAAAACCGATAAACGTGTTCTTTTAGATGTCATTGAAGGCGCGGACGTGTTTCTGGGCCTGTCTGCGGGCGGAGTGCTAAAGCCGGAAATGGTCGCTAAAATGGCACCAAAGCCGTTGATCCTAGCGCTGGCCAACCCAAATCCCGAAATCATGCCAGAAGCGGCGCGCGCCGTTCGCGCCGATGTGATGATGTGCACGGGGCGCTCTGATTACCCAAACCAAGTCAACAATGTCTTGTGTTTCCCTTACATTTTCCGAGGCGCGCTTGATGTCGGCGCAACGGCGATAAACGAAGAGATGAAACATGCCGCTGTTGCGGCCATTGCACGTCTCGCACGCGAGGCTCCGTCTGATGTGGCAGCGCGTGCCTATGGCGGAGAAGTTGCGACGTTCGGGGTGAATTCGTTAATCCCATCACCCTTTGATCCGCGCCTGATTTTACGGATCGCGCCAGCGGTCGCGAAGGCTGCAATGGCGACAGGGGTTGCAAAGCGCCCGATCCTCGACTTCAAAGCTTATGAAGAGCGTTTGTCCGGGTTCGTGTTTCGCTCAGGCTTTATCATGAAGCCTATCTTCGAGACGGCGAAGGCTGCGCCAAAGCGGGTTATTTATGCTGACGGTGAGGATGAGCGTGTATTGCGCGCGGCGCAAATCGCCATTGAGGAAGGATTTGCAATTCCGATCTTGATTGGTCGTCCCAACGTCATTGAGAACCGCTGCGAGCGGTATGGTCTGACCATTCGTCCTGGCAAAGGCATCGAGGTCATCAACCCAGACGACGATCCGCGCTATCGCGATTATGTGGCAACTTTGATCGAGAGAGCTGGGCGTAAGGGGGTCACACCTGACGCTGCGCGTACTCTGGTGAGAACAAACTCAACAGTTATCGCCGCAGTGGCCGTCATGCGTGGGGATGCCGACGCAATGATTGCGGGGCTGGAAGGTCGGTTTAATTCTAAGTTACGCAATATTCGTGACATTATCGGCTTGAAACCGGGGGTTCGTGACCTTTCAGCGATGACGTTGATGATCACATCAAAGGGCCATTATTTCTTGGCTGACACGCATGTGAAGCATGATCCGAGCGCCGATGATATTGCCGACATTGCCATCCTGTGTGCCAATCACGTCGTTCGATTTGGGATTACTCCCAAGATCGCCCTTTTATCACATTCAGATTTTGGCGACAGTGACGCGACGTCTGCAGTCAAGATGCGTGATGCTCTTGCAACCATTCGGCATCGGGTGCCGGAGCTTGATGTCGATGGTGAGATGCAAGGCGATACAGCGCTCATGCAATCCATCCGTTCAAAGAGGTTGCCGGATTGTCGGTTAGGTGGCGATGCCAATATCTTGGTGATGCCCAATCTTGACGCGGCGAACATAGCTCAACAATTGATCAAAGTGCTCGCTGATGCCTTGCCAGTCGGGCCGATCTTATTGGGCACTGCGCGTCCTGCCCATATCCTTACGCCGTCGGTCACTGCGCGCGGGGTCGTGAATATGACAGCGCTTGCTGTCGTCGAAGCGCAAGCCGAATCTGTTCGGGACTGAAATGACCCCGGTCGTTGGGCGTGCCGTGATGGGTGTCAAGGGGGAGGCTATTTAGCGTCCGCCTCAAGATCGAACATATCAAGGATCGCTGAAGGGCCATCCCCGATGGCTGTGTCCGCAAATGTCACACCGTCAGGATTTTTTGACTTTGCCGTGACAGTTAAAGTCCCAGGATGCCCCATAAAGGACACGACAGCCCGGGTGAGTGTCTTTGCGTTTTGTGACATCCCAAGATAAATTTGCAAACTGGCGGCGGCTGCGGAGGCGTAAGACGCTCGTACTTGGTCAGCCGTCCGCTTTGTCTTGATAGCATCTTGTTCAATCAGTCGTTCAGCGATGCCACGGTTTTCGACACTTGCACTGAATTCTCTCAAGCTGGCTCCTAACAATGTTAGTGGCGCTGAGTTAGGGTTGGAAATAAGGGAATTTACTGAGATATTCCCGAATTTTCCCGCTAACGAAACGGATGCCAGATTCTGAGCGGACAGATGCATCGACAGCATGACCAGTGATGATGTTTGCTCCGTGTTGAGCTTGAGTTCACCGCTCGCCGTCAAGTCATGATAACCCAGCGAGATCAGCGATCGGGTTACAATATCGGATGCGTCTGGCGGAATAGGGCCGTACAGCCCATCAAACGAAATTTCACACGAAGAGGGACTTCCATCCGGTCTCCGATCAACGGCAGCATAGATTGAACGCGCACCGAGACTTTGTGGTTGTGCGCCTGCGATATCAAGCTGGAAATCGCGGAGTTCAAATCGGCCGATCAAAGGGAAAATGGCTGCGGGATCGATATCCTTAATCTGGCCATCTTGACGGGACAGCGCCTTGCGAGCGGCGTCGAAAAAGGGAGCGAGTGCGAAGTTTCCATACTCAGCGCGACCGAGTTTGAATTTGACACCGTCAGCAGCGATGTCGGTCCCTTCGATGCGCAGTGTTGCGCTTTTGCCCTCACTGTCCGATGCGTAGGTGAATCTTGAGATTTTAACGAATAAATCCGGTGTCGTGGGGTCGGTGAGCTTCCAACCCGAAATATCAATTGACCCGATTGTAAAGGAGCTCAGCAGACCGATCGCGTCTAGCATCGCTGCATTTTCTTCTGCAGGATCCTTTGGTTGAGTTTGTTGCCTCTGCGCTAACTTTTCGGCAAGTCGGTAAAAGCCGTCTTTGCCATTACGAACCTTTACATCCCCCACAGCGACGTGATCAATCGAGATGGATGGCGTCGCGGGGCTTTGAAATTGCAAAGCGTCGATTGTTGCGGACTGATAGACGCGTTGGAACTCATCCTTGCTCGAGCCTCCACCTCCAAGCTCGACCATAACAGCTAAGTTCAAATCTATGATCTCAAGGGGACCAGATGTTCCCGATTGCGTTCCGGCGACATCAGACGATGTACCCACTGTCATGGACGCGGCGCGAAGCGTGTGAGCGATGCCATTTTGGATATCGGTAAGGGAAACCTGAGAAAATATTGTATTTGAGATTTGACCTGCAATCGTTTGAGTCTCGCGCAATCGCGCGATCTTTATTGATGTCGCGTTTAGCGATGCTAGAGCCTTCGCTTGAGCGACGGGATCTGCCCCTTGAAGGAAAACCTCCAAGCTCCCGTTGCCGGGATTTAATCCCTCAATATCAATTCCCTCGGCGCGAAATTCGGTCTCGCCTGATTTGAATGCCAATGTATCAAGGTGGGATACATCACCCGCCCATGACACGGTTGTCAGACCGAGATTTGCGAGGAGTGCTGCAACCAGCACGACGAAAAAGGGCTTACCCTGCCGAATGTGCATGATCGTCCTCGTTACGCGGCAGGATGGAAATTCTGCATGATTGCGGTGATATCACTCATCGAGGGGAGACCGGCTTCGTTTCCCAAGCGCTGGATTTTATGGGTGGACGCTGCACGGGCCAGTTCGAAATGCGACTCCCATGGCAACGCCGGGCGGGCCAGATAAGAATACATGTATGCCCCATGGAAAACGTCGCCAGCACCATTTGTATCAATCACCTTGTCGGCAGGAACCTTCAATGGAGGCTGAAGCTTGATCTCACCGGTTTCGTCGTACCAAAGCATTCCGCGTTCACCGCGCGTGACGCCGCCGATCTTCACGCCTTTTGACTTTAGGAGATCTAGAAGCCCCTTATCATCCGTGTTCAGTTGCTCTGCCAGTCTCTCGCCGCAAATCGCGACATCCACGAAGCCGAGGAGATCATGGGTATTAGAGCGCAGGCCGCCGCCATCGAGGGATACTAAAGTCCCCTTATCTTTGAACATCTTCGCATAATGGATCGCTGCATCGCCTTGGTGGCCATCGAGATGCAGTGCGCGGCAATTGTTCAAATTCAGGGTGGGGAAAGGGTGAAGGTAATCATCATCCCGGCATCGAATAATAGCCCGCTTACCGTTGTTTGGAATAACAAATGATAATGAACTTTCTTTGACCTTTCGGCCGTGAACGGGGATCTGGTATTTGGCCGCCATGTCGAGAAACATGCGGCCGAGCCAATCATCCGCGAGCGAGGTCATCAGATCAGGAACGACGCCGAGCTTCGCGCAGCAAAATGCCGCCGTTACGGCGTTTCCTCCAAAAGAGACGGCATAGTCATCCGCAACGGTTTTATCGTCGCCGGTTGGAATATGGTCAGCAATAAAAGTCACATCGATATAAGTCTGACCTATAAAAAGCGCTTCCATGGCAAGCGGCATTCCCTGAAAAAGTGTAAGTTCCCTTTGGATTGTCGCAAATTTTGCCGGGCGACAAGGGAAAAATGGAATTTGGGAGCGAAAAGGTCAGCCGATTGAAAAACTGGTGCCGCAGCCACAGGACGCCGTCGCGTTAGGGTTGGTGACCCGGAAGCTTTGGCCCATCAAGTCGTCTACGAAGTCGAGGGTTGATCCTCGCACAAAGTCCAGCGATACGGGATCGATCACGACAATCGCGTCGTCCTGCCTGATCACGAGATCTTCGCCGCCTCCGGCTGCTTCAGTGGTGAACCCGTATTGGAAGCCAGAACACCCTCCGCCGCTCACGCTAATACGCAAGACCGCCTTCCCGGGCTCCTCAGCCAAGATATGGGAAATTCTCCGCGCAGCGCTTGCCGTGACGGAAAAATCGCTTTTCGGTTCTGAAGGGCTTGATGTCACAAAATTCTCATACTTGCTGGGGAAGACTTGTGTTACGACCGAAGATAGTTCCCCAGCTCCATGAATTCAACGGGAGATCAAGATTTGCATCGGCGATTTGACCGTTGGCGAGCACAATATGCCTCTGACCCTGCAATGTCGCGGGGCCGATATTATCCAGAGGAGCCGTCGCCAACCCGCAGTGAATTTCAGCGCGATCGGGACAGGATCATTCATTCGACGGCATTTCGGCGCCTAAAGCACAAAACGCAGGTTTTTGTCTTTCACGAGGGTGATCATTACCGAACCCGCTTAACCCACACGATCGAGGTTGCCCAAATTGCCCGCTCGATTGCGCGCGCTCTAGGGTTGGATGAGGATCTTGCCGAGGCGCTGGCGCTGTCACATGACCTCGGACATACACCTTTTGGACATACCGGTGAGGAAGCGCTTGATGAGTGCCTCGCGTCTATGGGTGGCTTTGACCACAATGCTCAAGCCTTGCGGATCGTGACGCAGCTCGAACGCCGCTATCCTGATTTTGACGGCTTGAACCTATCTTGGGAAACCCTTGAAGGGCTTGTTAAACATAACGGCCCATTATTGGGTGCGGACGGTATGCCAGTGGATCGGTATAAGGGTAAGGGCATCCATCGGGATATTCTTGAGATAGATCAGAAGATTGGACTGGATCTTTCATCTTTTTCA
>Ga0164297_10005270_pt1 | contig 11173 bp, 9 predicted proteins | sample GEODES058metaG_FD_113539 | JGI IMG/M metagenome (GOLD analysis project Ga0164297, IMG submission 113539) | Dystrophic lake water microbial communities from Trout Bog Lake, Wisconsin, USA - GEODES058 metaG | ecosystem: Environmental > Aquatic > Freshwater > Lake | place: USA: Trout Bog Lake...
CTTCCAGGCCAACATCACCAGCCTGAACCGCGAGACGACGCAGTTTCAGGGCCTGCCGCGCACGTCGAGCTACCTGTTCTCGCCGAGCGTCAACGGTGTGAGTTTCCCGCTCTACCAGACCTGCACGGTGTTCCAGCGCGGCACCTGCGCGATCCAGGGGCTCGCCGGCAACAACACCCGCGCCTCCGCGGAACTCTCCTGGCGTCGCAGCTTCATCGACGACCTGGGCCAGAAGTTCACGCCCTTCGCGTATCTGCGCACCGACGCGTTCTTCGACAGCACGAATTTCAGCGGTTACCAGAACAACCTCGTCCCGCAGATCGCCCATGTCGACCAGGGACTGGCCGGTCGGGTCATGCCGGCAATCGGCCTCGACTACCGCTATCCGTTCGTCGCCAATTTCGGCGCGCTCGGTGTCCATACCCTGGAGCCGATCGGGCAGATCATCGCGCGCCCCTCCGAGACCCGGATCGGCCATCTGCCGAACGAGGACGCGCAGAGCCTCGTCTTCGACGACACGTCGCTGTTCGAATGGGACAAGTTTTCGGGCTACGACCGGGTCGAGGGCGGCGTGCGCACCAATCTCGGCGGCCAGTACTCCGTGGTGACGCCGTCGGGCTGGTACGCGAACGTCCTGTTCGGTGAGTCGATCCAGCTCGCGGGGGTGAACTCGTTCCGCCGCGGCGACATCGCGGATGTCGGCCTTGATTCCGGGCTGCAGACGCAGCGGTCGGACTTCGTCGGTCGGTTCCAAGTCTCGCCCAACCAGAACATCACGTTCATCACCCGGGCTCGGTTCAACCAGTCCGACTTCCACGTCGCGCGTCTGGAGACGGGGGCGACGGCCCGCTTCGCACCGTTCCTGCCGCTGACCCTCTCGGCCTTCTACTCGTACTACGAGGCACAGCCGCTGCTGGGCTACAGCCACTACCGCGAGGGCATCACCGCCACCGCCACCTACAACATCACGCCGAACTGGTTCGTCACCGGCTCGCTGCTGGTCGACCTCACGCACTTCCTCGACGTGCGCAACACCTATCAGGACGCGCTGACCAGCTACCTCGCGAACCCGATCGGGACCGTGCCGGTCTATCAGAATCCGGGCCGGTTCTACCTGTCGGGAGCCAGCTTCGGCGGCGGCTATCAGGACGAGTGCACCACGGTCTCGCTGAACTACATCAACTCGCCGATCGCCACCGCGACGGGCGTGCGCGAGCGCAACCAGACGGTGCTGCTGCGCGTCGAGTTGAAGACGCTGGGCGAGGCGGACCTGCGCCAGAACGTCGGCACCGCGACCACCGCGGACGGCATCGCCTCGGTGCGGTGATCGCAGGGCGGCGCGGATGCATCCGCGTCCGGCCGGCGCTATAGACCCTCCATGCCACCCCTCGCCCTCACCCTCGGAGACCCCGCCGGCATCGGTCCGGAACTGGCGCTCAGCGCCTGGCTGGGGCGCGGCGGCGCGGATTCGCTGCCGCCCTTCTTCCTGGTGGGCGATCCGGCCTTCATCGAACGCCTCGCCCATCGCCTCGACCGTCTCGTCCCGGTGGCCGAGGTCGATCCCGAGACCGCCGCCGAAGTGTTTCCCCGCGCGCTGCCGGTGGTGCCGCTGCCGAGCGGGGCGCTCGTGGCCGCCGAGCCCGGCGTGCCGGACACGGCCAATGCCGGCGCGACGATCGAGTCGATCACGGCGGCGGTCGGCTTCGTGAAGGCTGGGCGCGCCAGCGCCGTCGTGACCAACCCGATCGCCAAATTCGTCCTAACCCGGACCGGATTCGCCCATCCGGGCCACACCGAGTTCCTGGCGGCCCTGGCGGTGCCCCCCGGCCGCACGCCCCCGCGACCGGTGATGATGATCTGGAGCGCGGGGCTGTCGGTCGTCCCGGTGACGATCCACGTGCCCCTCAGGGACGTGCCCGAGCTTCTGACCCAGGCGCTGGTGGAGGAGACCGCCACCATCGTCGCACGGGATCTGCGGGAAAAATTCGGCCTGCCCGAGCCCCGCCTCGTGCTCGCCGGCCTGAACCCCCATGCGGGCGAGGCCGGCACGATCGGCCACGAGGATCGCGACGTGCTCGCCCCCGCAGTGGCGCGGTTGCGCGCGGCCGGCATCGACATCCGGGGGCCCCTGCCCGCCGACACCCTGTTCCACGCCCGCGCCCGCGCAACCTATGACGTCGCCCTGGCGCCGACCCACGATCAGGCCCTGATCCCGATCAAGACCATCGCGTTTGACGACGGTGTGAACGTCACCCTGGGCTTGCCGTTCGTGCGCACCTCGCCGGATCACGGCACCGCCTTCGACATCGCCGGCCAGGGGATCGCGCGCCCTGACAGCCTCATGGCGGCTCTGCGCCTCGCCGACCGGCTCGCCGCAAATGCGGCCGATCGAACTGCGGCCCCACCCGGCGAGGTCGTACCGTTCAGCGTCTATGCCGGGCGGCCCCGGCCTGCGGGTGCCCAGCACTTCGACCCCGAGGACGAGCTGTGAGCGCCGGGGACGGTCTGCCCCCGCTTCGCGAGGTCGTCGCCCGGCACGGGCTGGAACCGCGCAAGGCGCTGGGCCAAAACTTCCTGTACGATCTCAATCTGACGGGCCGGATCGCCCGTGCGGCAGGGCCGCTCGAGGGCGTGACGGTGGTGGAGGTCGGCCCCGGTCCGGGCGGCCTCACCCGCGCGCTGCTGGCCGAAGGCGCCACGCGCGTGATCGCGATCGAGCGCGATCCCCGTGCCCTGCCGGCTTTGGCCGAGATCGCCGCCCACTATCCCGGGCGCCTTCAGGTGGTGGACGCCGACGCCCTGGCGTTCGATCCCCGGCCGCTGATCGGGTCCGGCCCGGCCCGGATCGTCGCCAACCTGCCCTACAATATCGGTACGGCCCTGCTCACCGGCTGGCTTGACGGCGAGGCGTGGCCACCCTGGTGGGATCAGGCCGTGCTGATGTTCCAGCGCGAGGTGGCCGAGCGGATCGTCGCCGGCCCGGAGGAACGGGCCGATTACGGCCGGCTCGGCGTGCTGTGCGGCTGGCGCACCGAGGCCGAAATCCTGTTCGACGTGAGCCCCTCGGCCTTCGTACCGCCGCCCAAGGTCACGTCGAGCGTGGTGCGATTGGTCCCGCGGGCTGTACCCCTGCCCTGCCGGGCCGGCGCCCTGGAAGCGGTGACCCGCGCGGCTTTCGGCCAGCGCCGCAAGATGCTGCGCCAGAGCCTGAAGGCCCTGACCCCGGAGGCCACGCGCCTGCTGGAAGAAGCGGGTCTCGCCGAGACGGCGCGAGCGGAAGAGATCCCGGTGGCGGGGTTCGTGGACCTCGCCAACCTGTGGGACGCGCAGAGAAAAGCCGGCACCGCGGTGACGATGCCGGCGTGAAAACCGATCTCCACTGAGCTTTCCAACCCTCTCCCTTGTCCTGAGGTGCCGCGGAGTTGCCTCGAAGGGGCCCTCCAGGGATCACGGCACCTTCTTGAGCCCTCCTTCGAGGCCTCCGCTGCGCTCCGGCACTTCAGAATGAGGGCGAGGGTTGGAGAACAGGCTCTGGAGAAAGTTGCCCCGGCCTTCGCCGGGGCGCATCGCGATTAGCGGGTCTGCTGGATCGCCGACAGGACCCAGCCGCGGCCGGGCTGGCGCTGGAAGGTCCACAGCTCGGTGGCCTCCGACGAGTCGGTCTGTACGATGCGGCCGCCGGCCCGCTCGACCATCACGTCCTTGAGGGCGTAGCGCATCGCCACGGTGGCGTACTCGGTGCGGTCCTCGGCCCAGGCCTCTGCGAGGTCGCCCTGCAGAAGCTTGACGTCCGAGATCTTGTTCACCACGCCGCGGGCTGCGTTGTTGCGCAGTTCCTCGTCGAAGTAGCTGACCATCTCGGGCGTCGACAGGTTGCCGAGAGTCACGCGATCCTCGCGGGAATAGGCCTCCTGAACGTCGCCGAGCAGGCGCTCGAACGCCTGAAAGTCGTTCGGGCCGATCTGCACCGGGCGGGTCTGCGGCGGGCGCTGGCCGCCGAACATGCCGGGACCGCCGGCCGCACCGCCCATCGGGCCGGCCGGACCCTGTTGGCCGTCAAGGGACGAGCGCGCATAGGGAGCGCCCGCACCGGCCGGCTCGTTCCGGCGGCGGAAGAAGCGCAGGGCGAGCATCACCACGACCACGACCAGCCCGACCTGGAACAGCAGGCCGATCATCGAGGCGAGGCCGCCGAGGCCGCCGAAGAAGCCGCCACCGAGCAGCGCGCCGATCAGGCCGGCGCCGAGCAGGCCCGCGAAGAAGCCGCCGCCGAACCGGCGACCCTGGGCGGGTGCCTGCATGCCGGGGCTGCCCATGCCGGGCGAAGGCGCGGTCTGCGAGCGCTGCATCGTCATGCCGCCGCCCGGCGCGGTCGGCGTGGCCGAGGGCGCCGTGTAGGTGCGCGAGCCGCGCGAGCCCATCGAACCGCCACCACCCGGGCGGGCCTCGACGACGGGCGCCGCGACGGTCAGCGCCGTGGCCAGCGCCAGGAGGGCGGCCACACGCCGGCGGCGCGAAATCTGAGTCAACATGAACAGGCCCCTGGGGACGAGAACCGAACGGCGCGGAGCGCCAGCAACAATATGGGAACGGCTGAGGCCGGGTTTTAGTCCTGCACCAGCGACGGCGCAGTGACGTTCGCCCGACCCATCGCCGATGCCCTCGGGCGCAGGGTTTCTCAATGCAGTGTCCGGTCCGGTGCCGCTGGGAACGACAGCCGCACCTGGGTCCCCTCCCCGGCCCGGCTGTCGAGGGTGATGGTCCCGTTCTGGCGCTTCATCAGGCCGTGGACGATTGCGAGGCCCGCTCCGCGTCCGGCCTCGTGGCTCGTCTGGAACGGGGCCAGCGCCCGGGCCAGCATCTCGGGCGACATGCCATGGCCGGTATCGGCTACGAGGATGCCGACGCTTCCCTCGCCCGGCTGCTGCATTCCCCGGTCGCCGGGATCGACCCGGAAGGTCGAGAGCGTCAGCGTGCCGCCGGACGGCATCGCCTCACAGGCGTTGGCCACGAGGTGGCGCACGGCGAACTCGATCTGGCTCGGGTTGCTGATCGCCCGCGGCAGGCCGGGGGTCGATGTGACGGTCAGGCGGATCCCGGGCGGGAGATCGGGCCCGATGCGCCCGGCAAGATCCGCCACGATGGCGTCGAGGTCCACGGGGCGCACGTCCGGGGCGATGCGGCGGGAATAGGCCAGGAGGTGGCGCGTCAGGATGGCCGCCCGCTCGGTCGCGTCGGCGGAGCGGGAGATCGCCCGCTGGATGAAGGGTTCCTGGCGATCCCCGAGCCGGCGCTTCAGGCCGTCGATGTAGCCGATCAGGATCTGGAGGAAATTGTTGAACTCGTGCGCGACGCTGTTGGTCAGCAGCCCCAGAGCCTCGCGCTGCCGGGACAGGGCCAGCGCCCCCTCGGCCTCGCGGCGTGTCGTGATGTCGATCACTTGGCCGATCCGTCCCGAGGCGCCGGGCAGCGGCGCCGTCGTCAGGCAGGCCCAAAAGCTCGACCCGTCCGCATGCAGAGCCTGAAACGTCTGCTCGCCGTCGCGGCCCGGATCCGGCCCAGGGGCATGCGGCGCCTGGATGAGGTCGAAGCCCTGGCGCAGGAATGCCGCCGCCGTGTGTCCGGTCAGGTTCTCGAGGGCAGGGTTGACGTGCCGGATGCCGCCCTGCGCGTCGAGCAGGAGGCTGGGCGTGGGCAGCACGTCGAGGAGCGCCCGGGTCTCGGGCGTCAGCAGCGCCGGCGTCTCTCCGGCTCGATCCGTCCCGGGCTGCACCATGCGGGATTTGCGCTCAGCGGATGCGGGAGGCCCGCGACGGGCCAGCGATAGCGACGAACGCCGCCGTGGCCAAGTCGGGCTGTCTCTCAGACTCGTTCAGGACCGTCGGAGGCCGGCTACTGCCGCACCCACATGACCCGGGCCATCCAGGCGACCTCGCCGAGATTCAGCATCCTGTCCTCGTGCTCCGGATTGAGCGAGGCGAGTTCCACGGTCCGGGCGGTACGCCGCTTCAGCTCCTTGGCCAGCACCTCGCCCCCGTGCAGGCGGACCACGACGCGGTCTCCCTTGCGCACGCTGGCGGTGGGCGAGACGATCAGCACGTCGCCGTCCCGGAACAGGGGCAGCATCGAATCGCCCTGGATCTCGAGGGCGAAGGCCCGCTCCTCGCCGAGATCCGGGAACTCGATTTCCTCCCAGCCGGCGCCGCCGGTTGGCATGCCCTCGTCGGTGAACAGGCGGCCGGCACCGGCCTGGGTCAACCCGATCAGCGGGACCATGGTGCGGGCCGGGATCTCCCGGGCCTCGATCAAGCGCAGGAACTCGTCCAGGCTGGAGCCCGTGGCGGCCAGCACCTTCGACACCGATTCGGTGGAGGGCCAGCGCTTGCGGCCATCCGCGCCGACGCGCTTGGAGCGGTTGAAGCTCGTCGCGTCGAGCCCGGCGCGGCGGGCGAGGCCGGAGGCCGAGTAGCCGTGGCGCTCGGCGAGCCGGTCGATGGCGTTCCAGATCTGCTCGTGCGACAGCATAGCGGGCTCGAAGGCTTAACCCTGACCGGGCCGGCGCCCCCGTCCCGCCAGCCGGGAATGGGCCGTCGTGGGGGCACGAAGACGTTGCCCCGCCGGGCACGGTCGACACCCTGCGGGTACGCACGGAAATATCAGACCTTGCACGGTCGAGCGCAGATCTCCCGGCGCGGACGTTGCTCTATGACGCGCGGCCTAGTCGTAGGAAAGTAGAACTACAAGCTGCAGAATGCAATCGCTCCTCGAATCGGCGGGCGCCGCGCTGTTGCCCCGGGCCGACGGCGCCTCTATCCACGCGACGATTCCGAGGAGCTTCGATGGCGCGCATCTACAAGATCTGTCCGCAGGCCCTGTGGCGTGACGCCGAGGACGCGGGCCGGTTCACCGGTGCGCCGATCGATCGTCAGGATGGGTACATACACTTCTCGACGATCTCGCAGGTCGCCGAGACGGCCGTCCGCCACTTCGCCGGGCAGGCCGATTTGCTCCTGATCACCGTGGAGGCCGACCGTCTCGGGGATGCCCTGAGCTACGAGCCCTCCCGGGGGGGCGACCTGTTCCCGCACCTGTACGGGCCGCTGCCGCTCGATGCCGTGATAGCGGTGGATGCGCTGCCGCTCGATTCGGAGGGCCGCCACGTGTTTCCGGCCGGGCTCCTGCCGGCATGATCGGCGCTGCCTTTCCGCTGGTGCGACCGCTGCTCCACCGCCTCGACGCGGAGCGGGCGCACGACCTGACCCTGCGCGCCCTCGCCCTGATGCCGCCCGGAAATCTGCCGGCGGACGATCCGCGGCTCGCCGTCGAACTCCTCGGCCGCCGCTTTCCCAATCCGGTCGGCCTCGCGGCGGGTTTCGACAAGGGCGCACGGGTGCCGGACGCGCTGCTCGGCCTCGGCTTCGGCTTTGTGGAGGTCGGTGGCGTGGTGCCGCAGCCGCAGCCGGGCAACCCGCAGCCGCGGGTGTTCCGCCTCACCGCAGACCGGGCGGTGATCAACCGTTACGGCCTGAACAGCGAGGGGCTGGCAGTGGTGACGGCCCGGCTGAAGGCCCGGGCCGGCCGGCCGGGCATCGTCGGCGTCAACATCGGGGCGAACAAGGATTCGGCCGACCGGCTCGCCGACTATGCTGCCTGCACGGCGGCTTTGGCGCCGCTTGTGGATTTCGTCACCGTCAACGTCTCCTCGCCCAACACGCCGGGCCTGCGCGACCTCCAGGGCGAGGCGTTCCTGGACGAACTGCTCGCCCGCACCGTCGAGGCCCGGGATGCGGCCGGCGCCGCGGCGGCAATCCTGCTGAAGATCGCCCCCGACATGGCCCTCGACGCCCTCGATGCCGTCTGCGCCACCGCCCGGCGCCGGGGCGTGCAGGCACTCGTCGTGTCGAACACCACGGTGGCGCGGCCCGCGAGTCTCGTTGAGCAGGGTCTCGCCCGGGAGACCGGCGGGCTTTCGGGCCGGCCGCTGTTCGGGCCGGCGACCCGGATGCTGGCCCAGGCCCGGCTGCGCCTCGGACGCGATCTCCCGCTCATCGGCGTCGGCGGCGTCGACTCGGCCGAGGCCGCCTGGACCAAGATCCTGGCCGGCGCGACCCTCGTGCAGCTCTACTCGGCGCTGGTCTATGACGGGCCGGGGCTGGTCGGACGCATCAAGGCCGGACTTTTACAGCGGATGCACGGTGAAGGCGTCACGTCGCTCCGCGAAGTGGTCGGGCGCGGCGCTGCGGATCTCGCCCAGGGTGTGTGATCGGGCTTCCGGTCTCTAGCCGCGCGTCCGTCTTTGCGAGCGGTGCGAAGCAATCCGGTCGTATGAGGTCCATCGAGGTCGCGCCTCCCTGGATCGCTTCGCTGCGCTCGCAATGACGGATCTCGCGCGGACCGGAACACAGCGCGCGATCGACAACCCATCTTGGTTGTACTCTTTAGAAAAACTTTGCACCGCCGGCATTTAACCTGTGCCCTGTGCATGAGGGGCCTGCACGCACACGCCGTTGTGAGCGTGGCGTGAAGGCGCTTATCTCGCGGTTGCGAGACAGCTCGCGACATCAATTTCAGGACGGTTCATGGCCCAGTCTGAAGGGTCTTCCAAGCGTTCCTCCGCCGCCGGCGGCTGGGGTGCTCTGAAGAGCTGCGGCAAGCACCTGCTCGGCAGCCGTGCGCCGCTCACGGGCGCCCGCGCCCTGCTGAAAGCCAACCAGCCCGACGGTTTCGATTGCCCGGGCTGTGCCTGGGGCGATCCGGAGCATGGCTCGTCCTTCGAGTTCTGCGAGAACGGCGTGAAGGCGGTCTCCTGGGAGGCGACCGACAGGCGCACGCCGCCATCCTTCTTCGCCAAGCACACGCTGACCGAGCTGCGGACCTGGAGCGACTACGCCCTGGAGGGCGAAGGCCGCCTCACCCATCCGATGCGTTACGATTCAGCGAGCGACCGTTACCTGCCGGTGAGCTGGGACGCGGCCTTCGCCGAGATCGGCGCGGAACTCCGCGCGCTCGACGACCCGAATCAGGCCGAGTTCTACACGTCGGGCCGTGCCTCGAACGAGGCGGCCTATATCTATCAGCTCTTCGCCCGGGCCTATGGGACCAACAACTTCCCTGATTGCTCGAACATGTGCCACGAGGCCAGCGGCGTGGCCCTGATCGACGCGATCGGCATCGGCAAGGGCACGGTGCTGCTGGAGGATTTCGAGAAGGCGGACGCGATCTTCTGCGTCGGCCAGAACCCCGGTACCAACCATCCGCGCATGCTCGGCGACCTGCGCCGGGCGGCCGAGCGCGGGGCCGAGGTCGTGGTGCTGAATCCGGTGCGCGAGCGCGGGCTGGAGCGCTTCGCCGACCCGCAGAACACCGTGGAGATGTTGCGCGGTTCGAGCCGCCCCATCGCCAGCCACTATCTTCAGCCGCGCTCCGGCGGTGACATGGCGGCGTTCCGGGGTATCGCCAAGATCGTGTTCGCCCGCGACGCCGAGGCGCTGGCGGCCGGTCGCCCGTCTCTTCTCGACCGGGCGTTCCTGGAACACCATACAACCGGGCTCGACGCCTACCGCGCCGCGGTCGAGGCCACCTCCTGGGAAGCGATCCTCGACCAGTCGGGCCTGACGATCGACGCCATCACCGCGATGGCCGACGTCTATCTCGGGGCTCAGCGCGTGATCGCGACCTGGGCCATGGGCGTGACCCAGCACAAGCATTCGGTGGCGACGATCCGCGAGATCGCGAACCTGCTGTTCCTGCGCGGCCATATCGGCCGGCCGGGTGCGGGCTTGTGCCCGGTGCGCGGCCATTCCAACGTGCAGGGCGACCGGACGGTCGGCATCAACGAGCGCCCGCCCGCCGCGTTCCTCGACGCGCTGGAGCGCCATTTCGGCCTCGCGATGCCCCGCCGGCACGGCCACAATGTGCTGGCGGCGATCCGGGCCATGCGGGACGGCACGTCGAAAGCCTTCATCGGGCTCGGCGGCAACTTCCTGCGGGCGACGCCCGATACCCCGGTGGTGGCGCAGGCGCTGGCTTCGTGCCGTCTCACCGTGCACATCGCGACGAAGCTCAACCACGCCCATCTCGTGCCGGGCGCGGTCGGCTACCTGCTGCCCTGCCTCGGCCGCACCGAGATCGACCGCAACCCGGAGGGCAAGGTCCAGATCGTGACCGTCGAGGATTCGATGAGCATGGTCCACGGCTCGGGCGGCATCAACAAGCCGGCTTCAAAGGAGCTGCGCTCGGAAATCGCCATCATCGCGGGGATCGCGGCGGCGACGGTCGGCTCCTCCGCCATCGACTGGGCCGGGTTCACGGCCGATTACGACCGGATCCGCGAGGCGATCGCCGCCACGATCCCGGGCTTTTCCGCCTACAACACCCGGGTGCGCAAGCCGCGGGGCTTCATGCTGCGCAACCTCGCCGCCGAGCGGGTGTTCGAGACCGCCACGGGCCGGGCCAATTTCTCCGCCGAGCCCCTGCCGGCCGAGACGGAGCACCAGATCGCGAAAAAGTCCAAGGACACCTTCGTGTTGCAGACCTTCCGCAGCCACGATCAGTACAACACCACGATCTACGGTCTGGATGACCGCTATCGTGGTGTCTACGGCGAGCGCCGTGTGGTCTTCGCGCATCCGGACGACCTCGCGGAGATCCGCGACCGGCTCGGCGAGCGCGTAGACATCGTCGGCACGCACGACGACGGCATCACCCGGCGGGCCGAGGATTTCCGCCTCGTGCCGTTCGACATGCCTCGCGGGGCGCTGGCGGGCTACTATCCCGAGCTGAACGTCTTGGTGCCGCTCTCGACCTTCGGTGAGAAGAGCGACACGCCGACTTCCAAGTCGGTGCTGGTGACGCTTCAGGCGCGCGCGGCGGCGTGAGCGAATCGCCCGAGGCGGCGGCGTTCGTCGCCGCCCTCGACCGGGTTGCGGCGGCTCATCCCGCGCTGCCGCCTCTGGAGGCCGGCCTTCTGGCGGCGCTGGATGTCGGCTTGCCGGGCGACAGCCGCGCCTTCGCCCGAACTTTCGGGGTGGAGCACGCGCTTGTCTTGCGGGCGCTGGTCGGGCTTGAAGAGCTGGGCCACATCGCCGTCACGGCCCGAGATGGACGCACGCAGCGGACGCGGTTTGCGGCGACGGCGCCTTGATGGCCGCAAGGGTTTCCGGACCGCGCCCTC
>Ga0164297_10005272_pt1 | contig 11172 bp, 7 predicted proteins | sample GEODES058metaG_FD_113539 | JGI IMG/M metagenome (GOLD analysis project Ga0164297, IMG submission 113539) | Dystrophic lake water microbial communities from Trout Bog Lake, Wisconsin, USA - GEODES058 metaG | ecosystem: Environmental > Aquatic > Freshwater > Lake | place: USA: Trout Bog Lake...
TGGATGCGCAAGGATCTCGGCCTCGCGCTCGACGAGGCGGGACGCAACGGCGCGCTGTTGCCGATGACGGCGCTGGTCGATCAATTCTACGCCGAAGTGCAGAAAATGGGCGGCGCGCGGCAGGATACCAGCGCGCTGGTAAGGAGATTGCCGAAGTGATGCGTTCGTTCCGTACCTTGATTGCCGCCACCGCGCTGACGCTGGTCGCTGCCCCCGCGCTCGCCGATGGGCTGGTGGACAACGTCAATGGCATGACCCTGGATGCCAAGGGCAATGTCATCCATTTCACCGGCGTGCTGATCGACCGCAACGGCAAGGTCGTGAAGCTGCTGCAATCGGGCGACAAGCGCCCGGAACGGCCCGATTGGCTGTCGAACGAGAAGGGGCGGACGTTGCTGCCCGGCTTCATCGACGCGCACGGCCACGTGCTCGATCTCGGCTTTCGCGCGCTCGAGCTCGACCTGTCGGGCACCAAGTCGCTGGACGAAGCGAAGGCGAAGATTGCCGCTTATGTCGCGGCCAATCCTGAAAAGAAATGGATCATCGGCGGCGGCTGGAACCAGGAGAAATGGGGGCTCGGCCGCTTCCCGACCGCTGCCGATCTCGACAGCGTCGTTGGCGACCGTCCCGTATGGCTCAGCCGTGCGGATGGGCATGCGGCGTGGGCCAACAGCGCCGCGATCAAGGCGGCGGGCGTGACCGCCAAGACGGCGACGCCGGCGGGTGGCCGGATCGAAAAGATCGGCGCAGAGCCGGCGGGCGTATTCGTCGATTCGGCGCAGGATCTGATCAACAAGGTCGTGCCGCAACCGTTGCCCAAGGAACGCGATTTCGCGCTGCAAAAGGCGCAGGAGATCCTGCTGTCGTTCGGCATCACCGCGACGGCCGACATGGGCACGACGCTCGACGATTGGCTGGCCATGCGCCGAATGGGCGATCGCGGCGCGCTGGCGGTGCGGATCATGAGCTACGGCATGGGGGTGGAAACCGCGATCCGCGTCGGCGGCAGTGGCCCGACGCCGTGGTTGTATAGCGACCGGCTGCGGATGGGCGGGGTCAAGCTGTTCGCCGATGGTGCGCTCGGGTCGCGCGGCGCCTGGTTGCTCAAGCCTTATAGCGATGCGCCCGGCCAGTCGGGTGCGGGCTTCATGTCCGATACCTTGCTCCAGAACTACATGAGCCGGGCGGCAATGGACGGTTACCAGGTCGCGGTCCATGCGATCGGCGACAAGGCCAATCGCCAGGTACTCGACGCGATCGAGGCGATGTCGAGCACGTACAAGGGCGATCGTCGCTGGCGGATCGAACATGCCCAGATCGTCGATCCCGCCGACCTCCCGCGCTTCGCCAGCCTGAAGGTCATTGCGTCGATGCAGCCGACCCACGCGACATCCGACCGCACGATGGCGGAGGCGCGGCTGGGCGCCGACCGCCTGACGGGCGCCTACGCCTGGGCGACGATGCTGCGGAACGGCGTGCCGCTGGCGTTCGGCAGCGACTATCCGGTCGAAAGTCCCGATCCCTGGGCCGGCTGGGCGGCGGCGTACACGCGGCAGGATGCCAATGGCGAGCCGTTCGGCGGCTGGCGGCCAGAGGAAAAGGTGACGCGCGAACAGGCGTGGTGGGCGTTTACGCAGGGCGCCGCCTATGCCGGGTTCGCCGAGGACAAGTTCGGCCGGCTGGCGCCAGGCCAGGCCGCCGATTTCATCATCGTCGACCGCGACCCGCTGTTGTCCAGCCCGACCGACCTCCGCGCGACCAAGGTGGAAGAGACCTGGGTTGGCGGGCAGAAGGTCTACGTGCGGAAGTAAAAGGACTCAGCCACCGCTGTCGTACCGGACCTGCTCCAGCATCCACCTGGAGTCTGATCCGTCCGATCTCCGAGACACCTGCGCGCCGGCAAAGGTTGGAGCCACGGCAATCGCCGTGTGTGATTTTCGCCAACGCTCCGGCCTTCGCCGGAGCACAGGCCTAGATCAGAGCAGATGGATCAGACGCCAGCCATGCGTGCGGCGCTGGAGGCTGGATGGACCTCCGCATCAAGTGTCGCAGGATGGCGGGTATAAAAAAACAGGCCGCGGCGTCCCCCGACGCTGCGGCCTGTCCCCCTTGGAAAACGTCGGCGCGGTTAGGCGACTTGGACGGCAACCACGTCGTCGGGCTCGCGCAGCACATAGCCGCGGCCCCAGACGGTCTCGATGTAATTCTCGCCGTCGGTCGCCAGGCTGAGCTTCTTGCGCAGCTTGCAGATGAAGACGTCGATGATCTTGAGTTCGGGCTCGTCCATGCCGCCATACAGGTGGTTCAGGAACATTTCCTTGGTCAGGGTCGTGCCCTTGCGGAGCGACAGCAGCTCCAGCATCGCATATTCCTTGCCGGTCAGATGGACGCGGGCGCCGTCGACTTCGACCGTCTTGGCGTCCAGGTTCACGGCGAGCTTGCCGGTCTTGATGACCGATTGCGAATGACCCTTCGAGCGGCGGACGACGGCGTGGATGCGCGCGGTCAGCTCTTCGCGGTGGAATGGCTTGGTGACGTAATCGTCGGCGCCGAAGCCGAAGCTGCGCACCTTCGAATCCATTTCCGATACGCCCGACAGGATCAGCACCGGCGTCTGGACACGTGCGACGCGCAGCTTCTTGAGCACGTCGTAACCATGCATGTCCGGCAAGTTCAAATCGAGCAGGATGATGTCGTAGTCGTAGAGCTTGCCGAGGTCCAAACCCTCTTCGCCCAGGTCGGTCGTGTAGACGTTGAAGCCTTCGGTCGTGAGCATCAGCTCGATCGCTTTGGCGGTCGTCGGCTCGTCCTCGATCAGCAGCACGCGCATGCGGCATTCCCCCGTTTTCGAGCGCTCGTCCGTCCCAATGACGTCGCGTCTCGACGCAATCCATTAACCTAAGCGTGTCTGAAGGTAAAAGGTTAATTCTTCGCTAACCGGCCTGACTCCACGAGTCGTGCAGGATGGGGGGTCGGACGGACTCGATTTGCATGCGGAGTCAATCGACCGGATCGGTGTTTTCGCCGAGCGTTTCGCGAATGTAGAGCGAGTGCGTGAGGGCAAAGATCGCGACGAGCAACGGCGCCGCGAACACCAGCCCGGCTAGTCCGAAAATATAGCCGATCCCGACGATCGCGAACAAGGTGATCGCCGGCGGGATCGCGATGACCTTGTTCTGGATGACCGGCGTGACGATCATGTCCTGGACGATCCGGACGATCGCATAGGTCGCGATCGCGCCGATCAGCGGGCCGGTGCCGGCGTTGGCGGCTAGCCCCAGCGCGGGCAGCATGGCGATGGTCGGGCCGATATAGGGGATGAACTCGCTGATCCCGGCCAACAGCCCCAATGCTGCCGCCGATGGTACCCCCGACAGCCACAGCCCGACGCCGATCGATGTTCCCATCAACAGCATCAGGACGATCTGCGCGCGCAGCCACAGCCGCAGGTTATGGCCAAGATCGTCGAACGCATCGCCGAACGCGCCCCGCTTGTCCTTGGGTAACAGCAGCAACAGGCCGTCGCGGTAGCGTCGCGGTTCGATCGCGAAGAACATCGCGCCGACCACCAGCAGGACGGTGTTGAGCACGAAATCGGCGCCGCCCCGCGCGACCTGCCCCAGATCCTGCGTGGCTTGGGCACCGGCGTACCCGGTCTGGACGGCCTCGACGATCTTCGCGCCGACCGCGGATTGCGACATCCACGCCGCCAGCCGCGCCAGCAACTGCGGCGTCTCGATGATCAGCGCATTGATCTGCGTTCCGAACTGCGCGGTCAGCAACCATACCAGGAACCCGGTCGCCGCCAGGACGACGAGCATGGCCATGCCCACGGCGTGACGCCTGGCGACGCGCAGATGGCGATGCAGGCGGTCGGCGATGGCATGGATGGTGATAGCGCCCAGCACCGATCCGAACGCCAGGATCAGCAGCGTGCCGACCCGATAGAGCGCGATCGTCAGGCCAGCGATCAGGATGACCAGCACGACCCGGCGGATGAACCGCGCGTCGTCGGCATCGGGCGCCAGCCGCTTCATCGGCGCGCGGCGCAGAGCTGGCGGAAACGTTCGGCGAGGAATTCGATCAACAGTTCGACGCGCACCGGCCGCAGCGGGCTGGGCGGGGTGACGAGGTGCAGCGCGGTCGCCGGACCGGACCAGTCGGTCAGGATCGCCTCCAGCCGGCCTGCCGCAATTTCCGTGTCGACGATGAAATCCGGCAAGCGCGCGATCCCCAACCCGGCATGAAGCAGCGGCAGCATCGCATCGCCGCTGTCGGTGGTAAAGCGCCCGTTTGGCCGCACCGCGACATCGGCACCGTCGGGCCCGCGAAAGGTCCAGGTCGTGCTGGGGACGTTGGCATAAGCGAAGATGTCATGTTCGCCGAGGTCGAGCGGATGACGCGGCCGGCCGTGCCGTTCGAGATAGATGGGTGCGGCAACCACGCGGGTCTCGACCGGGGCGAGACGGCGCGCGCGCAAGCTGCTGTCCGGCAAGTCCGCGATCCGCAGCGCGATATCGATCCCCTCGGCGACGATATCGATCTTCGCGTCCGACAGCCGCAGGTCGATATGTACCGCGGGGTGCGACACCATGAAGTCGGCAATGGCCGGCGCGACATAGGCAATGCCGAACGTCATCGGCGCGGCGACGCGGATCAGCCCGGCGGGGGTGCTGGCGGCGTCGTGCGCAGTTTCCTCGGCGGCATGGCCTTCGGCGAGGATGCGCTGGGCGTGTTCGGCCAGGGTGGTGCCGCTCTCGGTCAGCGTCAGCCGGCGCGATGTGCGGTGGAACAGCGACGTGCCCAGCGCACTTTCCAACCGCGTAATCGCCTTCGATACGGTCGCCTTGGATACGCCGAGCGCCTCCGCCGCGCCGCTGAACGACCGCTGTTCGGCCACCGTGGCGAAGATCGCCCACGCCTCGAAATCGGGAAGCTTCATCGTCCGAGCGTAAATCACGAAACAATCCGTTTCAATCGTTTCCATTTACGCAAAAGAGCGACGACCTATCTTGGTGGCAAGCAAGGAGATCGACCGATGATCGATACCGATACCAAAGTGCAGCGCCGCCCGTTCGCCACGCTCGGCCATGCCGACCATGGCTGGCTCGACGCGCGACATCATTTCAGCTTCGCCGACTATCACGATCCCGATCGCATGAGCTGGGGCGCGATCCGTGTGTGGAACGACGATACGATCGCGCCCAACAGCGGCTTTCCGCCGCACCCGCATCGCGACATGGAGATCATCACCTACGTCCGCTCGGGCGCGATCACGCACCAGGACTCGATGGGCAACGTCGGCAAGACCGCGGCCGGCGATGTCCAGGTGATGAGCGCCGGCACCGGTGTTCGGCATGCCGAATACAATCTCGAGGCGGAGCCGACGACGCTGTTCCAGATCTGGATCGAGCCGACGCGCACCGGTGGCTCGCCGAGCTGGGGGGCGAAGCCGTTCCCCAAGGGCGACCGCAGCGGCAAGTTCGTGACGCTGGCGAGTGGTTTCGCCGACGATGGCGACGCGCTGCCGATCCGCGCCGATGCGCGGGTGATGGCCGCCACGGTCAAGGCGGGCGAGACGTTGACGCATAGCGTCGGCGATGGCCGCCACGCCTATCTCGTTGCCGCGACCGGCGCGATCGAGATCGACGGACAGCGATTCGAGGCCCGCGACGGCGTTGCCCTGTCGGGCGGCCAGACCGCGGCGATCACCGCGATCGACGATGCCGAGATCGTGCTGGTCGACGCCGACTGAGCAATCGCTTTCGGCGCGCGATTTCCTCCCGGCGCGCCGATCCCGCTCCCTCCTCACCCCCTCGAGGAGGGAGCACCATCATCACTGGAAAGGAAGTCCAATGCCCAAGGTTCTCGTCCTCTATTATTCGTCCTACGGCCACATGGAACAGATGGCCGATGCCGTCGCCGAGGGTGCGCGTGGCGCCGGTGCCGAGGTCGATATCCGCCGCGTTCCCGAAACCGCCCCGGCGGAAGTCGTCAAGGCCGCGGGCTTCAAGGCGGACACCGCGCATCCCACGATCGACGGGCCTGACGCATTGAAGAACTACGACGCGATCATCGTCGGTTCGCCGACGCGATTCGGCCGCATGGCGAGCCAGATGGCCTCCTTCTGGGACACCGCCGGCGGCGTCTGGGCGAGCGGCGCGCTGAACGGCAAGGTCGGCGGCGCCTTTACCTCGACCGCGACGCAGCACGGCGGGCAGGAAACGACGCTGTTTTCGATCATCACCAACCTGCTGCATTTCGGCCTGACGATCGTCGGGCTCGATTATGGCTTTGCCGGGATGCAGGGTGTGAAGGAAGTCCATGGCGGCACGCCGTACGGCGCCAGCACGCTGGCCGACGGTGACGGCAGCCGCCAGCCGAGCCAGGTCGACCTGGACGGCGCGCGCTACCAGGGTCGTCGCATCGCCGAGGTTGCGGCGAAACTGGTCGGTTAAGGTGCGGGCGTGGGAGCGGGCTGCGGTCCGCTCTTCGTCGCCTCGACCAGCGAATCCCCGCCGAGCGCGCGATACAGCGTCACCAGATTGCTGGCGCGCGTCAGCTGCGTCGTGACCAGGGTGCGCTCCGCCGAATAGAGCGAGCGTTGCGCGTCGAGGCTTTGCAGGAAGCTGTCGATGCCGCCGCGGTAACGCGCGTCCGACAGTTGGTAATTGTCCGCCGCCGCCGCACGCTGGTCGCGCGTCGCATTGAGCTGATCGGTGATCGTACCGCGTCGGGCCAGTGCGTCGGCGACTTCGCTGAACGCGGTTTGGATCGTCTTTTCGTAGGTCGCGAGCGCCAGGTCGCGCTGCGCCTTGCTGACGTCGACATTGGCGCGGCCGGCACCGGCGCGGAAAATCGGATAGCTCGCCGCGCCGCCCGCCTGCCAATTGAACGCCCCGCCGGTGAACAGGGTGCTGAGCGCGCTGCTGGCGAACCCGATCAGACCGGTCAGCGTGATCCGCGGGAACAACACCGCGCGCGCCGCGCCGATATCGGCATTGGCGGCGCGCAGGGAATATTCCGATTCGACGACGTCCGGACGCCGCAGCAGGACGCGCGAGTCGAGGCCAGCGGGCAACTCGGCCACGGTTGCGCTCGCTTCCTCGATCGAATTGGGCAGCAGCGACTGGTCGACAGGGGCGCCGACCAGCAATTGCAAGGCATTGACGTCCTGCGCCAGCGCGGTCGTCTGTTCGGCAAGATCGGCGCGGGCCGTGTCGAGCACGAGCTGCGCCTGGCGCAGGTCGGTGCGGGGCGCGATGCCGCCGTCCAGGCGTTTCTTGGTAAGGTCGACGCTTTTCGATGCGCTGGCGGCGGTGTCCTGGGCGATCTTGAGCAGGCTCTTGTCGGACGCATAGGTCAGCCAGGCGTCGGCGATATCGCCGATCAATGTCAGCCGGGTCGCGCGCGCCGCGGCTTCGGTCGCGAAATAGCGGTTCTGCGCCGCGGTGGTCAGCGACCGGATGCGACCGAACAGGTCGATTTCGAATGCATTGATCCCGACCGACGTGTCGAAGCTGGCACGCGCGCCGCCGCCGCTGCTGCCGGTCGTACCGGTCGTTCCTGTCCCGGTGGTGCCAGTACCCCGGCGTTCGGTCACCCCGGCGCTGGCATCGATCTCCGGCAGCAATTCGGCGCGTTGGATGCGATATTGGCCGCGGGCGACCGCGATGTTGGCGGCGGCAATCCGCAAGTCGCGATTGTTGGTCAGCGCCTGTGAGATGATCGATTGCAGCCGCGGGTCGCGGAAGATGTCCTGATAGCGGACCGTCGGCAGCGCCGCCTCGCTCGTCCTGAGATAGGCATCGCCGACCGGCCAGCTCGGCGGCACCGGTGCTTCGGGACGTACGTAGGTGGGCGCCAGCGAACAGGCGGTCAGGCTGACGGATGCCGCCAGCCAAACCAACTTCGCCGCTCCGGACTTGATCCGGGGTCCATTTGTCCACCAAGCGCCCTGGCCACGGCCATGCGAATATCGGATCAAGTCAGGCAGGACGGTTCGACGCTTGATCATGCCGTGGCCTCCGGCGGCGGCGCGGGATGTTCGTGCCGCAATTTCTTCAGCCCGTCGCGCACGCCGCGGCGAACCAGGACGAAGAACAGCGGTATGTAGAAGACGGCAAGCAGCGTCGCCGTCAGCATCCCGCCGATCACCGCGGTGCCGATCGCGATGCGGCTGTTCGCGCCGGCGCCGGTTGAGATCGCCAGCGGCAGCACGCCGAAGATGAACGCGAAACTGGTCATCAGGATCGGGCGAAGACGAATGCGTGCTGCCTCCAGCGCGGCATCGATGACTCGCTTGCCCTGCTTCTCCGCCTGTTCGGCGAACTCGATCATCAGGATGGCGTTCTTGGCGGCCAGGCCCATCGTCGTGAGCAGCCCGATCTGCAGATACACGTCGTTCTGCAACCCGCGCAGCGTCACCGCAAAGATGGCGCCGACCAGCCCGAGTGGAATGACCAGCAGGACCGCGACCGGAATCGTCCAGCTTTCGTAGAGCGCGGCCAGGCAGAGGAACACGACGAGCAGCGACAGGCCGTACAGGATCGGCGCCTGGCCCGATGACAGCCGCTCCTGATACGACGCACCCGTAAGCGCGACCGACACACCGGGGATCTGCGCGGCCAGATCCTCCATCTTCTTCAATGCGTCGCCCGAACTCTTGCCCGCCGCCGGCTGGCCGGAAATGCCATAGGATGCGATGCCGTTGAAGCGGCTGAGCGAGGTCGGCGCGTTCGACCAACCGGTGGTGGCGAAGGCGGAAAACGGGGCCATCTGACCGCTCGACCCGCGGACGAACCACTTGCCGATATCGTCCGGCGCCGCGCGGTAAGGGGCGTCGCCCTGGACATAGACGCGCTTTACGCGCCCCCGATCGTTGAAATCGTTGACGTAGCGCCCGCCCCACGCCGTCGACAGCGTCGCATTGACGTCGCTTTGGCTCAGCCCGAGCACCGACAGCTTCTGGGGATCGATATCGACCTTCAACGTCGGTTGGTCGGGCAAGTCGGCCAGACGGACGGCGTTGAGGTCGGGATCGGCGCGGGCAGCGGCGAGCAGCTTGTCGCGCGCGTCGCGGAACTGATCGCGGCTCAAGCCGCCGGTATTCTCCAGCTGTATGTCGAATCCCGATGCCTGGCCCAGGCCGCGGACGGCAGCGGGAACGGTGGCGAAGAACTCGACGTCGCGCAGCCCGCTCAGCGCGCGGGTCGCGCGGCGCGTGATGGCGTCGGCCGTATTCTCACTGCCCGTACGATCGTCCCACGGCGCGAGCGCCACGAACCCGCGTCCGGCATTCTGTCCACCGCCGCCGCCGCCGCCCGCACCAGCGACCGTCAGGATGGCCGCTACGTTCTTGCCCTCCGTCTTCAGGAAATAGTCCTCGATCTGCCGCTGTGCCTGTTGCGTACGATTGATCGTGGCGCCGCCGGGGAGGTTGAACTGGATTTGCGCAAAGCCCTGATCCTCGTTCGGCAGGAATCCGGTCGGCAGACGAACGAACATCAGCACCAGGATCACCATCACGGCCGCATAAATGCCAAGGAACAGCCACTTGCGATCGACCACGGCCTGGACGCGGGTGGTGTACCAATTGACCATCCGCTCGAAACCGTCGTTGAACCAGTGTCGTGCGCGCTCGGTCTTGCGATAGACCCAGCCGTCTTGCTTCTCGTCCGCGCGGCGCTTGAGCAACGTGGTGGTCAGCGCGGGCGTCAGGACCAGCGCCACGATCACCGACAGCACCATCGCCGACACGATGGTGAGCGAGAATTGCCGATAGATGACCCCGGTCGAACCGCCAAAGAAGGCCATCGGCAGGAACACCGCCGACAGCACCAGCGCGATCGCGACCAGCGCGACCTGGATTTCTTCCATCGACTGGATCGTCGCGTCGCGCGGCGACATGTCGGGATTCTCATCCATCACGCGCTCGACGTTCTCGACCACGACGATGGCGTCGTCGACCAACAGGCCGATCGCGAGGACCAGGCCGAACAGCGTCAACGTGTTGATCGAGAAACCGGCGACCGCGAAGACGCCGAACGTGCCGAGCAGCACCACCGGCACGGCGATGGTCGGGATCAACGTCGCGCGCCAGCTTTGCAGGAACACGAACATGACGATCACGACCAAGACGATCGCTTCAAGCAGCGTCTTGACCACGTCGTTGATCGACAATTTGATGAAGGTCGTCGAATCGTTGGGGAAATCGTATTCGTAGCCGGTCGGGAAGCTCTTGGCCGATGTCTCGATCTGCTTCTTGACCAGTTCGGCGGTGCTCAACGCGTCGGCGCCGGGCGCCAGGCTGACCGCGATCCCGGCACCGGGATGGCCGTTGACCCGGCTCGTGGCGGCATAGCTTTCCGCGCCGAGTTCGACTCGCGCGACATCCTTCAGGAACACGCTCGACCCGTCGGGCTGAGTCTTGAGCACGATATTGGCGAATTGCGCGGGGGTGGACAGGCGCGATTGGGCGGTGACGGTGGCGTCGAGATACTGGTCGGGACCACTCGGCACCGCGCCGATCTCGCCGGCGGCGACTTCGGCGTTTTGCGCGGTGATGGCGGTGACGACATCGCCGGGCATCAAGCCGACGGCAGCGAGCTTGTCGGGGTTGAGCCAGATGCGCATGCCGTATTGCGACCCGAACACATTGATGTCGCCGACGCCTTTCAATCGGCCGATCGTGTCTTGCAAATTGGTGACCAGATAGTCGGACACGTCGATGTTCGTGCTGCGGTCGGTCGTGTCGTAGATCGCGGCGATCAACAGGAAGTCGGGGTTGGCTTTGGTGACTGTCAGCCCCTGTTGCTGGACTTGCTGCGGCAGGCGGCTCAGCGCCTGCTGGACCTTATTCTGTACCTGGACCTGGGCAGTGTCGGGGTCCGTCCCCTTGGCGAAGGTGATGCCGATCGATACCTGGCCGCGCGACGATGAGTTGGTGTTGAAATACAGCAGCCCGTCGATGCCCTGCAGCTGCTGTTCGATGACCTGCGCGACGCTGTTCTCGAGCGTCTCGGCCGAGGCGCCGGGATAGGTCGCGCGGATGTTGATGTTGGGCGGCGCGATGTCGGGGAACTGCTCGATCGGCAGGCTGAAGATGCTGCCGATGCCGACCAGCATGATGATGATGGCGATGACCCAGGCGAAAATCGGCCGGTCGATGAA
>Ga0164297_10005274_pt1 | contig 11170 bp, 1 predicted proteins | sample GEODES058metaG_FD_113539 | JGI IMG/M metagenome (GOLD analysis project Ga0164297, IMG submission 113539) | Dystrophic lake water microbial communities from Trout Bog Lake, Wisconsin, USA - GEODES058 metaG | ecosystem: Environmental > Aquatic > Freshwater > Lake | place: USA: Trout Bog Lake...
TCGCTGTAAATAAAGGATTTGAAAGTGTAATACTTGGATATACTGTTATTGGTGTAGTAACTCCTGAAATTAAATAAGATCCTGCTAAGATATTACCAAATGATGTATTTAGTATAACAACTTGATTTTGAATTAATGCTGATGTGTTTGTTACTCCAATATATGGTAAATTTGTTGTGATTGATGTTATATTAATTGTACCACTTGAATAATTTCCTAAATATACTTGAAATTGTGCTGCTTGATTTAATGCAAAAAACCATTGATTTGTTGTAAATGGAACCCCTGTTCCATCTCCTAATAAAACTTGATAATTCCCAATTGATGTTGTCAGAGCTGCAAATTCTATTGTAAATGAACTTGTAGTAAGTGCATAATTTGTAGATGCTGCTACATTAATATATTGATTTGATCCACTGAAACTAAGAGATGATGATCCTGTACTGTAATATAATGAGGATACGTTTGTAGCGCTATATGGATTTGTAACAATTAGTGTCGATGATAATGGACTTCTATCAATTAGATCTTCACCATTTAATAATAGTAATGTATTGCTATAATTGTTATCTGAAGTAATATCTACTGGTATACATGCTAGATTTCCATTGATAAACATAGAGAATCTATTGTTATTTCTGACAATTGCAATATGATACCAAGAAAGCGCCGTAAGTGAAATTGTTGAAGTTAAAAATACATAATAGTTTGTAACTGGTATAATATTCATTGTACCTGATGATGATGTTATCCCACTAAAGATATTTGATAATTGAGGATTTGTTGCTAATGTAATTGATGTTGTAGATAAAATTGACGCAATGTAATAAATACCAGTTGATAGATTACCAATACTTGTCCCTGATATATATACTGGTTGACCAGAGCAAAACCCAGATGTACTTGGTGATACAGTAATTGTTGTTGAAGATGCTGTTGTATTTGTTATTGATGTTGTACTAATAGAATATACATTTGCGGGTGTTTGTGATCCCATAAAATTGTAAACCCAATATTCAAGATATCCTTGCGCATTTATTTTTAAAAACCATATATTTGATCCATATGCAGTTTGTGTATTTGCAGTCGCTGAATTACCCATTATGTATCTCGCAGCTACTGTACCAGTTGTCGATATATTTGATGGATATAACCAGAATTCGATTGTAAAACTCAAAGATCCAAATGCATATTGACTACTTGCTGGTGTGTATAAATAATTATTACCAGAAAAACCAAGTGTTGCTATTCCATAATTTGTAACTGAAACCGGTGTATTTATATATGAAAATTGTGATGCTGGAATACCTGTTATATTTCTGCAAATACCTTTTGTAAATCTAATAGATTGAAGATACCCATTGAAATCAAAATATAATCCTGCTAAGCCACCAATAGTATAGTATGTTTGCGATGCACCTGAATCAAAACTACTTATACCATTAATATTTGATATTGATGAAACATTTGATACTTTTGTTAAAGTATTTATATTGTAAAGATTAATTAATCCATTGTAGTTATATGTTAATGCAACATAATACCATGTATTTAAAGAAAGTATATTTGTTGATGTTAAAGTTGGTGTAAGTGCAACTGTATTTACACCACCATTTGGAATAATATTAGAAGATACAACATATGCTGTCACTGATCCTGATGCTGTTGATGCTGTAAAATTATATAATGTAAATTGTGTCGTGGATATAATTGTTGCAATAGTATATGTTGTATAAGCTAACCCACCAAATAGTGTTCCTGCAGTTATAATAATTTTTTGTCCAGCATATAATGTTGTTGCAGAAGATATAGTTATATAATTAGTTGTAACTGTTGTATTTGTAATTGTTAAAGTTGCTGTTTGTGACGTACCAATAATTGGAGTATATATCCCCATTGTTGAACCAAATGACAAAGTTGACGTTGGTATAAATAATGTAGTTAAAGAACTATTTGTATATATTGTAATAGTTGTAGAGCTAAGAACTGATGCTATATAATATAATCCTGCTGTCAAATTACCAAATTGTGCACCATAGATTACAATTGGCATACCATATGCAAATGATGATGTTGAACTAACTGTTACTATATTTGTAGTTGTTGCGATACCTGTTAATGATATTGCTGTATTAAATAATGATAAAGTTATTGCATATGGAATAGATGTTGATACTATACTTATAATCGTATAAAATGTTCCATATGCTAGTCCACCAAAAGTTGGTCCTACATAAACTAATACTTGGCCAATATATAATAAATTAGGATTTATTGTGATATAAACTTTTGATGATCCTGCAGTCGTCCCATATATTACAAACTGTGTATAACTAGTATTAACATAATTACCAATGTAAAGCTGAAGCTGATTAGTATTATTTAATCCAATCCACCAATTATTTGTACCTAGTCCAGTTCCAATTATATATGAATAAAAGTTATTTGAAGAAATGTTTATAAAAAATTCTAATGTGAATGAATTTCCTCCAATTGCGACTGCTGTAGTAGATGGTGATTTTAAATATGCTACACCGTTAAAATAAAATGATGTCGTTGATGGCGGCGTTAATGTTGAAAGTGTTGGAAATACATAATTAGATGTTGAACTGATTGTCACTGGTGATGGTGAATTTGTAAAGGTTAATGGAGCTGGGCTGCGATCTAAGAAATCTTGTCCTGTTAGTAAATAACCGACGCTTGAATAGTAAATATCTACATTCGACGAATTGTTTACTAAATTATATTGAGGAATGATAGCATTAGAAGAAACGTAAACATTGCCAGGTGTTGATGATGTAATAGTTGCCGGTAAATATGACGAATCTTGAATAAAATCGCAGTTCATCAAAAGAGATACATTTTGGATATAAGGATCTTGTTGGGCGGGTGAAGAATATTGAGATGTTGTTGATGGGATAAATGAATTGTTATTTATTTGATATCTGGCGATACCTTTTGTAATGCGGAATTCATCAATATTTCCTGTCCAATTATTAGTCGTATTTGGAGGACATATATAAAACGTTTCGGATATACCACTATCTAATGATCCATTGTATGTAGCTGTTACGTCACATATGCCATTTATAAAAATTGCGAATATATTTCCTGATCTTACAAATGCTACGTGATACCATGTAAATGTTGACAATGTTGTATTTGTTATAAATAATGGAATGATACTTGTTGTGTAATTGCCAATATATAAATAAAATTTGCCAGTATTTAAATATAACGCATATGAATTTGCAGTAATTGTTGTGAGATTTCCTGATATAAATATTGATCCTCCAAAATTACATATATTGAAATAATTTGCAGTTGCTGTAGTCGCATACATCCAGAATTCAATAGTAAAATTCAGATTGCCAAATGCTAAATCTGAATAAGCGTACGTAGTATTTATATAATTTGTTCCGCTTGCCAGAATTGAAGATATACCAAATTTATAATTTGATGTTGATAAACTCCAAGCAGTTGTTTGTGGTGTTGTTGATAAAGAATATGGATTATTATTTAATTTATAATAGACTGCTCCATAATTTTGATTAACTTGTGCTTGTGTAAGCTGAGTATTATAAATTCTTGTCATTGCTAACTTACCAGCAAACCCATTAGTTGATGAATAATTACCCAATTGAAAAACTGTATTTGTTAATGGGAATGTACTTGAATTATATGTACCATTCGTTTGTGCAACACCATTTAAATATAATACACCAGAAGATGCTGAACAAGTAAATATAATATGATACCATGTAGAAGTTGAAACTGCTGATGAAAAGATAACTCCTGAACTATTAGGACCTGCACCAGTTCCTGCATAAAATTGTAATGTATTACCTGATACTAATGCTGACCAATTACCAGTCCCACCATAATTATTTCCTGGACCACATGAAATCAACCATTGATTTGTACCAGATGCTGTAAGATAAAATAACATTTCGAATGAAATTGCTGATGCAAATGTTGTTAATGTTGTTGCGCCATATGTTGTTGTTGTCCAGGCTGCATTTAATTGACCTGTTGGTGTAAAAGTACCTAAATTTGTTAATGCTAAATTATAGCCATTTCCACTTAAATCATATAATGTTGATCCTGAACCAGGATATGATGCTGTCGTACTAAAATCCCAATAAGCAACTAAACCTGATACAACATAAGATTGTGTTGTAATATATTTAGTATTTAATGAACTATCAACTATTGAAGATCCTTCGCCATGCAATAGTAAAACGACATTGCCGAAATAAGGATCATAATTTGTTGTGAATGAAACTGGATTATATGGTAAATTTGTATTTGGAGTTACTAAAACCACTGGATTGTTTGCATAATTTATATTTGTTTTTGGATTCTTTGCACGATATGCTTGATTCTGTAAATTGCCGAAGCTTAATGGTGAAAGTGGATAAGCTAATGGTGGGACACGTAATAAAAGTAGTGTTGATCCTGTAATCGCCATGTTTAATGGAATATTTGATGGAATGAATCCTGTTGTATATAATGCAGCACCAGATACTACTCTTAGATTGCTAATATATGCATTGGTATAATAAGGCGTTGTTGATGTATTAGTTGCACCTATTGTGAAAGGACCTGTTGGGGCTGTTCCAATTGGAATAGTTGTTGTTGAACTTGATAAAGTTCCATTAATAAATATTCTCATTGTTGTTAGATCATATGTCACTGCTATATGGTACCATTGATTATTATTAATTGTCGAGGTCGACGCTAAAGTAAATGGGGTGCTACCTGTCGCACCATAAAATACTAAATTATTACTTACTGCTGATGTTCTTCCAAATGTCCAATAAATTGTAGAAGTTGTTGGAGACATCATTCCCATAAGAGATGACTGTGTAGTAGATGGCTCATTTCCAGATATATAATATACCCAAGTTTCTAATGTAAATGCGGTATTCCACCAAACAAGTCCAGATGCACCTGGAAGAGATGCAAATGATAAATAGTTTGTTGTTGTATTTTGAGTAGTATTTAAAATTGCAATTACACCATCGCCTTGCGTTGGTGGGGTTGCACCTGATGTACCCACTAAACTTATAATATATGGTGAAATACCTCCATTCTGTGATGAATAAACTGTCGGGATATTTTTAGAATAATCTATAATTGCAGTACATGCTCTTAGAAGTAAGTAGTTCTTTGCAGTTGTTAAAGGTATCAATGGTAATGTAGATGGTGTAAAAGAAGAAGTATAAAGAGCTGAAGCTGAATAACGTAAATTTGAAATATAACAATATGAATAAGATGTATTATTATATTGTCCTATGCAAATATTGTTTTGACTACTACGTGTAAATGTAGTTAATAAAGATGATGTTGCACTTAAATTTCCATTTATAAATATTCTAATATATGATCCATCATATGTTACTGCTAAATGATACCATGTATGTACTGAAAGAACCGTAGACGTTGTTAATGTTCCAGGGGTGCCACCATTTGCATAATAAAATGAAACGCCTCCTGAATTATTTGCACCAAAAGCTATATCAGTTGGTGATGAAGTTGGTGAAGAATAACCTATAAGTGACGGAATGATATTTGGTGAAGAAATTATGGCAGTATTCGCAAAATTTATATAATATACCCATAACTCAATCGAAAATTGGGTATTAGATGATACTATGTAACTACTATTTATGTTGTTAATATAGTTACCTGCAGAAATGTTGGGAAAATAGATAGATCCACAGTTAGTTGGTGGTAGAAGTCCTGGATACATAATAGATACATTCGAACTTGATATATATGATGCTTTAGATGTTGTATCTGTAATTGCACTATTTATTCCACGAAGAAGAAGTGTAGAATATGGTGTTATAGGAATAATTGGCGATGTTGTTATGATATTGAATACTTTTATTCCATATGTTGTTGCATTTGTCTGATATTTAGGTGGTATTCCATTGGATATATGTATATTTGTCATTAAAGCATTTACATAAGTCGCATTATATCCACCTAATGTTATTCCCATTGATGTTGATGTTGTATTAATTGATAGAGCAGTTGTTGTTATTGTTGAGACGGCTTCAAGACATCCATTCAGAAACAGACGTATATATGTGCCGTCACACGTAATTGCAATATGATGCCATTTATTTATAGGTATATATGATGTACCTGCTACTGTTATTCCATTGTATACAAAAGTCAGAATGCCAACATTTGTTATACCAAATAGCCAATTAAATGCTGCTGTAGATGTTTGTAAAGGATTTGTACAGAAACCGATAGTATTTGGAAATGGTGTATACAATATCCATTCGGCAAAATTAACATATCCACCAACTGCTCCAGCATTTAATTGAATACCTTTAATGATAATCCTATATTCATTATAAGCAGTTGGTGTTGAATTATTTGCTGAAAATTGTATAGTTTGTCCTGAAGAATATACTATGCCAGTTTGTGAATCTATTTGTGTCCATGGACCTGAACTACCGCTATTTGTTCCAACAATTACCCACGAATAAGGAGATTGAACATATCCTGTTGCATCTGTTCTTGCTTGAATTGAATAATTAGTTAATATAATTGGGGTTGGTAATAGAATATCTACCCATTCGCCAAATACTAATACACCAGCAACGGTAATATTAGATGATCCTGTATATACACCTGTCGTCGTATTATATGCGGCAGTTGCACATGCCCATGTTGTATTTGTTTTATCAAAAATAGCTGCTGCATATGTTGTTGAACTAAAATATGATGATGCAGTTGTTGTATAACTGCCATTGCCATATGATTGTCCTAAAATTATTGTTGGATTGTATGATAAAGTAAGTCCAATTGGTGGAAATGCAATTGGATTTGATGTTGGTGATAAATAGTTTACATATAACTCTGTGAGAAATCCTGTTTGCCACCAATTATTGGTTAGTTGTAAGTTACTATATGAATTTGTTGGAACTGATAAGTATGCATTGGAACCATTAAAATAAAAAGATGAATCAGATTGATATGGTAGACCAATGAATGTTGGTAAATTAATTGCTGTTACATTGCCAGTAATTGTCCCTGATGAATTTGATATGATAGGAATATTACCAGTTGTATCTGTTGGATACGATACAGGTGATCTTAAAATTAGTGCAGTATTTGATGTAGATGTTAAAGGTGATGCTTGAAATGGTGTTATGTTACTGCTTATATATATTGCATTTGATGCTAATCTAAAATTTGATATGTAAGCATCACAGAAACTAGATATATTACATGATGTATTTATATATTGACCAAGTGTGAATTTAGTAGGTGTCAACACCGGGGTGCCATATGTTGTAATTGGAACGCCAAAACTTGTTGAAGTAAATGTTAAACCTGAATTTGTATTTATAATTACATTATTATTTGTCTGGATACCATTGATGAATAACTTTATATTACTTGAAGATGATGTATTAGAATTAACAGCTGCAATATGATACCATGTATTTGTATAAAGTTGTGTAGTTGAATTAATACTAATATTTGAGCCTGATAAATTGCTGTATTGAAAAGAAACATTTGCATTTTGATTTACACCAAATGACCAATTATATGTACCTGAATTAGGATCCATATATCCACAAAGGCATGGAGTTTGCAAATTATGAAAAGAATTAAAATTTACCCAGGATTCGACATTGAGACCATTGCACCATGCAAAACCAAAAAGCGATGTATTGTTTATAGAAATGTAGCTACTTCCTGAATTGCTTGTATTTCCATAAGAATTCAATGTTAAATTATTGCCAATATATATTGAATTATCTGATAATGGTGGTAGATAACCTCCATTGTTCTGTAAAGTATTTAATGGGACAACGTTGATATTTGGGCCAAATATATAATTAGATGTGCCAAGATTCTGTGTATTTGAACTAGTATCAACAATTAATTGGGATAAATTATTCAAAGTACCAGTATCACTTATAATTGTCGAAGCAGCTATTGGACCTGAGGTTGGCAACACCATCTCTATTAATAATTGTATGTAATTTATTATCAAATAGATAAACATGAATTGCATATCAAATAAATAAAAATGAATTGCATGGATGGGAGGAGGAGCTCGACAAGGTGTCTAGATTAGTGAGCTCGACAAGGTGTCTAGATTAGTAAGCTCGACAAGGTGTCTAGATTAGTAAGCTCGACAAGGTGTCTAGATTAGTAAGCTCGACAAAGTGTCTAGATTCCCATTTACATATATTGCTATCAAGTTAACTCCATCAAATGTAACTGTTATTGTATATGTTGTGCCTTTTTGAAATGAAGTATTTGTTATTATAGATGACGATGAAATTCCATTTGGAAGTACAAAAGTTATAAATAGATTATTGGTTATTCCATATCGTTGTATAACAATTGAATTAGGAACTGGTAAAGATGCTAAAGGAACTTGATTGTTTTGTAATATTGTCATTAAAGTTTCATTATTGATTATGTGAAATGACGTAAATTGAAATTTAATAAATATTGTAAATCCTGATGAAAAATTTAGATTTTCTGAATATTGTAAGTATTGATTACCCCGAAATATAACTGATTTGCTTATTGGATCAAATGTTGGCAAGTTTGAACTATTTGCATTATTATATTGTGGATTTGATAATTGATAAGTAATTGTTAATTTTGGTGTTGAAATTGGGGTTTGTGATGTACTTGCAATACTTGTTTGCGTTAAACTCAAATCTGTAGAAAAACATTGAATTACATCTTGCGTATTTAAAGATCTTGGATATATTGCAAAACTATATATGTTTCCAACAAATGGTACAATACCTGTAAATGTGCCATCTGATTGTGGATTTCCACCTAAAAAATTGTAATTATATGTAGATGTAATTGTAGTAGGTAAATATGCTATGCTTGTAGGTATATATGTAGTTGGTGCAGGTAAACTATATGGATTCGTTTGAAATTTAGAATAAATATTATAGTAGTTTTCTTGTATTTGTGCTGCTGTAAGAGGAACATTATAAAGTTTTGCAAAACTTATTTTATTATTTGGAGGATCGAGATCTTGATTTTGTCCTAATTGAAGTACATTTGCAATACCTGATGCACCAAATGCTGTACCCGTTTTTGTATATACCGATGATCCATTTACATATAGAGTTAATAATCCAGCAGGAGTTATTGTAAATACTACATGATACCATGTACCAAATGTTAATACAATACCTGTTTCAACCCATCCTACATTAGCAAGCCAAATATGAATATCTGGTGTTGACGTCAAATATGATAAAATAAAACTATAATTGGTACCTGTAAATGAAAATATACCATTTACATTATTTGAAGATCCATTTGCACCTACAATGTTAACTAAGACTTCTACTGTGCCTCCACTTGCTACTAATGATAATCCTGGCAATGCTTGAGATACTGCTTGAACTGTAGATGCTGATGCATTACCAATAGTTGCATATGATTGTCCTGTTGCATTATACGTATACGTATATGGTGTACTAACCCATGTTAAATTGTATCCACTTCCACTTAAATCCTGAACTGTTGTACCTGACGTCGTTACTGAGAAATCATAATATGCAATCAAATTAGGTATTAATTGAAGAGAACTATATAAAATAGAATCTACATATGTCTGAATTGTTTTTGAACTTACTATATATGAAATTGCAATATTATAGATTTGATCTGGATTTAAATTAATAACCAATGGGAGTGTATTAAATGCATTTTGATTTATTAAATTAGTTGGATAATAAAAAGTAAAGGTATTCGCAGATGTATATTGAAATTGAAAATAATTTGTAATGTTTGTCAAATTTGTTAAAGAGATTCCAGTTGTATTGATACTATTGTTTTGACCTAGAAAGAATACTGTTGCATTTAATTGCAATGAAGATGAATAGCGAAAACAAAATGCAAAAGCAAAGCCATTTGATGGCGTTATCGTACATACTGATATTGGATATGGTGATGTATTTGAATTAAATACTATAGATCTATTCGAATATAATGAAGTTGTTATTGAAGACATGCTGTTTTATATTAATATGTTGTTTTTATATGTTGTTTTTAATGGCAAAAATGGCGTTTTTTCTGGTAACAAAAAAAATTTTAAAGTGATTTTGGCATTACCAAAAACATTAAAAAATGTAAAATTTAGTCCACTTTTTGCCCTTTTCTGAAATATTTTTCTGATAAGGATATCGATACAATCTATAGGTATCCTTATCAGAACGAAAAAATTTATTTTGTTTTTTTTCAAGGATTTTTGGGGGGTCTGAAATTTTTGCCCCCCTTTTTTTTTGATCCGGATCGATCCGGATCAAAATCAATATAAAAATCCACTTAAAGATTTTTTATCTCATTACTATAATAGTAACATGTTTCATAAATGTTCCCAGTGCGAGTTCAGTTCTCAATGGGTATCCAATACTCGTCGGCATTTTAACAGAAAACATAGTGAAAAAATGCTAAAAAATGCTGAAATTCAGCAAAAAGATATCCCAATTCAGCAAAAAGATATCCCAATTCAGCAAAAAGATATCCCAATTCAGCAAAAAGATATCCCAAAATTGGAAGAGGATATCCGACAAGCATCGCATGAGAATCAATGTGTAAAATGTGAAAAAATTTTAGCAAATAAACAAGGACTTTCTAGACACCAGAAGATATGTAAAGGTAAAATAAATAAACTAGAATGTATATATTGTTATGAAATCTTTACAATTTCTGCAAATAAATATAGACATCAGAAAACTTGTAAACAGAAAATCAAAAATGAGTTCCCTTCATCAGATTTAGTTATACAAAATATAAATAATAATATTACAAATAATCAAATTGTTAATAATACTATAAATAATAACCAGACTATAAACAATAATATTACTATACAAATTAGAAACTTTGGAGATGAAAACAAAGAATATATAACAAATGCATTCTTATTAGATTGTTATAAAAATGGTTATTATGGTTTAGTAGAAATGATAGAAGAAATATATTTTAATAAAGAACATCCTGAGAATCATAATGTAAGAATAGGAAGTTTTAAAAATAAATATTTTGAAATTCATAATGATAACAATTGGATACCACAAGGTATTAATGAAACTCTTAACAGAATGATAAATACTGCAGCTACAGATATAATATTAAATGTAGATGAAGA